>Ga0209373_10003952_pt1 | contig 13183 bp, 10 predicted proteins | sample Higcelweek5metaG_FD_187173 | JGI IMG/M metagenome (GOLD analysis project Ga0209373, IMG submission 187173) | Freshwater pond sediment microbial communities from the University of Edinburgh, under environmental carbon perturbations - High... | ecosystem: Environmental > Aquatic > Freshwater >...
CCAAATCGCAAATGTCAGGGTTTGCAATATGCCATTTGCCATCAACAAACTGTTCCTCGAGAGCGAGCTTAAAATGCGCTAAAGCGATTCCGATATCCACTTTTTGCAAATCAGATGCTTTCGTTTTTCCAACCATTTTATCGCGTTGAATATAAAAGTGATATTTATTTTCGACTTTAATTACTCTCCAAGGTTGTTTGTTAACTGCGGAAGGAGCAAGTCTAACACATTCGAGAGCCTTATGGTATTTGTCAGTTGGGCTGAACTGCATCGGGTTATGTTGATCGTTTTCGAAGAACATTGTATTAAAAGCATTGCGTAAACTTCCGTCTGTAAGAGTCAATCCTAGACGTTCGCGTAATGATTTTTTATCTGCAGGATAACCTACTGGAGTAATGCAAGGGATAGTCTCTGCTTCAGTAGTTTTTAGAAGAATTTCGTAATCTTTTCTTTTAAAAGTGCCACCAACCCAACATGTTCCAAGCTCAAGCCTTGTTAATTCAATAACGATACGTTCGAGAGAATAACCATAATCAATTTCCGAAAATTCGAATTTATCGATACAACCACCAAGAAAATATGCTGCATGAGTAATGAACCCGTATGTACCTAGTCTAACTCGTGATTGTTCGCGGGCTGCAGGTTTTTCGATAAAAACAAAGCGGGGCTTGTTTCCAAAAGGTCCCTTTGCCGGATTGCTAATTAATTCGTAAATTTTATTTAAAAGCGTATCTTCCAGAGGCTTTTTATTGTAATTTCTTATCGATCTTCTTATTTTAATTGCGTCTATGTAATTAAGCATACTTTTTTATAGCTTTTGGAATTAACAAAGATAGAAAAAATGTTCTATTTTTCAGCTATCACAAGTGATAAACTTATAATAAGTTTTAAAATCTACTCAACGGTTGTTGAAAACATCCTGCAATGATGTGCCCGTTGTTGCGGGTGGCGCAGGAGTGCCTAGAATCATCGAAATAGTAGGAGCGATGTCGGTCATATTTATTTCTCTGAAGATATTCTGTTTCTTTACTTTCCAGCCATACCATATTAGTGGGACATTAGTATCATATTTGTATCCCGAGTTGTGATCGGTTGCATATGGAATATCCTCAATCCAACCAGCTTTGAGGGAAATCATAATATCGCCCGATCTCTTTTGATTGAAAGAGTTTTGCATTTTGGCTGGCATTCCTTGACTGAAAATTATATTCTGAAACTGATTTGAACTTACGGCATTGGAAATACCGGTCGAATTAATAATGAATGAAATTACCTTTTCCTGAAATTCTGCAAGTGGAATCTGAGAATCTTCGATGAGGATTTTATTCAGAAATATCTGATTGTTACTATAATCTAAAATCCAATCACCTTCGCCATAAACCGCTTTAAGGTACGATTTTAAAAGCGCAAGCATATAGTGTTGTTTATAACTGCCGGCGGGCATTTTATTGTCGAGAAGATACTGAGGCGTCTCAGATACTCCATGGTTGGAGGTTACATAAATGAGAACATTGTTTTTCCCAACAGTTTCTTCAATTACATCTATAAGGTGGCCTAAGTCATTGTCGAGTCGTAAAAATAAATCCTGAACTTCGATAGATTGTGGTCCGTAAAGTTTTCCAATATTTTCAGATACTGAATAATTAATAAACAGAAAATCCGTATTCTCATCTTGTCCTAAACCTTCGTTGTACAGAGTTGCTATGGCCATGTCGGTTGTGTGTGTATTTCCCTCTGGAATCATTGTAAGCAACTCGTATTTTTGAATTGTTTTTGTAATGTCTGGATAGTTATATGGGAATACTTTATAAATGCCATCAATGCCGAATTCATATTCACTTGAATCGGGTAAAACCTCATTATACTGTTCGATTGGCAACATTGGAGTCCACTGACGCAACAAATATTCGTCTGGCATTCTTTTGTTGTTTAATTCGTTTACCCATTGTGGAATTGTATCCAAATAATATGTCGAACTTACCCAATTCCCAGTATTTGGGTCGAACCAATAAGCAGCGTCAGCAGTAAAACCACCAGATAAAACTGCTCCATAATGATTTAAAGAAATGCTTATAATTTTTGATTCTCCGCGGTTAAACAGTTTTGCTTCATCCGCAAAAGTAGTAGAGAAAATATTTTTTGGTGAATAAGAGAATTTAGAATTCTTTTCGCCAGTGGTTTTGCATCTCGAGTCTTCGACACAGTCTTCTTTATTTCCTGTAAGTGGATTGAACCAGAAATTAGAAACTATTCCGTGCTCCGATGGTTCGGTTCCTGTTACAATTGTTGCATAACCTGGAGCCGTCTGTGTAAGGCTGAAATTGTAATTTGCATCCTGACAGTAAGTTCCGTTAATTGCCAATTTTTTAAATCCTTTTGGGCCGAAATTATCCCAGAATCTTTCAACATAATCTTGGCGCATTTGCTCAACGACTATACCGATAACCAATTTAGGCTTATCTGACGGAATAATTGTTTCTACCTGTGAATAAGCAAAATTCGCAAAGACAGAAAATATTACGGGCAACAACAAAAATCTCTTCATTCTGAGATGAGTTTAATTATTAACCGGTAAAAGTAGCTTAATGAATTCTGCGAAACGCTAACAGACTAATAAATTTATGAATAAGGGAGTGTTAATTGTGTTATTTCATCATTGACTTGATAAATTCAAGTGCTTTAACCAGTTTGTCAATTTCATCGAAAGTGTTATAAAAAGCAAATGATGCTCTTGCTGTTCCGGTGATGCCAAAATGTTGCATAACTGGCTCAGCACAATGAGTACCGGTTCTTATTGCAATGCCCATTTGGTCGAGCAGTACTCCTGCGTCTGACGGATGAATGCCATCCATGACAAAAGAAATAACACTGGATTTGTGTTTTGCAGTTCCGATTATTTTTATCCAATCAAGTTTGCTTAGTTGTTCAGTTGCATACTGCAGAAGCTGTGCTTCATATTTTTCGATATTGCTTAAGCCGATGTTTTCAATATATTCGATAGCTTTTGCGAGGGCAATAGTATCAATGTAATTAGGGGTTCCAGCTTCAAATTTATATGGTAGTTCGTTATAAGTAGTTTTTGCAAATGTAACTTTCGAAATCATTTCGCCGCCACCCTGATATGGAGGCATTTTGTTTAAGAGTTCTTTTTTTCCATATAAAACACCAATTCCCGTTGGCCCATAGGTTTTATGACCAGAAAAGACATAAAAATCGCAATTGAGTTTTTGCACATCTACTTTTAAATGCTGCGCTGCCTGAGCTCCATCAATAAGAACTGAAACATTTTTTGAATGTGCTGTTTCGATTATCTTCTCAATTGGATTTATTGTTCCAAGTGCATTCGACACTTGCGTAACAGCTACTAACTTGGTTTTTTCATTAATAAGTCCGCTTAACTTTTCAATTTCCAATTCGCCTTTGTCATCGAAAGTAAGAACTTTTAAAACAGCATTTTTTCTTTCGCACAACATCTGCCATGGAACGATATTCGAATGATGTTCCATTTCTGAAACAATTATTTCGTCACCTTCTTTTACAAAAGCTTCGCCAAAAGAGAATGCAACCAGATTAATTGCTTCGGTAGTTCCACGTGTAAAAATGATTTCTTCGTGCGAACCAGCATTAATAAATTTGCGGATTGTTTCTCTAGCGTTTTCGGTTGCTGTTGTTGTGAAATTGCTCAAAAAATGAACACCACGATGAATATTTGCATTATACTTGGAATAATACTCGGATATGGTATCAATGACAATTTGTGGTTTCTGGGTTGTTGCGGCATTGTCAAAATAAACCAAAGGCTTATTGTAAATCTTTTCATTCAGAATTGGGAAATCTTTTCTTAATTTTTCCACATCCATGGTATTCATTAGCAAATTTTTTACAAACATACTAAGAGAACATTAAATAAAAAAAAATGTTGGCAGTTAATGCCAACATTTTTTCATTATCGTAATAAAATTACTATTCAACAGTGATTTTGTGAATTGTAACTTCGTCCTGAGTATAAACTTTTACAAAATAAAGTCCAGCAGAGAAATTAGCAACATTTAATTGTACATTTTCTTTTGCTGTGTTTTCTGAATAAACAACCTGACCTGCCATATTGATTACTTCAATATTATTGATGTTTTCGTCAGCAACAATGTTTAAAATTTCGTTTGCTGGATTTGGGAAAACAACAGTATTGAATGTATTATCAGTTTCAACATCAGATACAGAGTACAAATGTTCTTTAGCAACTTGTTGAACCTGACCTGTAGTGATGTTCTGGAGGAAAACAATAACTTCACAATTGTCAACATTGTAGCTTGCATCAATTGGAATAGTCATGCTTGTTGTCATAGGATTTACTGAAGAGAAATCGGTAGCTAAACCTGTTTCATCAGGGAAGAAACCTCTGGTTACAAATAAACACTGAGATTCGCCCATCCAAGCATAGTTAATATCTGTTTCTGTTAAAGCAATGTATAATCTTGTTTCGTCAGTGTAGAAAGGGAAAGTTTCTTCAACTGTAATATCAAGATTAAATGAAAACGGCTCAGTAGTTAACTGCTGAACTGCGGTTTCGATTGTGTAAACTGCAGGAATGCTCTTGTACTCGTCATACTGATACTGGAAAAGTTCTTTCATCTGAGCAACATCTTCTGCAGTACCTTCAATACCATATGTTCCGTTTATAACACTAGTAGGGTAATCAAGAGTTCCACTTTCATTGTCATCATACCATTGTAAATAGTATTGTGAACGATAGTCAGTAGCAACAGTTGTAAAAGGATCATCACCAAGACCTGTGCCATGGAATTCCATAATAGCCATATCATTTAAACCCTCATCAGAGAGTTCTTCAAGTGCTTGTGCGACATATGGGCAATATGAGCATAAAACGCTTGTATACATTTCGAAAGTTACAAAGTTTCTTTCGTTACCACCTTCAATAAAAACCTCTAAAGGTTGGGGAGCAGAATAACCTGAACTTGTTCCGTAATAAGCTAATAATGAGTATTCATAAGTATTTGGATAAACACCTACATCAGTCAATGTTAATTCTGTTGTTGTTCCAATAACAACACCATCACGAGCAATACTGTAGCTTTCTGGAGTTCCTTCTGTTGGTGCTTCCCAAGTTAAAACAACATCGTTAAGGTTTTCTAAAGTATAAGCAAAATTTGTTGGAGGATATGGGGTTTCTACTAATTCAATTAAGAAGTTATCCATGTAATATTCTGGAGTTCCTGCACCATCGTTATCCCATGCGTAAAAATCAAAAGCATCAAGTTTATTTACACCTGAACCATCATTAAAGGTTCCTTTACTCCACTGATAAGCATGAATTAGAACATCGTTGATATACATATCAACCCAGTCGCTATCTAAATCAATAAAATGCTGAACTTTAAACCATTCACCAGGAGTGTAATTGTATGTGGCAGCAGCTTCGCCAGCACCGTCAATAGTCATTACACCATCTTGTAAAAAGACCTGCATACCCCAAATAAGACCAACTCCAGAAGGGTTAAAATTTTGCATTATATTATAGTAACCCAAAGTACCAGCAGGGACCATAATATAAAACTCAATGCGATAACGGCCAGTTGTAAGATCAGCGAATTCTATAACGCCATCATTTGTGCCTGCAACCTGAATAGATTGAACTCCATCATGAGCGTATGCCGAAGAAACGAGTGGGTCTTCAGCACCAGGATTGCCACTCCAAGTATTCCACCATGTTGCTTCCTGTGCAGAAATGCCAGTCCCAGCTGTGTAAGATTCAAAGTCATCAGAATACAACACTTGTGCATTAAGATAACCTGCTGCAAGCAATAAACCTGCAAACAATAAAAGTAGATTTTTTCTCATAACAATTTAGTTTTAGTTAAATATTCTACAATATTAAGAAAAATAGTAATTGCTATGTCAAAATTAGGAAAATTATTTTAACAAATCCTTAACATTTTGGTTGAAAATCATTTAGTTTGGCCACTTACAATGATTAATCTGAGCATCGATAGCTAGGAATAAAGCACATTGAATTATGTGTGAATTGTTACTAGTCGTTAGAAAAGTCTTTTAACAGTTTCCTATAACTCGAGAAAACCTGTGCTCTAGAAACAAAGCCTACATATTTTCCATTGTCTACAACTGGGAGATTATAATGGTCAGTTTTTTCGAAAATCTCAGCGATTTCTTTTACACTCATATCAGTGCTGATGATTGGGTCAGGAATATACATTAGGTCTTTGACAAATGTAGTCTGATACAAATCTGTCTTAAACATTAGATGTTTTACATGATCGAGCCAAACGAGACCTTTTAGGTGATTTTTTTTATCTACCACCACGTAAATTGTGCGGCTAGACTTTGAAATTACACGCGTTAGTTCGCCAAGTGTTGCAGTTTCGCTAATAGTTAAAAAGTTCTTTTCGATTAGGGATTCTGTTTTTAGCAAAGTTAGCATATTGCTGTCGGCATTGTGTGTAAGTAGTTGCCCACTTTTAGCAAGCTGAATAGTGTAAACAGAATTAGGCATAAAAAGCTTAACAGTAAAAAAGGACAGTGCAGATACAATCATAAGAGGGACAAAGAGGTTGTAGCCTCCAGTAAGTTCGGCAATAAGGAATATCGCTGTTAAAGGAGCGTGATTTATCCCAGCCATAAGTCCAGCCATTCCTGCCAAGGCAAAATTTACACTCGAAACTTTAAACCCTAGGCTTTGGGAAATGTGAACAAACCATACACCCAGATTTGCACCAAGAAAAAGCGAAGGAGCAAAAATACCACCAACACCTCCGGCTCCAAAAGTCGCTCCTGTAGCAATGGCTTTAAGCAAAATTATTAGGCTTAAAATTATTGTTACACCAAGAAAGCTATTCCAACCCGAATAAAAAGTGCCATCGAAAATGTACGAAAGATCTCCTTGAATTGCAAGATTAACAGCCTCGTATCCTTCTCCATATAGCGACGGTAACAAGAAAATTATTCCACCAAGAATAATAGAGCCTAAGATTAGTTTAATACGTTTTGATGAAATTCTGTCAAATGCCTTTGCTTGCCATAGGTACAATTTCGAAAAATAAACGGATAATAATCCAGCTAAAACCCCTAAAACGATGTAAAACGGCACATCATGGAGTGCGAAAGCGTCGGTTTTTGCCAAAACATAAATATAATTTTGGCCGAGAAAAAGATATGATGTTAGAGCTGCGGAAATTGAAGCAATAAGCAACGGAAGCATCGACGCCATGGTAAGGTCAATCATAATAACCTCGATCGAAAAGATTATCGCAGCGATAGGTGCCTTGAAAACAGCAGCTATTGCACCAGTACTTGCACAACCAATCAGTAAAATAATTTGCTTATAACTAAGTCTAAAGGCTTGCCCGATGTTGCTTCCAATTGCCGCTCCAGTGGCAACAATTGGACCTTCCAATCCAACTGAACCGCCGAATCCGACTGTAAGAGAGCTGGCAACAATACGCGAAAACATATTGTGCTTTTCAATTTTGCCACCATTTCGTGACATATTATACAAAACCATCGGAATGCCATGGCCGAGTTTCTTTTTAATGAAAATGTCGACAAACAATATTGTCAACAAAATACCTATTGCAGGAAAAATGAAATAGATATAATTAAAGTTGTATTTTTCGACGATGATAACCACTACTTCACGAACATAGTGCACCCCGTTTTTCATAACAACAGCAGCTAGCCCTACGGCTATACCAACAATTACTGCTAAAATCAGCATAAAGTTCTTGTCACTGATCTTTCGCAATCTCCAAATGAGCAGCGCGTTAAATATGGCTCTAAAGTCCTTCAAAAAATTATAAATTTGTATGCAAATATGCCGTTTTTTTTAGGTTCTCACAAAATTATTTTAAAAAGCTTCGTAATTTTGTATTGAAAATTTCGTTATATTGTAATTGTTATAAGATGATATGAAAAAATGTAAAATAGGCATTGCACTTGGTGGTGGCGGATCCAGAGGATTTGCTCATTTGGGTGTTTTGCAGGCCTTAAATGAAAAAGGTATTTATCCCGAAATAGTTTCTGGAACAAGTGCTGGTTCAATTGTTGGTGCGCTTTATACTGCTGGATACAAACCAGAGGAAATTTATAAGCTTTTAAAAGCAATGAAGTTTTCGAGTTTGACAAAACCTCAGATCCCAGTTGACGGATTATTTAGTCTCGAAAATCTTACAAAAGTCCTCCGTAAAGCTATTCCTGAAGATAGTTTTGAGAGCCTTAAACTCCCTTTTATTGTTTGCGTTGCGAATCTAAACACTGGAAAGGCTGAGTATATTAGTTCTGGCCCTTTACACATGACTGTCCAGGCATCGTCATCAATTCCTGTGCTCTTTTCGCCAGTTAAAATGGGTAAAAGCTATTATGTTGACGGTGGGTTAATAGACAACATGCCAGTGAGACCTCTGGTTCGGAAATGTGAAACAATTATTGGGGTTAATATTTTTCCGAATGAAATGACTGATAAAATTGACAATCTTTTTAATGTCGCTACCAGAACTTTTCAAATTAGCCTGGATAATGGTACAAAATATAATAAAAGCAAATGCGATATTTATATTGAACCAACCAATATCTCAAAATATCATATGCTCGAAACCAAGTTCAATGACGAAATATACGATATTGGTTATCAATATGTTAAGAAGACTAAATTCAGTAGGTTGAAATAGCTTGATTTTTATCTAAGATTTTAGAAGTTTTTTATTTGCTCGTGGTCGAAATCACAATTGCTCCATTCATTGTCGATTGTTGCCCCGGCTTTTTCATATAGTCTAATAGCAGGCGTATTCCAGTTTATTACTTGCCATCTTAATCTTTTGCAATTGTTATCTTTAGCAATTTTATAAATCTCATCTAATAGTTTACTTCCCAAACCTTTACCTCTATAATCTGGCTTAATGTATAGATCATCAAGGTAGAGTGATTTTCCAACCCATGTAAAATATGCATAGAAATATATAGCCATTCCAATAATTTCGGAATTGGAGTTTTCGACAACAAGACATCCGAATAAGTTTTTTTCTTCTTTCATAAACTCAACAGTATTGATAACCTTTTCGGGAGCTCTTTCAAATAATGCCAGTTCTTGAATCATTTCAAGTATAAATGGAAAATCACTTTCTTTGGCTTTACGAATTGTATAATCGGACATAGTACATGTTTTAAGTCTGGCCAAAAATAGTAATTAATATTAAATTTAGTAATATTTCAACTGTGGTTGTTGAGATAAATCAAATAGTTTATTGAATTAGCCAAGCTATTGCCGCTTCGATAGTCGAAAATGGTTTGGAAATATACCCGTCGTCTCTTTTTCGCACAAGAGTTGAAATAACTACATTTTTTGGGTCATCTGAAATAATTGCAAACTTCTTACCTGCAAAAAACTGGGGATTTTGAATATAGTAATTTGGGATGTCTTCGGCATTTCGTGGATTTATAACAAGAGATGCTTCACGATAATCGAGAATAAATCTTTTTGTGTTTTCAGGGATGATATTATTTGTGAATGCCCATTCCCAAGAATTTTTGATTAAATCAATATCAATGTCCCCAAAATGAATTTTATACATTATGTTATTTGTGGCATCGAACTTATAATCAACCTTGTTTTTCATTAATGTTTGATTTGTAATGATATTCCACCATTTTAACAGTGTAAATATAATGTAAATATAAATGATATTTTTAATTGGTGCAAGTATTTTTTTTGGAGATTATATATGTCTTGTCAAGTATTCCATAAATTAGATAATACAGAATTGGTAAAAAGTTGTACTTAAATGTTTGATTTTTAGTTGATTTATGTGAAAAAATATGTTGTGTAATCAAAATATAAGTAGTATTTTTGCGGCCTTATTGTCAAATGTGTGATGGGGCACCGAAGTGTCGGAGCTTAGTAGCACGCTAATATTTGTTAAAATGAAACATTTTGAAATTAACGCTTCATTAAGAACTGAAGTAGGGAAAAAAGCAACAAAAAAAGTGAGAAGTGAGAAACTTATTCCATGTGTAATTTATGGTGGAGAAAGCACAGTACATTTTCTTGTTTCACAGAGTGACGTTCGCAAATTTGTCTATACCCCAGAGGTAATGTTCGCTGACATTAAACTTGAAGGAAAGACATATACCGCTGTAGTAAAAGACATTCAGTTTCACAAAATTTCTGATATTATTAATCATATCGACTTTTATGAAGTTAATCCAGAGAAGCCACTGAAGATGAAAATTCCTATTAAAATCGTTGGAAATTCACCTGGTGTTAAGGCTGGTGGAAAAGTTAAACAGGTTGTAAAAAGGGTATATATCAAAGGTTTAATGAATGATATTCCTGATTTTTATGAAGTTAGTATTTCTACACTCGAAATCGGAGAATCAGTTAAAATTAAAGATTTAACTTCAGATAAACTTGAATTTATTGATCCTAAGACTAATATTGTTGTATCTGTTATTTCAACTCGCGGCGTAGTTGCTGGTGATGATGCAACAGCTGCAAAAGCAGAATAAAATTATTTACCTGAACCATGAAATATTTAATCGTTGGTTTAGGAAACCCGGGGGTAGAATATAAAAATACCCGTCATAATATTGGATATGCAGTGCTAGACTCTCTTGCGGAGAAGTCTGGCATTGTTTTTTTAGATAAAAGATACGGATTTAGGGCTGAATTGAAACATAAGGGTAGAACATTGATTCTTGTAAAGCCAACTACCTTCATGAATCTGAGTGGAAAAGCAGTTAATTACTACCTACAATTCGAGAATATTCCTATTGAAAATATGCTGATAGTTGTGGATGATCTTGCCTTGCCCTTCGGAACTGTCAGGATAAAAACAAAAGGTGGTAGTGGAGGCCATAATGGATTGCAGCATATCGAAGAAACCATTGGAACAAATGTTTACAACAGAATGAGATTTGGCATAGGCAACGAGTTTAGACAGGGGCAGCAGGTAGATTATGTACTAGGAAATTGGGAAAAGGAGGAATTGTTGACCTTGCAGACAAGAATTGACGTGGCAACAGATGCCATACTTAGTTTTCCAGTTACTGGAATCGAAAGAACAATGAATTTTTTTAACAATAAGTGATCCGAATGGATAAACGCAAACCACAAAAACAGAATTACAGAAACTTTACCTCAAGGTTGGCAGGCTATCTGTCAAACCTAAAAAGGCCACGGTGGTTTGTGCGTTTTCTCATTTATTTTTACAAAAAGAAATATAGAATACAATTATCAGAATTTATTGTCCCTGCAAAAGGATTTAGATCTTTCAATTCATTCTTTACTAGAAAATTAGCTACGGGCATGAGGCCTCTGGGGGAAGGATTAGTGTCGCCAGTGGACGGTTCTGTATTTGATTTTGGCTCTGTTGACCCTGACAATAAAATTTATGTCAAACATAGACATTATTATATTGACGATCTTATTGGTGATGACTTCGAAAACGTAAGTTCATATGCAGTGCTTTATCTCTCTCCAGCAAATTATCATCGTGTACATGCCGGATTTGATATGGAAATAGAAAGCACCAGCTATCTTCCAGGTACATTGCTATCTGTTGGCAAGAGAACGGTTAAGCGTAAAGACAGAGTTTATTGTCGCAACGAAAGAATTGTGATACATGGGAAATCTGCGTATGGTCGTTTTTATTTTATTTTAGTTGGAGCCCTCATGGTCGGAAAGGTAAAGCTTTCTTTTGACAGCGGACTTAAAACCAATATTAGAAAAGGAATAAACTCGAAAAAAACATATAAATTTCCCGTTGTTATTGAAAAAGGAGATGAAATAGGTTATTTCGAAATGGGCTCAAGCGTAATAATTTTGCTTGAAGATCCATGTCTTGCAACAATTAAAAAGCCGATACAATCTCAGATAAAATTTGGAGAAACACTTGTCTGAGAAATTATTCAAATAAATTAGAACGGTTGCTGTTCAAAACTATCCCCCGAAGAAATAAAACTTGTATTTAAAGGAATGTCATCATTTAGATCAAGACCTGAATTCATTTTAGATTCTTTTTTAATTATATCATTATCAAATCCTTCAGTACTTTGTAAGTCTATAAATTTTGCTAATTCTTTACGGAATTTAAGCCAAACCGAATCAGTTGAACCATTTCTGTGTTTAGCAATAATTATTTCGGCCATCCCAAGCAGTGATTGACCTTCGCTGTCTGAAGTAATGCCATAATATTCGGGGCGGTGAATAAATAATACCATATCGGCATCCTGTTCAATAGCACCTGATTCGCGGAGGTCGGAAAGTTGAGGCCTTTTGTCACCCGAACGAGCTTCTACAGATCGATTTAACTGAGATAGAGCCAAAACCGGGATGTTCAACTCTTTAGCAATAGCTTTAAGTGATCTTGAAATAGTACTTACTTCTTGTTCGCGATTACCTTTCATGTCAACACCAGCAGTCATAAGCTGAAGGTAGTCAATAATTATTGCTTGGATATTGTGTGAACGAACCAATCGTCTGCATTTTGCCCTTAGTTCAAAAACTGAAATTGCAGGCGTATCATCAATAAATATAGGAGCAGTTTCGAGACTCTTAACCCTAGTTTCGAGCTGTTGCCATTCAAATTCTTTAAGATCTCCAGTTCGGATTTTATTGGCTGCAATTTCTACTTCGGCAGATATTAACCTGTTTACGAGCTGCATTGATGACATCTCGAGTGAAAAAACTGCTACCGGTCTTTCGTGATCAACAGCCATATTACGTGCCATCGAAAGTACGAATGCTGTTTTACCCATTGACGGACGTGCTGCGATAATGATGAGGTCTGACGGTTGCCATCCAGCAGTAATTCTGTCGAGAGCACTAAAACCGCTTGGGACTCCTAGTAATTTACTTTTATTTTTAGAGGCTTCTTCAATAGCAGCAAGAGCTTTATCTAGAATGCTGTTTATCTGAACAGTCTCACTTTTAATATTTCCTTCCGAAATTTTGAAAATTTCACCTTCTGCAAAGTTTATTAATTCTTCAACATCTTCACCTTCGCTATATGAACGTTTCTGTATTTCCGCAGCCGATTTAATCAATTCGCGTTGAATAAATTTCTGTTGTACCAGCCTAGCATGAAACTCTAAATGTGATGCTGTAGCAACTCTGTCGGTAAGTTCAGATAAATATACTTCGCCACCCGTAATGTCC
>Ga0209373_10003953_pt1 | contig 13182 bp, 9 predicted proteins | sample Higcelweek5metaG_FD_187173 | JGI IMG/M metagenome (GOLD analysis project Ga0209373, IMG submission 187173) | Freshwater pond sediment microbial communities from the University of Edinburgh, under environmental carbon perturbations - High... | ecosystem: Environmental > Aquatic > Freshwater >...
GGGCCAACATCCATGATATCACCCATGACCGTCGCACCAAGGGACTGGTGATGGGCACTACTGCTGTCCAGCTGCTGTTGGAAACACGGGGTCAGGATCACGCCAATGAGGTACTGACCTTGCTGTACAGGCGCGGCTATTCCGTAAGTGTGGAGCACTGAGCCGTATGCAGATTCTTGTTACCGGGGCCGCCGGTTTTATCGGTTTTCATGTTAGTAAACGTCTGCTTGAGCGGGGCGATACCGTACTGGGACTGGACAACCTGAACAGCTATTACGATGTCAGTCTGAAACAGGCCCGTCTGGCGCAGTTAACCCCGCAGCAGGGGTTCAGATTTACGCAGACGGATCTGGCTGATCGAACGGCTATGGCAGCTCTTTTCTCTTCAGAAACCTTTGATGTTGTCATCAATCTGGCCGCACAGGCCGGGGTGCGTTACTCACTTGAAAACCCCCATGTGTACATTGAAAGCAACCTGACCGGGTTTATCAATCTGCTGGAAGGCTGCCGCCAAAGCCGGGTCAAGCATCTGGTCTACGCTTCTTCCAGCTCGGTCTATGGCGGTAACACCACGGTTCCGTTTTCTGTGCATCAGAATGTTGATCATCCGATATCGCTCTATGCTGCAACAAAAAAAGCCAATGAGCTGATGGCCCACAGTTATGCCAGTCTGTATAACCTTCCGGTTACCGGGCTGCGGCTGTTTACGGTGTATGGTCCCTGGGGACGCCCTGATATGGCATATTTTTCTTTTGCCAAGGCGATACTTGAGGGCAGGCCGATCGATGTCTTCAATCATGGTGTTATGCAACGTGATTTTACCTATATAGATGATATTGTTGAAGGGATTATCCGCGTGACAGACCGGCCGGCAACGCCATGCCCGAGCTGGGACAGCGCTTGTCCTGATCCCGGCTCCAGCTTTGCCCCGTACCGCATCTATAATATCGGTAATAATCATCCTGTCGGACTCCTCAAGTTTATAGAGATTATGGAACAACAGCTGGGTAAAACTGCGCACAAGAACTTGTTACCCATGCAGGCCGGTGATGTCCCGATCACTTTTGCCGATCTTGGTGATCTGACGACGGAACTGGATTTCAAACCAACTACATCTGTAGAAGAGGGCATTCGTGCCTTCGTTGACTGGTATCGCTCCTATTACTGTTTATGAGGTATGGATGGAGCAAATCAGGGACGTTGTACCGCATTTGAGGCGGTCTGGATACGGGTGAACATACTGGTAATCAGCGCTACGCTTTGCAACTATCTGATAGCACATATAATTAAACAATATTTCTGTGTTGGCACGACTTCTGCTATATCCATTTCATCAAACCCATTAAAGGAGATGTACACAATGAAAAAGATCATCGCTTCCCTGATCGCTACTGTTGCTTTCGCTGGTTTTGCTTTCGCTGCTGAGGCTCCTAAGGCTGACGCTCCTAAGGCTGACGCTCCTGCTGCAGCTGAAAAAGCTCCTGCAAAGAAAGTAAAGAAAGCAAAGAAAGCAAAGAAAGCAGACGCAAAGAAAGACGCAGCAGCTCCTGCTGCTGACGCTGCTGCTCCTGCTGCTCCTGCTGCTCCTGCTAAGAAGTAATTTCTTCTTAAAAGTAGTTAAAAAGGTTGCATCCTTCGGGATGCAACCTTTTTTTATGAAACCTGCCAGCCTGAATCTATTCCTGATCACCGTTAGTTTTAATCCGTTGCCCCAATATCCTTGAGACGGAAGTTTGTCACAGATACCATAGAAAATTACAAGAAAATCGGTTTTGAGTGTCTCGCCCAAAACAAATCAGGTCGTTTGTTGTATCTTCCTGTTTGTCTTCTGGGGCCTCTGTGATCTCTATGGCTACTGCATTTTTAGGATTATTGTTTGACAGTGTTTTGCGGATCGTTTATATACCGACCGGTAAGTAATTTCTGCCCAGTAGGTTCCCATGCCCTTGGTTAACTCTCCTATATCTCCACCCAATGTCCAACAACGCCTGCTGGATGCCGCTCTGCAGCTGTTTTCAACCAAAGGGTATGCCGCCACTTCAGTGCGGGAGCTGGTGGAAGCCGCCGGTGTCACCAAGCCGGTGTTGTATTACTATTTTAAAAATAAGGAAGGGCTCTATCTCGCCTTGATGGGAGATGCGCTGGGAGACTTTTTCCAGGTGGCGGAGCAGGCCAGAACTGCGCCGGGTAGTGTAACTGAGCGGATCTGCGGTTACTGTACAGCGCTGTTGGATATCTTTATTGAGCGTCTGCCAGTGGCGCGCCTGGTGTATGCTATCTACTACGGTCCGCCCCAGGGTGCGCCCCATATCGATTTTGAGGCCTCCTTCAGCACCATGCTGGCCCACATGGAACAGTTGGTCTGCGAGGGGATCAGCACCGGCGAATTCAGGCAGGTCAGCCCACCAGACGCAGCCTGGGCCATTGTTGCCCTGCTTAATACCGCCATGGAAGAACAGTTTAACCAGACCAAGCCAGTGCGGGTTGATCTCGCCGGCCTGCTACGGCTTTTGGCACTTTTGTTTGAAGGGATCAGGAAATGAAACGATTTACCGCAACAATGACGATAGTAGCGCTTGCCCTGCTGGCAGGTTGCTCAAAAAAACAGGAAACCGTGGTTAAGCCGCCGGTGGCAGTGGAGCTGGCAAACGCTGCGACCGCAGACCTGACTGAAGGGATTGAGGTGACCGGTAACCTGGAGCCAAAATTCAGTGCTGATGTCAAGACTCAGATCCCCGGTCTGGTCAAAGAGGTCTACGTGACCCAGTGGGTGCGGGTGCGTAAAGGACAACCACTGGCACGAATCGATGTGGCTGAGGCCGAGGCGCTGACCAGGCGGGCCGAGGCTGCCGTGGTGGCTGCCCGCGCACAACTGGCTCAATCTCAGGTAAGCCTTGCCCGGGCAGAGCGGGAAGAGGCGCGCTCGCTGAAGCTGAAAGAATCCGGACTAGCCACCCAGCAGGCAGTGGATGATAGCCGGACTGAAACCGCTGCAGCCAGGGCGCGGATTGACTCCTCAAAGGCCCAGATCAGGGTGGCTGAAGAAGAGGTGCATCAGACCAAAGCGCGATTTGCCAAGGGGCTGGTAACAGCACCGCTTGATGGTGTAGTGGCATTGCGGGACGTGAATGTGGGGGATCTGGCCAGTGATGCAGCTGCGGGTAAGCCGATCTTCCGGGTGGTGGACAACCGGATTCTGAACCTGACCGTGACCGTGCCTTCGGTTGACTCCAGCAGGGTCAAAGTTGGCCAGCCGCTTGAGTTCAGCGTAGATGCCCTGCCAGGTAAGACCTTTAACGGCAAGGTCATGTTTCTAAACCCTGAACTGAACTCGACCGACCGTTCCTTGAAGGTGGTGGCTGAGGTCCAGAATCAGCCGGAACTGTTGAAGGGGGGGCTGTTTGCCAAAGGCAGGATTGTAACCGGCAAGCGGGGCGGGGTGGTTCAGATCCCCCGTGGTGTGCTGGCTGGCTATGACACTGTTGGGCAGACCGCAACCCTGTTTGTGGCTGATGGACAGCTGGCCCGTTTACGCAAGGTCAAAACCGGCGCTGTCAGCGGTGACCTGGTGGAGATCAGAGAAGGATTGAAGACGGGTGAGAAATACGTGGCCCGGGGCGGCTTTACCCTGCGGGATGGTGATAAGATCGCAGTGCAGGGCGCAGGAGCAGCCAAGTGATCCTCTCAGACCTGTCCATAAAACGTCCCATCTTTGCCACGGTAATGATGCTTGGCTTGGTAGCACTGGGCTTTTTCTCTTACAAACGTCTTTCAGTAGAGATGTTTCCCAATGTGGAGATGCCGGTCATCTCAATTGTCACCAAGTACCCTGGCGCCTCGCCGGAGACCGTGGAACGGGAGGTCTCCAAACGGGTTGAAGAGGCGGTCAACCAGATCGCCGGGGTCAAGCATGTCACCTCCTTTTCCCGTGAATCGGTTTCCACTGTGGTGGCTGAATTCCGGCTGGAAGAACGGACCAATGAAGTTGCCCAGGAGGCGCGGGCCAAGATCAGTGCCATCCGGGGCCAACTACCCAAGGAAGTGGAAGAGCCGATCATCCAGAAGCTGGACTTTAATGCCATGCCTGCGGCTGCGGTGGCAATCCAGTCCACCACCCTGTCCCAGCGCGATCTGACCACCCTGGTGGACAAAAAAGTCCGCAAACGGTTTGAGAGCGTGGCTGGCGTGGGCAAGGTGGATCTGGTGGGGGGTGCCAAGCGTGAAGTCAATGTTGAGGTTGACCCCACCCGCCTGGACAGTCTGGGGCTGGGGGTCAATGATCTGGTGAATGGCCTGAAGGGCGAAAACGTCAACACCCCGCTGGGCAGAATCACCAAGGGCGGGGCAGAATATCCGCTGCGGATAGAGGGCAAGCCGGATCGGGCTGACCAGTATGGCGCCATGGTGATCACCCGTAAGAACGGCCGGCCGATTACCCTGGGGGAGGTGGCTCAGGTCACTGACGGGTCGGAAGAACACCGCAAACTGGCCCTGGTGAACGGTCAGCCGGCCATTGGCCTGGATATCTATAAACAGTCCGGCGCCAATCAGGTGCAGGTGGTGGATAATGTCAAAAAGGTGATGAAGAAGGTGAAGGCTGAACTGCCACCCGGGGTAACCATTTCTCTGGTGCGGGATGGCTCAATCATGACCCGCCAATCCCTGGCAGACGTGGAGGAGACCCTGATCATCGGCGGCATCCTGACCGTGTTGATCGTATTCATGTTCATCAACTCCTGGCGTTCCACGGTGATCACCGGCGTGACCCTGCCGATCTCGGTTATCTCCTCCTTTATTGTCATGAACGCCATGGGCATGACCCTTAACGTGATGACCCTGATGGCGTTGTCACTGGCCATCGGCCTCTTGATTGACGATGCCATTGTGGTGCGGGAAAACATTGTGCGCCACCTGGAACTGGGCAAGGACCATATGGAGGCCTCCCGTTTCGGTACTGCCGAGATCGGGCTGGCGGTCTTTGCCACCACAATGTCGATCCTGGCGGTCTTTGTACCGGTGGCCTACATGCGGGGGATTGTGGGACGGTTCTTCTTCCCTTTCGGCATCACCGTCTCCTTTGCCGTGCTGGTCTCGCTGTTTGTTTCTTTCACACTGGACCCGATGCTCTCCTCCCGCTGGCACGACCCCTCGATCCATATGCGGGGCAAACGTAAGGGGCTGGCACGCTGGCTTGAGCAGTTCAATGACTGGTTTGACCGCACCGCTGACAAGTACCGTGGCATGATCGCCTGGGCCTTGAACCATCGTGGCAAGGTGATGATCAGCGCAGGCATCGCCTTTGTGGTTGGTCTGGCAGTAATGGCCACCCTTGAATCCTCCTTCATGTCCAAAGAGGACAAGAGTGAATTTCAGGTCTCCTTCCAGACCGCGCCGGATGCCAGTATCAAAGAGACCGAAGACCGGCTGCACCAGATCCTGGAGCAGGTGAAGGGGATACCGGAGATCAGCCACACCTACGCCACCATCGGGGCCGGAGACAGCGGCACAGTACGGGATGGCCTGTTGTATGTCAAACTCAAGGAAAAATCAGAGCGCAGACGGGGGCAGTTTGAGATTCAGCAACTGATCCGGGAGCGTTTCCGCAGTATTGCCGGGATCAACTTTTCCATTGAAGAGGTGGGGGCGATCGGCTCGGCTGCCAAGCCGTTGAATGTTGATATCAAGGGGGATGATACGGCCCTGCTCAAGAAATACGCGGCCCAGCTGAAGCAGGAGATGTACAGCATCCCCGGTATTGTGGATATTGCTGCCACACTTGAATATGACACACCGGACTACCGCCTGAAGGTGGACCGGGAAAAGGCCCAGTCTGCCGGGGTCTCCTCCAGTGCCATTGTGGATACGCTCTCCCGTCTGGTGGGGGGCGAGGCGATCACCAGCTATGAAGATGAAGATGGCGATGCCGTGAATCTGCGGGTACGGCTGCCCAAACAGCTGCGGGAGCATCCTGCTCAGGTGCGGGATCTGAAGGTCTCGGCAACCGATGCCAACGGTGTCACCCGTCTCATCCCGCTGGCCAGTATCTCCAGCGAAAGCGTGGCTGCCTCTCCCACCGAGATCAACCGCCGCGACCTGTCGCGCCTGGTCACGGTCTCGGCCAACCTGGATAACCTGCCGATCGGTACGGCAGTCAAACAGGTGGAGGAAGTGGCCAAGCGGGTCAAGATGGAGCCGGGCTACAGTATCGGCTTTTCCGGTGAGGCTGAGGATATGGCGGAATCATTCGCCTTTATGGGAGAATCCCTGATCCTGGCGGTACTGTTCGTCTACCTGATCCTGGCAGCCCAATTTGAATCCTTCTTTGAGCCGCTGGCAATCATGTTCTCTCTGCCGCTCTCCATCGTGGGGATGGCAGGCATGCTGCGGATCACCAACGACACCATCAATATCATGTCCCTGATCGGCCTGATCATGCTGATGGGTCTGGTAACCAAAAACGCGATCCTGCTGGTGGATTATGCCAAGGTTTTGCGAAAACGGGATGGTATGGAACGCACCGCAGCGGTGATTGAGGCTGGCCGTACCCGTCTGCGTCCGATTGTCATGACCACCCTGGCCATGATCTTCGGCATGCTGCCGCTCTTTTTCGGCATTGGCGCCGGTGGTGAAGGCCGCGCTCCCATGGCCCGCGCTGTGGTGGGAGGACTGATCACCTCGTCACTGCTGACCCTGATCGTGGTGCCGGTGATGTATACCTATCTGGATGATTTTAGTGTCTGGCTGAAGCGGAAGTGGAAGGGACAGCAGCATTCATAGCACGCAGATGACGCGGATTGAACGGATTTTCGCGGATACAAACCAGCACAGCAAGGTTTTTACCGCAGATATCGGTGAGCGAACTGGCGAATATGGAGAGGGGTGGATTTAATTATGGCGAATTCGCCATATTTGAAAGCGGGGTGGGGCTGATGAGTAAGCATAACCAGATTGTTGTGTTACATGAAACCGTCCGCATCCAGAGGATAGACCAGGATGATTATATTTCGTTGACGGATATCGCCAGGTACAAGAATGCCGATGATCCGAGGTTTGTCATTCAGAACTGGATGCGTTCGCGCTCATCCATCGAATTTCTGGGTATTTGGGAGCTGCTGAATAATCCTGATTTTAACCGTGTCGAATTCGATACGGTTAAAAATCAATCCGGTAGCAATGCATTTGTGATGACCCCCACAAAATGGACTGACTTAACCGGCGCCATCGGTATCAACTCAAAAGCGGGCCGGTACGGCGGCACGTACGCCCACAAAGACATCGCCTTCGAGTTTGCCTCTTGGGTATCGGTCGAATTCAAACTCTACCTCATCAAGGAATTCCAGCGCCTTAAAGAGACGGAATACCAGCAGCTTGGCTGGGATATTCGCCGCAACCTGACCAAAATCAACTACCGCATACATACCGATGCCATCAAGTCCAACCTGATACCGCCGGAACTCACGCCGCAGCAGAGCAACCTTATCTACGCCAGCGAGGCTGACGTGCTGAACATGGCGCTGTTCGGCAAAACAGCGAAACAGTGGCGCGATGAAACCCCCGGCAATAAGGGGAATATCCGCGACGAAGCCAATGCCTCGCAACTGGTCTGCCTGGCCAATCTGGAAACCCTGAATGCCCATTTTAGCAATCAGGGACTGGTGCAGTCCGAACGGATTACATTGCTGAACCGGACCGCCATCCAGCAAATGAAGCTGCTGTCGGCTGATGCAGATGTGCGGCGGCTGGAAGGCAAACAACCATGACCGGGCTGGCAAAGTTTTCGCTTAAAAATACCAGCTCAAATCAGCCACTACTCCAGAGCAGCCTGTAGATGGTGAGCATGCACAACAGTACCCCCACCACACTGCTGGACTCCTGCAGCGCGGACCGGTTCAGCGCATCCTGGCGCTTTTCTGGTTACGTTAGCACCCTGTCTGCCAATACTGCTGATCAGGTTGTTACCGTGCTTGAGCAGGCCGAGGCCGCCACGCAACAGGCGTTGTACGCCGTGGGGTTTGTGGCCTATGAGGCAGCCCAGGCCCTGAATCCGCACCTGCCTGCAATGCCTCCCCGAGACGGCCTGCCGCTGGTCTGGTTCAGCCTGTTCAGAGAGCGCCAGTGTGTAGCAGCTGGAGATGGCCTGCCAGCGGGCACCACCGCAGCACCAGAACTTGCGCCTGCTGGAAGTCAAACTGATTACGAGATCGCCATCAGCCGTATCCATACGGCCATTGAGCAGGGCGAGACCTATCAGATTAACCACACGTTTCCCTTGCAGGGGCACTGGCAGGGCAATCCGCTGCAGCTGTACCGCACCTTGCTGCATGCCCAGCAACCGGCCTTTGGGGCCTATCTGGATATCGGCAGTCACACGGTCATCTCTACTTCACCAGAGCTGTTTTTCAGTATCAAGGATGGTCTGGTCACCACCAGACCGATGAAAGGCACGGCACCTCGCGGTCGCTTTCCTGCTGAAGACCGGGCTCTGCAAGAACAGCTGCAACAGAGCAGCAAAGAACAGGCTGAAAACCTGATGATCGTTGATCTGCTACGTAACGACTTGGGCCAGATAGCCCAGACCGGTACCGTTAAGACCGAGGCGCTGTTTGAGGTGGAGACTTACCCTACCGTGCATCAGATAACCTCCACCATCACAGCAAATCTGCTGCCAGAAACCAGCATGGTGGCTATCTTTCAGGCCCTGTTCCCCTGCGGGTCAGTCACCGGCGCACCCAAGCGTCGCAGCATGGAGATCATCAGCGGGCTTGAACAACAGCCGCGCGGTATCTACTGCGGCGCCATTGGCTATCTTGCCCCTGGGGATGAAGCCAGCTTTTCCGTTGCCATCCGCACCCTGGTGCTGGAAAAGCACCCAGACCAGATCAGCATGGGGGTGGGCAGTGGTATTACCTGGGGTTCTGATCCCCGTGCTGAATACGCCGAGTGCCTGAACAAGGCTGCCTTTCTCAGACCGCAACTGCAGCCCAGGCTGCTGGAATCGCTGCTGTTGGAAAATGGCAGCTATCCCCGGCTGGAACGGCATCTTGACCGGCTCTGCTGGTCAGCTGCAAGACTGGGGTATCGTTGTGATCGGAAGCAGATCAGGCAGGCGCTGCTGGCCCATGCCGCAGGCAAAACCGGTCAGCACAAGACCCGGCTGCTGCTGGCACAGGATGGCACCTGTCAGATTGAATCAGCCCTGTTACTACAGATCCAACAGCCGCTCAAGGTTGCTCTGGCCACAACCTTGGTAGACCCGGCTGATCTGTTACTGTACCTCAAGAGTGAACAGCGTCAGCGCTACGAACAGGCCAGACAGGAACAGCCAGAGGCGGATGAGGTACTGCTCTGCAACAATCGGAGCGAGCTGACTGAGGGTAGTTTTACAAATCTGGTGCTGAAGCTGGATAACCGCTTGGTAACGCCGCCACTTTGCAGCGGCCTGTTGCCTGGCGTTATGCGACAGGAATTATTGGAACAAGGAACAATTACGGAACAGGTACTGTACCCACAGGATTTACAGCGGGCTGAAGAGATCTGGCTGATCAACAGCGTGCGGGGCTGGCTGCGGGCTGAACTTGCAGGATAGCACGCGAATGGCGCGGATTGAGCGGGTTACCTCCTGCACGTCTAATTGCCGCGAAAGAACGCAAGGAACGCAAAAACTGAAACTGTCTTTGCACTAACTCAATTGCCTTACTGACTTTAACCAACTGATTTTCTTTTATTTCTTTGCGCTCTTTTGCGGCCAGTCTGCTTTAAGGATCTATCCGCGTCATCCGCGTGCCATTATCATGGCTTTTATGCATGAAAGGATGTTTCATGACAATACGACTCTTGACTGTTTTCATCACTATTCTGCTGTTATCAGGTCAGGCCTTGGCAGCGCCCCAGTTGCTGACCCTTGAGGACTGCCTGAAAATCGCTGGCGACAAGAATCTGGATATACAGAAAGCCAAGGAATACGCCAACTATGTCCAGGGCCGCTATGTGGAAGAACGGGCTGCTGCCCTGCCGCAACTGGGGCTGCAGGCCGGTTTCGGTTACAGCAAGGATGACAGCACCAAGGCACTCTACGGTGCCAGCCAGATGCAGGCCAACCGCACCGTGGATCTCACCCTGTCCCAGCCGCTCTACACCTGGGGCAAGATCGGCGCAGCACTCAGGGCGGCCGAGGTGGGGCTCAAGACCGCTGACCAGCAGTTGCGGCTGTTCCGTCAGGCTGCCTTCCGGGATGTTTCCATCGCCTTTTATGATGTGCTGCTGGCCAAAGAGCTGTACCGCCTGGCCCAGGAAAATCTGGCCCAGAAGGAGCGTCACCATACTGAGGCCAAACGCAAATTTGAAGCCGGAGTTGCCACTGACTACGACCTGCTGGCTGCCGAGGTAGAGCTCCAGAATGCCCGGCCAGAGCTGATCCGTACTGAAAATAATATCCGTACCAGCCGGGAGCGGTTGCGCTTTCTGCTGGGTGCAGATCAGAGCGAGGTTGATGCAGCAGGCAGGATTGAGGCAAAACCTGAGCAGGTCGCCGACTTTGATGGATCTCTGAAGATTGCCCTGGATAAACGTCCTGAGCTGACGAATCAGAAACTGCAGATCGGCATCAACCAGGAGCTGGTTACCATTGCTGATGCCGATGACAAACCACGGCTGGATCTGAAGGGCACGGCTGGCTGGCACCAGCTTGAGGTCTCTGATCCGGGACCGCGCAGACGTTCAGACGGTCCGGCCTGGACTGCCGGTATCTACCTGACCTTCCCGTTTTTTGACGGCATGCGTAGCCGGGGCCGCACCCAGCAGGCCCGCAGTGACCTGCGCACCAGCCAGCTGCAGGAACAGAAGCTGCGGGACAGCATTACCTTGGAACTGCGCACCGCCCGCTACAATCTTGCTGAATCAGCTGAGACCATCACCGCCCTGTCCGGCACGGTCAAACAGGCGGAACGGCTGCTGCAGATGGCTGAGAAAGGGTTCGAATACGGGGTCAAGACCCGGCTTGAGGTGGATGATGCCCAGACCAACCTGCTGCGGGCCCAGAGTAACCTGGCCCGCGCCAATCGGGATTATCAGGCTGCCTCAGTCAATCTGCGCTGGGCCATGGGGGTTGCAGGGGAGTAATCCTATATTTAAGCCAGACCTTTGAGGTTTTGAAAACCTCAAAGGTCTATTAACTTAAAAACGGCTTTTACCGCAGAGGACGCAGAGAAAAACAGAGGAAAAACAAACAAATAAAGCTAAACTTGTTTTAACCCTTTTGGTTAAAGGGGATGACTTAGTAACTTCTTGTTTTTACACTGCGAACCTCTGCGCCCTCTGCGGTAAACTGCTTTGTGTAATTGAATGCAAACTGGTCAAGGTTACTCTAACCGACTACCCCACAATCGGATTATTCTGAAGCGCTGTTCGCCGATAGAAATGATGCAGAATCATGCTGAATGATGACATCTGCGCGGTCAGCACAGCTTCTCAGCTCGGCAATACCAATTTCACGCAGGTGTTGATCCTCATTGCGGCAGAGCCTGGTAAGCAACTCAACCCACTCATGTTTTACCGGCAGGTCAGGAAAACGTTGTCTTCTCATTTCGGCAGCAATTGCTGCATAGTTCTGCTCTCTGGTCATCATTTGGCACTCCAGATGTTCTGTTGAAAAGAAACCACTGAATTACGCATGTATATGGAGCACTTTTGCTGGCGGAAATCCGTTGAATGAGGTTGCTGAAGCACCGCTGTAGGCACCGATATTCCTGCTGAAGAGCAGATCTCCACGCTCCAGGTTATAGGGCAACTCTTCGGCCATGGAGATCACATCAAGGGCATCACAGGTTGGGCCAAATACCGTACAGATCTGGGTAGGCCCTTTTTTGAATGCTTCCAGGTGGTAATGACAGTGGTCAAAAATAACGCCGGAGAACGTATGGTACACACCGTCGTCAACATAGTAACAAAGCTTGCCGTCACGTATCGCCTTGCCGATAACCTTTGAGACAGCGGTGCCTGCCGTTGCAACCATGAACCGTCCCGGTTCGGCCAGGATCTCGATTTCCGGCGGAAAAAGCCGTTCCAGCTCGGCATTGATCTTACGGGCCAGCTCACTGAACGGTTTGACCGACTCATCATAGGGGGCCGGAAAACCGCCGCCGATATCAAGCAGGTTCATCTTGCCGTAGCCTCTCCCCTGAGCCTCTCTGAAGATATGTGAGGCAAGATTGATGGCCTGAACGAAATTTTCAAAATTGGTGGTCTGGCTTCCCACATGAAAGCTTAACCCTTCCACCGTAAGCCCCTGTTTGTCGGCCTCAAGGATCAGGTCAACCGCTTCTCCCGGACCGGCCCCGAATTTTGATGAAAGTTCCACCATCGCCCCGGTATTGGGCACCCTGATCCGAAGCGCCAGACCGGAATGGGGGGCGTATTGCTTTATTTTGGCAATCTCCTCGCGATTATCAAAGGTGACCAGCGGTTTGTAGCGGTCAAGTTCGATCAGTGTCTCATTGGCCTTGATCGGATTGGCGTAGATCAGTTTATCCCAGATCCATTCCTGACGTTCTTGCTCCGGCATATTCTTAACGATTTCATAGACCACGTTGAATTCCGGCAGCGATGCCACGTCAAAACTGGCTCCTGCATCAAACAGCGTCTTGACAATGGTCGGATCTGGATTCGCTTTGACGGCATAGTATGCCTGAACACGGGGCAGGTGTTGCTTGAAGAGCGCATAGTTGGCGCGCAACTCGTCATGGTCGATAATAAACAGGGGGGTTCCGTGGATTTCAGCAAGCTGTTGCAGTTCTTCAGGGGTAATCATGCTTGGACTCCTCGACTAAATTGTGAAGTAACCTATACAGGGCACGCATGACAACCGTATGAAGGCTTTGTCAGGATTTGGTAACAATTACGGCAAGCAGGAGTCCATGAAGCACTGTGTGATCCTTAAAACGGCAGGTACTCACGCGGAGGCGCGGAGATCTGGACGCAGTACCGTAAAGGACCCCAAACAGAGCGCAGATCAGGCCATCAGGGGATCGCCTTGCAGCTCCCGGAATCCGGGCTGCAGAATGGTGCTGTAGGTGGTGGCTGTATCGGGAGCCTTTGCCATGACAAAGGCCCGTGCGCTTTCAGCCATCAGGGAGAGCGTCAGCAGGTTGTCGGTCATGGTGCGGATTGTTGCCACCAGCTGTTCCA
>Ga0209373_10003954_pt1 | contig 13180 bp, 8 predicted proteins | sample Higcelweek5metaG_FD_187173 | JGI IMG/M metagenome (GOLD analysis project Ga0209373, IMG submission 187173) | Freshwater pond sediment microbial communities from the University of Edinburgh, under environmental carbon perturbations - High... | ecosystem: Environmental > Aquatic > Freshwater >...
GGGCCCGGCATTCAGGCAGAGCCCGGCCAGGCGCATCAGGTGCAGCTTGCCCGCGCCGCCCACGCACAGCCCCTCAAGAACCGGTTCGGGCAGACGCTCCCAGGCGAAGTCCATGCTCCCTCCCCCCTCCCGGCGCGCCTTGACAGCCCCTAACGCGCCGGATATCTTCAAAGTGTAGGAACATCGCACACACTCGCGCATCTAGGCAAGACCCAAATGATCGACCCTTCCCTGCTCATCGTCCTGCTGCACTACGGCCCGGTCGCCCGCACCGCCGCCCTGCACGCGCAGCTCTCCGCCAGCGACCCGAGCTGGGGCCCGCAAGTCCTGGTGCTGGACAACGCCTCCCCGGAGCCCTACCCGGACGCCTGGGTGCGCACCGGGGGCAATCTGTACTGGGCCGGAGCCCTGGACTACGCCCTGCAGGCCTGCGCGGACCTGAAGGCCACGCACCTGTGGTTCCTCAACAACGACCTGCTCTTCGATTCATCCGCCCCGCACATCGCCCGGGCCTGGGAGCGGCTCCGGCACATCGAGCGGAAGGCCGGACGGGTCGGCGTGTACTCGCCCTCGACCCTGGCCAACCCCTACCACGCCCAGATGGTCTGCCGGCGCGGGTCCCAGTGGCATGAGGCGGCCTACGTGGACGGCATCGCCCCGCTGCTCCGCCTGGACTGCGTGCGCGAGTTGGGCGGGCTCGACTGCGAAGGCAACGAGTACGGCTACGGGGTGGACGTGTGGCTGTCCTGGCGGGCGCGGCAGGCTGGCTGGGGCGTGGTGGTGGACGACCAGGTCGTGGTGCGGCACCGCTACCACTCCACCGCACGGGAGCAGGAGGGCTTCCTCGCCAGGGCCGCCGCAGCCGAAGAACCCTACATGGCCCGCCGCTTCGGAGCCGACTGGCGGGCCGCGCTCAAGGCCCTGCAGGGCTGAGAAGCCGCAGCCGCCAGCCCGTTCGCCTGCGCCGCCCCCCGTGTTCCTGCCTGCGCATTCCCCTCGCACAACAAATTGACGGACCGGCACGCCGCGGAGTATGATTTCGAGTTTCACCAAGGAATTGGCCTGACATCCCGCGTTGCAGGCGAGGACCAGGCCTTGGGGCGCACACACCACGAATGCGGCCGGACAACACCGGACGCCCCCCTGTAGCGGGGAGACTTGCATGCTGAAGCGGCTCACGCCATTTTTCGGACCCGCCCTTGCCCTTGCCCTGCTCGCCGCGGCAGGCTGGGCGCTCTCCTCGCAGCTGGCGGGCCACAGCCTCCAGGAAATCGTGGAGAGCATGGCCTATGTGACCGAGCGCAACCTGTGGCTGGCCCTCGGGCTCACGGCCGTGAACTTCGCCGTGCTCTCGGGCTACGACATCCTGGCCCTGCGCTACATCGGCCACCCCCTGCCCCTCGCCCGCGCGGCCTTCGCCTCCTTTGCGGGCAACGCCTTCAGCAACACCATCGGCCTGTCGACCCTGGCCGGAAGCTCCGTGCGCTACCGGCTGTACACCTCCTGGGGCCTCACGCCGGGGGAGATCGCCAAGATCGTGGTCTTCACCACGCTGACCCTGTGGCTCGGGCTGTTCTCCATCGGCGGCATCATCTTCACCCTGCGGCCCCTGCCCCTGCCGGACTGGATCACCCTGCCCTTCCACACCACCCGCCCCCTGGGCTTCCTCCTCCTGCTGCCGCCGTGCATCTACCTCCTGGCCGCATCCAGAAAGGAGCCGGTCTGGCGCATCGGCAAATACGAGATGCTCCTGCCGGAATTCAAGAGCGCGCTGCTGCAGGTGGTCATCGCCTCGCTGGACTGGGCCCTGGCTGCGGCAGTGCTCTATGCCCTGCTGCCGCCCTGGGTCACCCCGAACTTCCCGCTGGTGCTGGGGGCCTTCCTCCTCGGCCAGATCGCGGGGCTCATCAGCCAGGTGCCCGGCGGGCTCGGCGTGTTCGAGTCCTGCCTGATATTCCTCCTGACCCCGCGCATCCCCGCCGCCACGCTCCTGGCCACCCTGGTGGCCTACCGCCTGGTGTACTACGCCGCGCCCCTGGCCGTGGCCAGCGCGCTCCTGGGCATCCGCGAGACCATCGCCGCCAAGAACACGCTCAAGGGCATCCTGGGCTTCCTGGGCGACTGGCTGCCCGTGGTGGCCCCGCGCGCCCTGGCCGTGACCACCTTTCTGGCCGGGGCCATCCTGCTCTTCTCCGGCGCAACGCCCGCAGTGTCCTCGCGCCTGGAATGGCTGGAGGACTTCCTGCCCCTGAGCGTGCTGGAGGCCTCGCACTTCATGGGCAGCCTGGCCGGCGTGGGCCTGCTCATCCTGGCGCGCGGCCTGCACAAACGCCTGGACGCGGCCTACTACGTCACCGCCATGGTGCTCTTCACAGGCATCATCTCCAGCCTGCTGAAAGGCCTGGACTACGAGGAGGCCTTCTTCCTCACGGTGCTTCTGCTGGCGCTGCTGCCCTGCCACAAATTCTTCTACCGCAAGGCCTCGCTGTTGTCCGAGGGCTTCACCCTGGGCTGGATCACGGCCATCGTGCTGGCGCTCGGCAGCTCGGTGCTCCTGGGCGTCATGGCCTACGGCGACGACGCCCTGGACCGCTCGCTGTGGTGGGTGTTCACCTTCCAGGACGAGGCCAGCCGCTTCATGCGCGCCACGGTGGGCATCCTGGTGTGCGTGGTCTTCGTGGCCGTCCTGCGCCTGATGCGCTCGGCCCGGCCACGCTACGCCCCCGCCTCGGAGGGCGACGTGCAGACCGTGCGCGAGCTGGCGGAAAAATCGCCGGACACCTTCGCCCACCTGGCCATGCTGCGCGACAAGAGCTTTCTGGTGAGCAGCGACGGCACGGGGTTTCTCATGTACGGCGTGGCCGGGCGCAGCTGGGTCTGCATGGGCGACCCCGTGGGCCCGGAGCCCGCGCGCACGGAGCTGGCCTGGCGCTTCCGCGAGATGGTGGACCTCTACGCCGGGTGGACGGCCTTCTACCAGGCGGGCAAGGCCAACCTGCCGCTGTACCTGGACCTGGGCCTGGCCATCATGAAGATCGGCGAGGAGGCGCGCGTGCCGTTGGCCACGTTCTCCCTGGCCGGGCAGGCGCGCAAGGGCCTGCGCTACACGCGCAACATGGTCGAGAAGGAGGGCTGCGTGTTCGAGCTCTCCCCGGCCAGCGCCACTCCGGGGCTTTTGCCCGAGCTGCGCGCCGTGTCCGACGCCTGGCTGACGTCCAAGCACGCGCGCGAGAAAAAATTCTCCCTGGGCTTCTTCGACGAGGAATATTTGAGCGGCTGCGCCATGGCCCTGGTGCGCCGCGAGGGCAGGCTCGTGGCCTTCGCCAACCTCTGGGAGTGCGTGGGCCGCGAGGAGCTCTCCGTGGACCTCATGCGCTACTCCCCGGACGCGCCCACCAGCGTCATGGAGTACCTGTACATCATGCTCATGCTCTGGGGCCGCGAGCAGGGCTACCAGTGGTTCAACCTGGGCATGGCCCCCTTCTCCGGCCTGGGGCGGCATTTCCTGGCGCCCACCTGGACGCGCCTGGGCGGCCTGCTTTACAGCTACGGCGGCACGCTCTACAATTTCCAGGGCCTGCGACGCTTCAAGGACAAGTTCGATCCCGTCTGGGAATCCAAATACCTGGCCTGCCCAGGCGGCACTGTGCCGCCGCGCGTGCTGGCCAACATCGCCACCCTGGTTTCGGGCGGCATGCGCGGAGTCATCGTCAAATGAAACGTTCCACGTTCACGTCCACCTGTGCGTCCACCTTGGGCTTGCTCCTGCTGGCCCTGTGCCTTGTGACCCCGGCCTGCGCCAAACCGGAGAAGGCCCCGGAAAAGCTCACCTTCGGCGTGTTCGGCGAGGTGCTCATCTACCGCGATGCGGTTGAGCCCGGCCGCACCGTGCTGCTCTTGTCCGAGGGCGCGTGGAGCCCGGCCATGGACCGCGCCGCACGCGCCATCGCGGCCATGGACGCGACTGTCGTGGGCATCGACACGAGTCGGCTCGTCGCCCCCCTGCGCGCCAAGGCTCCCGGCTGCCTCTACCAGGCCTGGGAATTCGAGGGCCTCAGCAAGATCGTGCAGAAGACGCTGGGCTTCAAGGGCTACCACCTGCCGGTGCTGGCGGGCTTCGGCGAGGGCGCGGCCGTGGCCTACGCCACCTTTGCCCAGGCCCCCAAGGAGACCTTCACCGGGGCTATCACCCTCGGCTTCTCGCCCCGGCTGGCCCTGGGCAAGCCCTTCTGCGCGGCCAACGGCCTCACGTTCGACAGCGTGGACGGCCCGACCCCGGCCGTGGTCTTCCAGCCCGTGCCAAAACCCTTCGGCACGCTGGTGCTGCTCCAGGGCGAAAAGGACACGACCTTCAGCCCGGATGCGGCCAGAGCCTTCGCCAGCCAGGTGCCGGGCGCGCGCGTGGCCGAACTCGGCACGGCCGGACACGAGCTGGCCGATCCCAAACTCTGGCGCGCGGCCTTCCAGGAAACCCTGAACGCCATGGCCCCGGCCAAGGCCGCGGCAGGCGGCGCCAGCCCCAACGCCGACGCCAGCGACCTGCCCCTGGTGGAGCTGCCGGCCGAGCATCCCGGCAAGACCCTGGCGGTCATCGTCACCGGCGACGGCGGCTGGGCCGGCATCGACCAGCAGATCGGGAACATCCTGGCAGCTCACGGCGTCAACGTGGTGGGCTTCAACTCCCTCAAGTATTTCTGGAACACGCGCGAGGCCGACGAGATGGCCCACGACCTGGAGCGCACGCTGACGACTTACGCCGCCAAGTGGGGCGCCGAGCGCTTCATCGTGGTCGGCTACTCCATCGGCGCGGACGTCATGCCCTTCATGGCCGGGCGCATGAGCGCGGCCACCCGCGAGAAGCTGGCGCTGGTGGCCATGCTCGGGCCGGGCACGCACACGGAGTTCGAGTTCCGCCTGTCCAACTGGCTCACCGAGGAGAACCGCCCCGAAGGCCACGCCATGATCCCGGAGATGCCGAAACTCGACAAGACCCCGGTGCTGCTGGTCTGCGGCAGCGAGGAGGAAGGCACCCTGTGCCAGAACTACAAGGCCCCCAACGTGAAGAACCTTGTTCTGCCCGGCGGGCACCATTTCAACGAGGAATACGAGCAGATCGCCCTGGCTATTCTGCACGGCGCGGGCGTTTCCACTCAGCAATAACCCTGCGCAGAAATAGCCCCGCACAGCTTGAGGAGCATCACGTGAGCGCACCCGCCTTGACCCCGCCCGCAAAGCCCGGCAGCCGCCTGGCCTACATCGACAACGTGCGCATCTTCCTGTCCATGCTCGTGGTGGCGCACCACGCGGGCCAGCCCTACGGCAGCAACGGCTGGTGGCTGTTCCAGTCGCCCCTGCGCTCGGGCTGGATCGGGCTGTTCTTCGGCGTCAACGAGGCCTTCTTCATGGGCCTGTTCTTCCTCATGGCCGGGTACTTCCACCCCGGCAGCGTGGACCGCAAGGGTCCGGCCCGCTTCGTGCTGGACCGCCTGTGGCGCTTCGGCGTGCCCGCCGCCATCATGGTCCTGGGCATCACCCCGATCTTCATCTACTTCCATGAGGTGCTCTTCAAGGCCCTGCCCGCCTGCGGCTACTGGGAGTTTTTCAAGGGCGCGTACCTGGGCGTGGCTGGCCGCCCGCTCGGCTGGCCCGGCGACCCCGGCATCCACCTGGAGTTCATCCACCTCTGGTTCATCGAAAATCTGTTCCTCTACGGCGGGGTCTACGCGCTCTATCGGGTTTTTGCAGGCGGGCGCGACGCTGCCCCGGCCAAGCGGCCCACGGCGCCCATACCCGCGGCCACGGCGCACTGGATGCTTTTTGCGCTGGCGCTCTGGCTCAGCGTCACGACCTTCGCCATCCGCGTCTGGTGGAATGTGGACGACTGGAAGGTGCTGCTGGCCATCTGGGAGATCGAGTTCGCGCACCTGCCGCAGTACGTGACCATGTTCACCCTCGGCATCATCGCGGCCCGGCGCAACTGGTTCGAGCGCTTTCCGGCCCGCGTGGGCTTCACCTGGCTCGGCATCGGCGCGGCCTGCGTGGTGGTGTGGATGGCGCGCGGGGCGGGACTGCCCCTGCCCATCTGGATCGGCGGATTCTCCCTGGCGGCGGCCAACCGCGCGGTGTGGGAGAGCCTGCTCTGCGTGGGCTTTTGCGCCGGGCTGCTGACCCTGACCAGGGAGCGCTTCCCGACCCAGACCCGCTTGATGAAGATTCTGTCCGACAACGCGTTTGCGGTGTACGTCTTCCACGTGCCCGTGGTGACGCTGCTGCAGTACGCGCTGGCCGAAACCGGCCTGGGCGCGCTGGGATCGTTCTTCGCGGTGACGGTCCTGGGCATCGGCCTGACCTTCCCGCTGACGCACTTCGTGCTGCGCCGCCTGCCCCTGCTGAAGCAGGCGCTTTAGGCGGGGCTTAAGCTTCCGGCCGGGTCTTGAGCGCACGCTCCAGGCAGCGGCCCAGGTCGGCCTGGCGCACGGGCTTGGCCAGGATCTCAAAGACCCCCAGGCCCGCTGCGGCCTCCCGCGCGGCCACGTCGCTGTAGCCCGTCCACACGATCACCGGCAGGCCGGGCCGGAGCGCCCGCACCCCCCCCACGAAATCCGTGCCCGACAGGCCGGGCATGATCTGGTCCGTGAGCACCAGGTCAAAGCCGTCCGGGGCCTCGGCGAACAGGGCCAGGGCCTCCTCCCCGCTGGCGGCGGTGGCGACCTGGTAGCCCATGCCGGTCAGCGCCTCGCGCCAGACAGCCAAAAGCGGCGCCTCGTCGTCCACGAGCAGGATGCGCGCCTGGCCGGCGGCCAGGGCCTCGACTTCGGGCTGGGCCTGATCCTCCCCGCAGCGCACGCGCGGCAGCAGCACGCGCATGGTGGTGCCCAGACCCGGCACGCTCTCCACGGCGATGGACCCGCCGAGCTTGTGGATGATGCCGTGCACCACGGCCAGGCCCATGCCCGTGCCCTCGCCGGGGCGCTTGGTGGTGAAGAAGGGGTCGAAGATGCGCCCGGCGATGGCCGCCGGGATGCCCGGCCCGGTGTCGCGCACGCGCAGGCGCACGTAGGTGCCCTGGGCCAGGCTCGAAAGGTCCGGCGCGCGGTCCGCGCCCAGGAACAGCTCGTCCACGGCGACCTCAAGGACGCCGCCGGTGTCGCGCATGGCCTGCACGGCGTTGGTGCACAGGTTCAGCACCACCTGGTGCACCAGGGACGGGTCGCCCAGCACCAGGTCCGACTGGCTGTCAAAGCGGCGGCGCACGCTGATGCCCTGGGGCATGGTCACCAGCAGGTGCTGGAGCACCTCCTTGACCAGCGGTGTCAGGCGCAGGGGCACCAGGTTGCCCTCGCCCTGGCGGCTGAAGGCCAGGATCTGGGCGATGAGCTCCTTGGCCCGGGTCCCGGCGCGCAGGATCTCCTCCACGCGGCGCTCCTGGGGGCCGCCGCGCACGGCCAGTTCAAGCATCTCCGCATAGCCCAGCATGACGCCGAGGATGTTGTTGAAATCGTGCGCGATGCCCCCGGCCAGGGTGCCCAGGGCCTCCAGGCGGCGCGACTGCTCCAGCTGGCGCTCCAGCTCCTTCCAGTGCGAGATGTCGTGGGCCACGACGATGGTGCCGGTGCGGCCCGCGTCGTGCCTGTGGAAGGGCGACACGGCCACCAGGAAATGCCCGCCCCAGCGCGGGATGGTCAGCTCCTCCGAAGAACAGGACGAGCTTGTCGCCATGGCCTGGATGCGTTCGGAGACCTCGCTTGAGCCCGCCTCCTCGACCACCTCCACCAGAAACTTGCCCACCAGGCTGCGCGGGTGCACGCCCAGGCGGCTGCCCAGGGCCATGTTCAGCCGCCGCACGCGCAGGTCCGAGTCCAGGAGCAGAATGGGGTCGGGCACGGAGTCGAACGTGCTCTCCCACTCCTGCTTGGCCTGGATCACGGCCTGCTCCACCAGCAGGCGCTGGCTCATGTCCACGCCGATGCGCCAGGCCTTCCAGCCCGGCAGCGGGTATTGGCGGGAAATGTCGGACCAGGCGATGATGCGCTCCCCGCCGTCCTTGCAGGCCAGGCGGCTCTCCAGGTCGCGGTGGTCCTGGCCCCGGCCGCGCAGGCTCCGGCGGAAGGTCTCGTCCGGGAACAGGCGCTCCGGGGTCGCGCGGTCGTGCAGCACCTCGCTGGCCATGAAGCCGGAGACACGCTCGCACTCGCGGTTCCAGAAGACGATCTCGCCGTGGGGGTTGAAGGCCACCACCAGCACCGGCATGTTCTCCACCATGCCGCGCAGGGCCTGGGCTCCGGCCAGGAGCGTGGCCTCGGCGCGCTCGCGGCCCACGCGGCCGCCCAGCAGGTCGGCCAGCACCCGGAGCAGCGCCAGGTCCTCCACGGTCCAGCGGCGCGAGGGCGCGGCGTCGACGCGCAGAAAGCCCAGCCACGCGCCTTCGTGACGCATGGGCAGAAGCGCCACGGCCACGGCCCCGTCCTGCTCCAGGAACGGGCGCTCGGCTTCGGGAAAATCGGCGCTTGCGCCGTGCAGGGCGTTGCCCTTGAACAGGTCCTGCGCCATCCGGCCCAGGCCGAGGGCCGTGTAGCCGACCTGCCGCCCCGGCGCGGGGCTGGCCAGGGGCTCGCAGCCGTTGCCCTGGGCCTCGGCCAGCAGGCTTAGGGCCAGGCCGTGCTCCGGGTCGTCGTGATTCAGGAAGAGCGCGGCGCGGGAGAGTCCCCCGGTGCGCGCCAGGGCCTTGAGGGCGCGGGCCAGGCCGCCGCCGTTGCGCTTGGCCCCGTGCAGCAGGTCCGAGCAGGCCGCCAGCCCCCGCGCCAGGCGCAAGGAGGCATCGCCGCCATGAGCGCCCGCGGCTCGCGGCGCTGCGGCTCCCGGACTGGTGCGTTGCGGCGGTTTCGGCATGATTCTTGGTTTTCCGGGCTCGACGTGTTGGTCCAGAAAAAGCATCCGTTCAAGGTCTCCTTTTCATTAGCATGCGCACTGCCGGGGCCACAAGGCCGATGGCCCAGCAGCCCTAATACGCCCACTGCCGCGCCGCGCCCGCCTCGCGCAGGGTCACCGGGCCGAAGCGCTGGGCCGGGCCGGGACCGGTGGAATCCAGGGAAGGCGCGCCCTGCCCCGCTTCCTTGGCCACCGCGCCAGCCGGAACCATACGGGTCGAAGCAGCACCGGACGAAGCAGCACCGGGCGAAGCAGCGCCTGACAGAACCGGACCTTGGGCCGCGCCCAGCACAGCCTGCTTCAGGTTCTCGCCAGCGGTCTCATAATAGGCAGGCGAGAGGTCCAGCGCCTTCTCGAACAAGGTCCGGGCCTGGGCCGATTCGCCCTTGAGGTACAGGGCGTAGCCCAGGTTGTTCAGGGCGCGGGCGTCGTTCCCGGCCGTGCGGAAGGCGGCCAGGGCCTCGGCCTGGCGGCCCAGGCGCACCAGGAGCAGGCCCAGGTTGTTGGCGCTGCGCTCGGGATCGCGGGAGTCCTGCAAGGCCTGGCGGAAGGTCACCACCGCCGCCTCGGGCTCGCCGCACAGGACCTGGGCCACGGCCAGGTTGTTCAACAACAGCTCGCGCGCGGTGCCCGCCTGCGATCGGCCCTGGGCCTGGCCCTGAGACAGAGCCTGCGCCTCGTTCTTGACCTGGGGCAGGGCCAAGGCCGCCAGGAACTGCTCCCCGGCCAGGTCCGGACGGCCCTGGTTCATGAGCAGCACACCGAGGTGGCTGCGCGCGCGCCAGCTTGTGGGGGCCAGGGCCACGGCCCGCTCGAAACCCTGGCGGGCCTCGGCGCTTTTGCCCAGGCGCTCGCAGGCCTGCCCGGCCCCGTAGTGCGCGCCGGGCGAGTCCGGGCTGGCGGCCTGGGCCAGGCGAAAGGCCTCCAGGGCGGCCTCGGGCTGGTTCAGGCGCAGCAGGCCCTGGCCCTTCTTGACCAGGAGCACGGCGTCGCCCGGCCGGGCCAAGAGCGCCTTGTCGTAGCCCTGCACGGCCAGCTGGGCGCGGCCGGCTTTCAGCTGCATGTCCGCCACGTATTCCTGGCGGGCGGAGTTTTTGGGATCAAGCGGGTCGGCGGCGGCGCTGTCCTGCCGGGCGGCGCAAGCCGGGAGCAGCAGCGCCAGGGCGACAAGAACGGAAAGCAGCTGGGCGGATGCGGGACGCATGCGGATCTCCTTTCACTGGCCCATGCGGGCAAAGACGTGGGCCAACTGCAGCACGGCCGGGCCGATGAGCACCACGAACAGCACCGGGAAAATGCACAGCACCAGCGGGAACATGAGCTTGGTGGGCAGCTTGGCTGCCGTCTCCTCGGCCCGCTGGAAGCGGCCGGTGCGCAGGGTGTCGGAATACACGCGCAGGGTGCGGGCCACGCTGATGCCGAAGGTGTCGGCCTGCACGAGCAGCGTCACCAGGCTCTGCACGTCCTCGATGCCCGTGCGCTCGGCCAGGTCCTTGAGAGCCTGCTGGCGCTGGCGTCCGGCGCGCATCTCCAGGGTCAGGGTGCGCAGTTCCCCGCTGATGACCGGGGCGGACCCGCGCAGCTCCTCGCTGACCCGGTGGATGGCCTGGTCGAGCCCCATGCCCGACTCCACGCAGACCACCAGCAGGTCCAGCGCGTCGGGCAGCTCGCAGAGCAGGGCCAGGCGGCGCTCGGCCAGGCGGCGGCGCAGCCACACCCCCGGCGCCAGCGTGCCCAGGCAGGCCAGGGCCAGGGCGCCGATGACGGCGACCTGCACGGACGGGCCCTGGGGCAGAATCCACACCACGCCCAGGAACAGGCAGGGCGGAACGAGCATGAGGGCGGCCTTGGCCCCGTGGAAGGACTGCACGGCGCTCGGCCCGCGCAGGCCCGCGCGGATGAGGTCGAGCCTGGTCTGGTCCAGGCTGTCCAGGTCCTTTGGCCCCAGGCGCGCGCCCAGGCCGCGCACCACCCCGGCCAGCCCTCGGCCCAGGCGGACCAGGGCCGAGGGCGCGGGCGCGGCCGTGTCGCTGACCCCGGCGAACCCGGCCACCTTGGCGCGCACGCGCTGGGCGCGTCCGGCCTCGCGCCGCGCGCCGAGCACGCCGAAGCCCAGGAGCAGCACCGAGGCGAAGGCCAGAACCGAGGCCAGGAGCGGAAGGAGCGTTGCGTTCTGCATCCCGCGCCTCCTAGACCTTGAAGTTGACCATGCGGCGGATGACGAAATACCCGACGATCATGGACGCGAGCGCGGACTTGATCATGACCCGGCCCAGGGGCTCGGTGAACAGGAGTGACATGTAGTCCGGCTTGATGAGATACAGCGTGCCCGCCGCCGCAAAGGGCAGGGCCAGGAGCACGATGGCCGAGATGCGCCCCTCGGCCGAGAGGATGCGGATGCGACCGTGGATCTTGAAGCGCTCGCGGATGAGCGCGGCCGTGTTGCCGATGATCTCCGAGAGGTTGCCGCCGGTCTCGCGCTGGATGTTCACCGAGACCACGAAGAACATGAGGTCGAGCGAATCCACGCGCTCCATCATGTTGTGCAGGGCCTTCTCCGTATCCATGCCGAAGTTGATCTCGTCCAGCGTGGTGGCGAACTCCGGGCCGAGGGGGTCGGCGAACTCGTCGGCCACCATGCGCATGCCCCCGGCAAAGGTGTTGCCGGCCTTGAGCGCCCGGGCGATGAGGTCGAGCGCGTCGGGCAGCTGGCGCTGGAGCGCGGCCATGCGCGCGGCCCGGCGGCGGTACACGCGCACGATGGGCAGCGGCCCGAGCAGCGACGCGGCCAAAAGCGCGGCCAGAAGCGAGCCTGTGGCCAGCTGCGCCACCAGGAAGGCCACCGCGCCGAGCACGGCCGAGAGGAGCAGGTACACGCCGGGGGTGCCGGTCATCCGGGCCTGGCGGATGACGCGCTCGAACTGGGCGGTCCAGCGCAGGTCGGCGAGCAGGCGGTGGAACCAGGGCACCTCGCTGAAGACCGTGCGCCGCACGATGTCCTGGGTCGAGACCTCCGGCCCGGCCAGGGCCAGGGCCGCCAGCCGCGCGTCCACGCGACTGCTCCGCGCCTTGGCCGCCGCGCCCAGGGCGTTCATGAGGAACAGGACGAAGAACAGGGTGGCCAGGGCCAGGACCAGGGCGATGAGGCCGGGCATGGCGGCCTGCCTACGCGGCCCCGCCGAGCGGGGCGAAGAGGTTCTGGTCCAGGGCCACGCCGCGCGCCAGCAGGCGCTCGGAGAACTTGGGCCGGATGCCGCGCGAGACGAAGCGGCCCTTGACCTTGCCGTCCTCGTCCAGACCGCTCTGCTCAAAGGCGAAGATCTCCTGCATGGTGATCATCTCGCCCTCCATGCCGGTGATCTCCTGGAAGCTGATGAGCTTGCGGCTGCCGTCCATGAGGCGCGAGACCTGGATGATGACGTCGATGGCCGAGCTGACGTAGCGCTTGAGCGACACGTCGGAGATGGAGAGGCCGGCCATGGCCACCATGGTTTCCAGGCGCATGAGGGCGTCGCGCGGGGTGTTGGCGTGGATGGTAGCCAGCGACCCGTCGTGGCCGGTGTTCATGGCCTGGAGCATGTCCAGCGCCTCGGCCCCGCGCACCTCGCCGATGATGATGCGGTCCGGGCGCATGCGCAGGCAGTTCTTGACCAGCTCGCGCTGGGTCACCTCGCCCCGGCCCTCGATGTTCATGGGCCTGGTCTCCAGGCGCACCACGTGGGCCTGCTTGAGCTGCAGCTCCGCCGCGTCCTCAATGGTCACGATGCGCTCCTCCTCGGGGATGAAGCGCGAGAGCACGTTCAGCATGGTGGTCTTGCCCGAGCCCGTGCCGCCGGAGATGAGCACGTTCAGGCTGCACCGCACGATGCCCATGAGCACCGTGCCGATCTCCGGGGGCAGCGCGCCGAAGCGGATCAGGTCGTCCAGCTCCAGGGGGTCCTTGGAAAACTTGCGGATGGACAGCGAGGGGCCGTCGATGGCCAGCGGCGGAATGATGGCGTTGACGCGAGAGCCGTCGGCCAGGCGCGCGTCGACCATGGGCGAGGACTCGTCCACGCGCCTGCCCACGCGCGAGACGATGCGGTCGATGATCTTGCGCAGGTGGTCGTCGTCCTTGAACCGGGCCGGGGTGAGCTCCAGGACGCCCTTTCGCTCGACGTAAATGTTGCGGTAGCCGTTGACCAGGATGTCGTTGACCGTGGGGTCCTTCACAAAGGGCTCCAGCGGCCCCAGGCCCAGCACCTCGTCCTCT
>Ga0209373_10003955_pt1 | contig 13178 bp, 12 predicted proteins | sample Higcelweek5metaG_FD_187173 | JGI IMG/M metagenome (GOLD analysis project Ga0209373, IMG submission 187173) | Freshwater pond sediment microbial communities from the University of Edinburgh, under environmental carbon perturbations - High... | ecosystem: Environmental > Aquatic > Freshwater >...
TAGAGAGCCTTTTTTTGACTCTCTATTTTTAATTTTTAATTTAGATTACTAACAACCAACTTTTCCTTGAAGCATATCATTGAAGACTTTGTTCATATCGTTTGGATTTGTTTTTGTGAAATAATCTGTTAAGTCTATTGGTGATTGTTGTATTCCTACATGATAATAAACTTTATCACCAGAGAAATCTTTTTTACTCAAATTTTCCAATTTATTAATTAGTGTGCCACCATCATTTAATTTGGTATTAAGTTTATCACACATAGCTTTTAATTCTTGTTCGCCTATGTTTATACCTTTTTCACTGAGTAATGATTTTAGAGCTGTCAAATTTTTATTTTTTATTGCACCATAAATATTATCTAATTTACCAACATCTTTATCGCCCAAAAGAACAAATAATTTTCTGATGTTTCCACCTTCTACACTATCATTTAGATATGTTGGTGGAGCTTTTGCAAAATCACTAAAGTTTTTTACACTAAACTCACCTTGTAAAGAATCTGATCTATTTCCTTCTGTTTTTGCACCATCACCAGCACCTTGTACAAATATTGACATTTGAGGTGTTTTTGGTGATACAGAAATTTCTCTACCTTTACTACCTTCTGAAGTATCAAGTAGTCTCATATTTCCAGTTTTATCTATTCCGTTGAAAACAAAAGAGTGTGTGCCAAGTACAACAATAGCTTTGTTTTCTTGACCTTTAAGAGTATTTGCAAGACCTACTGAATCACTACCATATTTTGCTGGTATAACTGTATCCCAATTTTTGCCAGTTTTTTGTTTTAGAGAATCTTCTGTAATTTTAAATCCATCTTTTCCAACTAATTCTTGGGCACCAATTCTTTTTGCGACATCACTTACACAATTACTTCTTTCACCAGCACCTTTAAAACTATTTATTTCATTTACGATTGTTGAAGCTTGTGTTTCCATTCTTTGAGTATTTTGTCTTGAAGCAGCAATATCAGCTTCACGTTGTTTCTTTTCTTCTGGACTCATTATGATATCTTTTGCAAATGCAACTACTCCTGTATCTCTAAGAAAACCTTCTACTGGTTCTGGTAAAACACTTTTAACTGCTTTAGCTGCACCATCATAAGTAGTTTGTTTGAAATCAACTGATTTAAGTCCAAGTTTTGATCTCATTGCAAAACCTTCTGAGATAAGGTTTTGTACTGATGAATCAACTGGAGCTGTGGATGATGTATCATGAGTTTTTACATTAATTTTTTCTTTTGTCAAACTTGCTTCATTTGCAGCAGCACCCATGCCAATGAGGAATTTTTTTTCATTTTCATCTATTTTATTATCAGCAAGAACCAAGGTATTTAATTCTTTTAATTGTTCAGGGGTTATATTTCCACCAGCTTGATAAACAGCTTTGATGAGACTATTTAATTCATTATTATTTACTTTTCCGTCTGATGCTTTATTTTTGTATAGATTTATAACGTCTGAGAAATTATTAACATTAAAACCATCTATTGTACCCATATATTAACCTCTCGTACAAATATAATTGCTTTAGAAAGAAACATCTTCCTAGATATTTATATACTTATAATATTATAAAAACTGAACTTTCATAACAAAGATTTAACAAATTTATTATTAATTTAAACTCTGTTAAACTTAAGGGGTATTTCAGGTTAATTTTAATATAAATATTGTTTATCTAAATTTAATATTCATCTTTTTGTACTTATTTATAGATATATTTTTGATTTTGGAAATATATCATTTGTTATATAAAATTATGATAAAATAATATCTATTAAAGGTTCTTTTGATATAAGAGTAGAAATTTTTAATAATAGTCATTTAGATAAAGTATGGAACTTTTAAAAAAAATTTAGCGTCTTAAAAATTAATATTATTTTTTGTTTTACACAAGAGTTAACTTATGAGAAAAAAAAGTATTAAAACTTTATCACTATTATTAGCCCTTCCATTCATAATAATGGGTTGTAATGCAACTTCTCCAAATATGAGTTCAGTTCCAACAACTGCAGTATATGATAGTTCATATGGAACTCCAAGTTCTGTGGCAACATCTGTACCTTCTGAAGTTGGTTTTATGGCAGGTGATTTACCTACTTATATAAGTGATGAAGAAAAGAAGATTTTGGCAATATATGATAGAAAAGTAAATATTCAATTTCCATTAAGAGTTGGTATTTTTTCAGCTTCAAACACTTCTAATTTGGATGAAACAGTAAAGAAAGATTTGTTTGGCAAATTTATAAATAAACTAAAAGCAAATGAAAATATTAGCCAAGTGGTGGAAATACCAAAAAGTTTATCAGCAACTGTATATGACATAGAATCAATTCGTAAATTGGCTGCAAGATTTCAAGTCTCTGTTGTTTTAGTTGTGACAGAAAAATATGAAGCAACAAATGAAGATAAAAAAGCATTGACTACACCAATAGATGTTGTTACAGGCATTAGAACATGGAAAAGTGTGGCAACAGTTGAAACTTATGCAATAGATGTTTTGACTGGTATTATTATATCTTCTAGTATTTCCGAAGCTAGTTCATCAGAAAAATATAATAAAAATGACCCTGATAATAAAAATAAAGATACTCAATTAACAGAAAAAACAGCTACAGAATCTTGGAATAATATCTATACAAAAATAGATACAGAAATAAAAAGCTATAAAAAAATACTAAATGATGCAAAAGCAAATCCTGTTCCAACAGCAATACCAACAGTTGTACAAACTCCTGTTGCAACTGCAACACCAACAGCTGTTGTGAGTCCAACACCATCAGCATCTGCAACAACTACTCCATAATTAGTTTAGAGGGCAAAAAATATGAAAAATATAATTATTAAATTCTTTTCAATTATTGCAATTGTAATTTCAATTGTTTCATGTCAAAGTATTTCTTCATCTGGAAAATGGGAAGCTGTACAAAAATCTGATGATACAAATACAACTGTTACAACAACATTAAACATAAATGAATCTTTTGATGAGTTTAGTGCTTCTATGTCTATGAAAATAGATGGAAATAAAGACAATCTTTTAGCTGATAAAACAGATATAAAATTTTCTGGATATATTAGTGGAAAAATTCTTGTAATTAGCAAAGTTGATAATGTACCAAATTCAATTTTGAAAGGCTCTACATTAACAATTTCTGAAGATGGTAAATATTTAACATTATCTCCAAAGGGAGTAATTTTTAAGAAAAAATAGTTTTTTAAGCTATAATATTTATTGAAGTTTCATTAGACATATTGAAATTATCAATACTGTTTCTATGTTGGGCTTCACCACCAGATTAAAGAATCTGTAACTCAAAAAGAAGATTCTGTTTTGGATAACAGTTTGTAAAAAATTTATAACTTTGCAGGTTAAAACCTCCGTTGTAAATTTATTTAGTTATCCAAAATGGAATTTAAAAACTAATAAGGGGTATTTATGTTTGAACCTATAAATTTATTAACTATAGCTTTTGTAGTATTATTAGTTGTTATATCTGAAAAAACTTTATTTCAAAAGGTTACAATATTTCAATATGAAAAAGGTATGAAATATAAAAAGGGTAAATTTGATGGTTTACTTGAGTCTGGTCAATATACTTTTTTTAAACCTAGCAATATAACAGTTAAAAAAGTTGATATAAGACCTTTTTTTGCAACAATTGCAGGTCAAGAAGTTATAACTGCTGATAATATTGGTCTAAAAATAAGTGTTGTTGTAAAATATGAAATAGTTGATTTTGATATTGCCATTAATAAAGTTCAAAATTATTATCAAGATTCTTATTTGGAAATTCAATTGGCAACAAGAGAGATAATGTCTTCTGAAAAAGTAGATGATATATTAAAAAATCTTTCAATATTTAATGAAAAAATTATGAAAATTGCTTCTCCAAATATAGAAAAATTAGGGCTAAAATTAATTTCGGCAAATATTAAAGATATAATGTTTCCGGGTGAGCTAAAAAAAGTTTTTGCACAAGTTGTAAAGGCTCAAAAAGAAGGTTTGGCAAAACTTGAGAAAGCTAGAGGTGAAAGTGCTGCATTGAGAAATCTTGCAAATGCTTCAAAGATGCTAGAAAATAATCCAACTCTTATGCAATTAAGATTAATACAAGCAATTGAGCAATCTACAGGTAACGCAATTTTTATTGGTAATCAAGAGCAACAATTATCAAAAAAATCAATAATTACACAAGATGATTTAACTAATAGTTAAATAGATTAAATATTTCAAATAGCTAAAACCTTGTTAGACAAATGTTTATATCATAATATTAATCTCAATTAACCCTTTATTTCATAAATATTTTCGTAATTCTAATTTTTTAATATAACTCTCTTACAGACATTGAAATATTCAATCTATTTATATAATAATCAGTTAAAAATAGCAGAATCAAGTTAAATTAAGTATAATATCACTTAGTTAATCTTAAGTATTATAGAGGCGATTAAGTATTTTTTGAGAAAAAGAATAAATTTGAAATTCAAAATAACATTTATTAGTTTATTACTATTATTTGTCCTATCTGTCTCATCTTGCAAAGAAAAAGAAGAAAATGTTTTAAGACTTGGTATCATTCCTTTTGAAAGTTCTGAAGAACTTTTGAAAAATATTGCTCCAATGATAAATGTTATAAGCAAAGGTCTTAATATGGAAGTAAGACCATTTATTGCAACAGATTATTCAGGTGTTATAGAGGCTTTTCGTTCAAATAAACTTGATGTAGCATTTTTGGCTCCAGCAGCCTATGTTATGGGCAAAAGAGAAGCTAATATAAAAGTTATATTAAAATCTCATAGAAATGGTAATCCATTTTTTTATGGAGTTATCATCGTAAGGTCTGATAGTAATATAAAAGATGTAAAAGATTTAAAAGGTAAAAAATTTGCATTTGGAGATCCGCTTTCAACATCTGGACATATATTTCCCAAAATGCAATTAATTGAGAATGGAATAAACCCCGGAACAGATTTTGAAAATGTTATTTTTTCAGGTTCTCATGATGCAACTGTATTAGCGGTTTATCATAAAAAAGTTGATGCTGGTGCAACATTTTCTGATGATATTGAAGGCAAAAAAGGTTCTTGGACAAGATATTTAAAACCAGAAGAAATATCTAAATTAAAAATTATTGGTAAACCAATGCCAATACCATCTGATAATATTTGTATAAGAAGTGATCTTAACCCAGAGATTGCAAGGAAACTTGCAAAAACGCTTATAGATTTTAGCAATACAAAAGATGGTCAAAATCTAATGCAAAGACTGTACAAATTTGATGGTTATATGTATGCTACAGATACAGATTATGATTCTGTAAGAAAAGCATTTGAGCTTTCGGGAATAGAATTAAAAGAAGCATTAAAAAAGAAGTAATATGTTAAAAAATTTTTGCAACAAATATTTTAAACCAGATAAAATATATAAAAATGTTTCAGAAATAGATTTTTCTGAGCTAAAAACAATAAATATAAAAGGAATTATACTAGACCTTGATGATACACTCTTGCCAAGTGATAGCAAATCAAATATTGATTTTATCGATGAATGGTTAACTAAAGCAAAAGAAAATTTTCATCTCTTTGTTTTGAGTAATAACCATAGACCAAGTTATGTAAAAAACTTTTGTGATAAATTTCAAATTCCTTTCATTGCAAAAGCTGGTAAACCAAGAAGAAAATTTTTGAAAAAAGCTATTGCTGAAATGAAACTGGAAAAAGATGAAGTTGTAATAATTGGAGACCGTATTATTACTGATATTTTGGTTGGTAAAAGGCTTGGAACTAAAACATTTTTGGTCAAACCTCTTACACAAAAGCCATCTATTTTTCAAAAAACTATTTATCTAATAGAAAAACACATAATGAATTCATTTGTTTCATCAACTTAAATAAATTTTGTTGAGTTTATGTTAAATTCTTTTAAAATAAATAGTTTATACAAACTTATTAAAAACGAACCTAATGCTTTTGCTAAAACAGCAACATATATCTTTTTATTTAAATGCAAATGATACATCAAATCTTACTTCTGGATAACTTTCTGTTTTTCCATTAAATGTTTGTATATGTGTACTTCCATCCAATTTAATTGCAAGTTCATTTAGTGGTCTATAGACTACACCTATAGAAGGTTTTAAAAATTGTCCATTATCAGAAATACCTACTTCATCATCTCCACCAAAATTTTTATTTTCTATTAATTCTGGATTAGACATCCAATCTAAAAATAGATAAGGAGTAATACCCCCAATTGGTGTATTGAAGCTATATCCAAGTCTTATATAATAAGTTTGAATATTATATTTAGCATCTAAAACAATATCTTTGGTAGTTAAAGTTTCAATCGGCTTTGATGTATTATTACCCAAAAATCTTTGTTTTTGATTTTGGCTTAAATTTGTATTTTTTATTATGTTTAAAACGCTTTCAGGATTTCTTATTGCATTATGATTTCCATACCAATAAGCTGTTTGTAACAATAGGTTTTCAAATAAATTGGCTTCAATAAACCCTCCAAAAACACCATAATTATCACTTTCCATCCATTGAGAAATACCTGTAGTTTTTATAATTGCATGTTCTCCAATTGAATTTGGTTTTGTTTTTGTGTTCGTTAGGCTTGAAATATAACCAGATGTACCAAAAATAATAGAAGGATTTAATAATGGCTCAAAATTTGTATCAACTTTCATTCTTAAATCCCAACCAAGTGGTAAAGCATCAAGACCTGTATTACCTTCACCTACACCTGTATCAACTGCATACATTAAAGCTATGGACTCTGATAAATGTTTTTTACCATGTATCATTAATTCGGTTGTTCTTGGTAACATAAGATGGTCACCATCAAAAAGTTCTGGTGCTTCTATTCCTGTAAAAGTAGGCAAATCTTGAAGTTTTTCATTAAATAAGCCAAATTTTCTATACATTTTACCTAATTTTATCTGTATAGCATCATTTATTTTTACATTACCCCAAAGAGAATCAATCCCTATGTGTTCATCATCTTTACTTAGACCAACTAAAAAAGTTATATCTTGTGAAAAATCAGAGGTTGCATAAAGTAAAAAATTGGGTATGCTCAAATCTATAGGTGTTTTTTCAAAAATTGCCTTTCCATCATAACCCCATCCTGGTTTATTGAAAACTTTTTCAAAATTAACATTTGCAAAACCATAAAAAGTAACAATTTCTTTTTTCTTTACAGAAACATCTAAAAGTTCTTCCAAACTTAAATCATAAAACGATTTTAGGACTTCATCGACTTTTACTTCTGCTGTTTTAATTTCTTCTGTTGGTTTTTCTTCTGTTGGCATTTCTGAGTTTGCAAAAGCAGGGCTATAAAGCAAACAACTAAAAGAAAGAACTGAAGAAAATAGATAGCCTAAAGATTTTTTTAACATAAATTCCCCCTTCACTTTTTTAATGTCGTTATAAATAAAATTAAAATAGCTATTATAAAAAAACTATTATAGTTTTTCTTTTTTTTAAGTAGCCTTATATAAATGGAATTAATTATTAAATTATGGATTTTACTATGTTATTTTGTAAAATATCTTTGATTAAAAAAAAATTTGCTTATCTAAGCCCAAATTATTAATTTAAAATTCTTGATATTTTTATTTACAAAACTTAAACTATTTATATTTTTATTATATCAAGATATTATTTTATTTTGTATAAATTATTTGTCAAAAATTTGATAATATTTTAAATTTAAATATTTATTTAAGTTTTGGGACAATTTATAATTATATAAATTTAACCTAATGCTTTTGCCAAAACAGCCACATATATATCTTTTACACCATGTTTAAGTAAAACTTTACATATTTCTTGAATTGTTGAGCCTGTGGTAAAAATATCATCTATTATCAAAATATTTTTATTTTTTAAATTTTTTTTTGTTTTAATTTCAAAAGCATCTTTTATGTTTTCTATCTTTTCTAAAGGAGATAAAGAATGTTGTGGGAGTGTCTTTTTTATTCTTTTTAAACTTGTTATACATGGTTTATTTATTATTTTACTAATTCTTTTTGCAAGTAATTCAGATTGATTGAAACCTCTTTCTTTTAATCTTTCTTTGTGTAATGGAACAGGGATAATATAGTCTATTTGTTCTATATCAAATTCTTGTTTTATTTTTTGGGAAAGAAGAATAGCTAAAGGTTCTTTATATTTTTTTATTTTTGCAAATTTAAAATTATAAATAATAATCTTGATAAGACCATTATAGACACCTAAAGCAATTAAATTTTTGAATAAAAAGTTTTTTTCTTGACACAGATTGCAAATATTATCTTTTAGAATACTTTTACAGACTGGACAAGTGTTGAAAGGAAGTTTTTGAAATTGATTTATGCAACTTTCACATAATTCAATTTCAGAAACTCTTTTACAAATTAGACAACTATTTTTAAAAAGAATTGATTTCAACAAATTTATTTAATAATTAATTCTAATGTTCCAGTAACAGGTGTTGTTTCTTGATCTTTTATTGGATCAACTTTATTTTTATTTTCTACATTTGTTACAGCATTTGATGGTGTAAGTTCTTCATCTTGAGCATTGTTATTACCTTGCTGATTTTGACCACTACCATTATTGCCATTATTATTTCCGTTTACATCTGTTCCATTATTACCATTATTGCCATTATTATTTCCGTTTACATCTGTTCCATTATTGCCATTGTTTCCATTGTTGCCATTGTTTCCATTGTTTCCATTATTATTATCATCTCCACCACCTTGATTTCCAGAATCAAATTGACCTTGTATGAAACCATTATCCAAACCAGTTTGGAAATTTACATTACTAGGGTCTGATGTTGAGAATGAAATCATTTGTCCACCAGAAACATCTCCATTATATCCACCTTCTGTAGTAAAATTAGCATTACCTTCCACTAAACCAAATGTAACATTGGCATTACCTTCTCCTTCAGCTAAAAAATATTTGGCTACGGAAGCAAATCTTAGATAATTGGATGAAGTTTTTTCTGTTGGTTCATCCAAAAGATCTACTTTCATACCACCTTCTGTACCTATAATTGCTGCCAATGCTTTTGGAGCGTGAATTTTTAGACCATGTGATTTTTTTGTAACTTTAAACCAAATATTACCAGAGGCAACTTGAACTTCTCTTGTTTCTTTGTCAAGGATTGTCAAAGTTGTTCTACTTCCAAGCCTTGTAATTGTTCCATCTGGATATTTTATTTCAGCACCTGATAGTGAACCTGTTCTTATTTTTGTACCAGGTCTTATTAGTTGATTAATACTACCACTTCTCCAAAGACTTGTTCCATACTGTAATTCAACAAGATTTTTTACTGATGTCAATGTTGCTTTATTATTAATGTTTTCACCAAATGCACCAAAAACAACTGTAGAGGTTGTCAAAATAGTAACAAGTGTTAAACCAAGAAACTTCTTTAACATTTTAAATACCTTCTCCTTTTAAAAACTAATCTTATCGGTATAACCACCAATAATATTTAAACCAAATCTAAATACACCAAGGTTACGAGTAGCATCTTTTGATGCTATGTATGTATAATCTCCACTTGCTTGTAAAGTTAACCATTGATTTAATATATATTGAAGATTTACATTGGCAATATATCTTTGATCATCAGGTAAACCAGAAACATCTCTAATTCTAACTTTTGTTCCTATATTTCCTATTAAATTATCAGTAAGTTCTTGTCTAAAACCAAGTAAAATTGTATGGTTTAGAGAACTATAATCTTTGTCTTGTGCTTGTAGTTTATCTATTTGATAACCACCAAAAGCCATTGAGCTTCCAAATGGATAATAATATGTAAAACCACCAAGAATATCCCAATCTAATGCACTTTTTCCCGTTTTGGTAGAGCTTACAAAAATAGGTTGTCCACCAACATAAACATTTAGAGAATTAAAAAACCATTGATATGCCAATATTGAAGGATTGAAAACCCATATATCAAAATCTGATAGACGAATATATTTATTATAACTTCCTTGCAATCTTGCAATTATTTGAGTATTTGTTGGTGCTGTATATCTTAATGTTCCGATGCCGATATAACTATTTATAAAATCGCTCAAATTTGTATTTGTTTTTATTTGAGCAATATTTGAATTATATTCACCTTGAATAACTCCATCAACTCTCCAATCTAATGTATTATTTTCAGCTTTCGCACTACTCTGAAAAGCAAAAAAAGCTAAAATTGTAAAAGCTAAAACCGAGCTTTTTTTCAAAACAACACTTGAATATTTTTTCACTGTTATCAATTCCTAAAAACTAAAAATTGTCTATTTTTTATAAGAATACTTAGGAATATATTACAACTATGTATATAATTATACAATAAGATATATGAACTCTTATATGCTATGATCAGATTAACATTTTAATAAAAACTATGAAAAAAAAAGATTTTTATTATTGTAAAAATAATAAAATTGTAAAAATTTGTAGTATAAATACCATTAGTATATGTTTATCTATCGTAATTAGTTTTGGTGCATTTGGTAAAAATATTAATAATAAAGCAAATATCGTATTATCTAAAGTTAAAATAACAAAAAATTATTTGGAGGAAAGCATGATTAACAATTTAAAAAATAACATTATTGACGGAATCAAAAAAGCACAAAATAATGAAATCTATTTTTCTCAACTATATACATCTACCGAGAAAAAAGATAATAAAGAAAATGAATTTATTTTCTTTATAAAACCAGAAATTACTCTCAAATCAGAATCTATCAAAATTGATAGTATTTTAGATATGATGTTTGAAAAAATTGAACAATTTGGATTGGAAATAAAAGATGTAAAAATCTTATCTGCAAAATATCTAAAAGAACATTCAATTATTTCTCAACACTATGGTGTAATAAATAAGATTGCAAGTAACCCACATGAATATCTTTCTGAACAAGCAAAAGAAAATTTACTCAAATATGCTGAAACTGATAGTTTTGATAAAATAAACGTATTGGGAGCATTCCAATTTTTAGATAAATATCCATCATTTAATTCTGATTCACTTGATGTTTTATGGCAAAATATATCACTCTCAAAACTTGCTGGTGGTACATATTGTGAAAAAGTAAAAGTTGATGCTGATACAGCATATCTTTTAAATGGTTTTCACCCAAAACAAATTACTCACTTTACCCAAGAAGGACGTTCTATTGTAGTATTTACAGTAGCTGGTGATATATCTTGGGCAGATGCAAGACAAAAATTTATTGGTGCAACAAATCCAGAAGTTGCAGTTGAAGGAAGCCTAAGAAAAGAATTACTAAAAAGAAAAGAAGAATTTGGCATTTCGGAAGTAAATCAAGGTTCCAATGGATTTCATCTTTCTGCTGGTCCAATAGAAGGCTTAGTTGAACTTATTAGATATAATAGTAATTATTCTGAAGTAAATGGTGAAAAAACATATAAAGATTTTTCTTTGGGAAAAAGAATGTCAGAATTATTTACAAGTGAACAAATAGAAAAAATTATTTCTAATATAAATATAATTCATAATAATAAGACTATATCTATTTTTGACTTAACTGAAGAAAAAAATTCTGATGAAACTCTAAAAATATTAAAAGAAAATATTTAAATATAATTAGAGAAAATATTATTATAATAAATAATAGATATTAAAGTTCTTGGTTGTAAAAGAGCTTCCATAAATAAGATGTGTATTTTTTATTGAAAGGTTTAAATTATGAAAAAAGCAATTGAAGGAATCTTTACATCAATGTTGACTCCTTTCAAAAAGGATTCTTTAAAAGTAGATTTTGATGCATTGATAAATTTAACTGGTTTTTTATCAGATCATGGTTGTAATGGTGTAATCCCATTGAGTACTTATGGCGAGTTTAACTCGTTAAACATTGCAGAAAAGAAACAAATACTTGTTTCTATTATGGAAGCTAGAGAAAACATGCTTGTTTTGCCAAATATTGGTTCTAATAATTTGGAAGAAACATTAGAATTGGCTCATTATGCTCAAGGTATTGGTGTTGATGGTCTAATTATTGTTCCACCATATTTTTATAGTGATCTTGAAACAGAAGGACTTGCAAATTATTACAAAAAAATTCTTGAAGGTATTGAAATTCCTGTATTTTTATATAATATTCCAAAATATACAGGAGTACCAATTGAAGATCAACTTATAGATGAACTTATGGAAACTGGTAAAATTACAGGAATAAAAGATGCTAGTGGTGATATTGGTCTAATCCAACATTTTAAAACTAAATATCCACAACTTAAAATATTATTAGCTCATGATACTTTATTTTATGAAGGTCTTACTTTGGGTGTATCTGGTCTAGTTTCATATTTAGGAAATGTTTTTCCAGAAGCAATTGAATCTATTGTTTTTGACTTCAATCAACCAAAAAGAGGTGGTAAATCAGCTCAATTATATATAAATGAGATTCATCATATTATTAGAAAATATCCAAAAATTTCAGCATTAAAATATGTAGCAACACTAAGAGGCTTACCATCAAGTGATGTAAGACTTCCTCTAACAAGCCTTAATAATGAAAGAAAAGAAGAATTAAAAAATAATTTAATGAGTTATATAACAAATCCGACTTTAATAAGTTAGGCTTTTTTATGGATGATGCTAAACGTGGTACATTCATTGTAAATGAATTTGGGAAAATTATATTCTACACAGGCATTCTTCATGAACTTAATGATACAAGGTTTGACCCAAGTACAATAATTGGTGAAAATCTTGTAAACATTTTTGACTATGATATAGTATCTTTACTTTCAAAAAGAATTAAATATGGATATTTTAATTTTAAAAATGAACAATATTCATATAATCGTAGAGTTATAAATATTTCTGATAATCTTTCTTTGATTTATCTTGAAATAGAGTGGGAATCGGATGAAAATCTTCCATTCTATTCAATGGTAATACACGAAATCAAAAATCCATTAACAGCAGTAAGATCACTCATACAAGCCTTATCTCTTCATGTATTAGATGAAGAAAAAAATCAAGACTCATTTTCAAAAAATTTTTTTGATATTGCAAAAGATTATTTTAATAGAATAATTTCTGAAGTTGATAGATTAAATAGATTACTAAACTCTGTTAAATATATAACAAAACACATACAACCTCTTTATATACCATTAGA
>Ga0209373_10003957_pt1 | contig 13175 bp, 11 predicted proteins | sample Higcelweek5metaG_FD_187173 | JGI IMG/M metagenome (GOLD analysis project Ga0209373, IMG submission 187173) | Freshwater pond sediment microbial communities from the University of Edinburgh, under environmental carbon perturbations - High... | ecosystem: Environmental > Aquatic > Freshwater >...
GTTTTGGTAGATTTACGTCCAGAATCAGATACGTATGGTCAATATGAAGCTGTTTTGCTTTCGGCAGAAAATCAAAAGCAGTTTTTTGTTCCAAGAGGTTTCGCTCATGGATTTTTAGTTTTAAGCAAATCGGCAACGTTCTTCTACAAATGTGATAATTTTTATAATAAAGAAAATGAAGCCGGTATTGTATATAATGATAAAACCTTAAATATCGATTGGAATTTTCCTGTCCATGATTTGATAATTTCCGATAAAGATAAAGTATTACCTAATCTACAAAACGCAAAAAAAGTATGGTAGTATTGGTAACAGGAGCAAATGGACAATTAGGTCAAGCTATTCAATCTATTTCTAAAAACCATAAAGAAATAGATTTTGTATTTTGTTCTTCTTCTAAATTAGATATTACTAATTTAGAAAATTGTCAAGCTGTTTTTTCAACTTACCAACCACATTTTTGTATCAATGCGGCCGCTTATACAGCAGTTGATAAAGCTGAAAGTGAACCATCAAAAGCGTTTGACATCAATGCAAACGGAGCTGAAAACCTAGCAATTACTTGCAAAAAGTTCAATACAATTTTAATCCATATTTCTACTGATTTTGTTTTTGATGCCTATTTTTCAGATGGTGTCGCCTATTATGATAGAGAACTTAGATTGCCATTAAAAAGTAATTTTGGACTTACAGAAACCGATGTGCCTTTTCCAAGTGGTGTTTATGGTTTAACAAAATTGCAAGGAGAACAAGCTATTCAAGCAAATTTAGATAAGCATTTTATTATTAGAACTTCTTGGGTATATTCTCAATTTGGAAACAATTTCATGAAAACTATGTTGCGATTGGCATCGGAACGTGATAGTCTTTCTGTTGTTGCAGACCAAATTGGAACACCAACAAACGCTGTTGATTTAGCTGAGGTTTTGATAAAAATCATCCAATCATCCAATTCCAAATTATCTTTTGGAATTTATAATTTCTCAAACGAAGGGCAATGTTCTTGGTATGATTTTGCTAATGAGATATTTCGTCAAAAAGGAGTTTCAATAGATTTAAAACCTATTCTAACTTCGGCTTATCCTACACTAGCCAAAAGACCAGCGTATAGTGTTTTGGATAAAACAAAAATTAAAAGTACATTCGATATTAAAATCAATGATTGGCAAACTAGTTTAAGTGCATGTTTAAAACAATTGTAAATTCATGAAAAAAACAATTTTACTTTTTTGCTTTTCCTTCTTTTTTTCTTTCTCTCAAGAAAAAGCATCAACTTATTTTGATGTACAACTTTTTAGAGGGAATATTTATAAACACACAAATGATGTTGGTCATTTAATATCGGGTCATCCAGATGGTTTTTTACTTAGTTATAACTGGAAAACATTTGGAAAAAAAGAATGGCAACAAGTCTACAATTATCCTGATTATGGTGTTTCGTATCATTATTTAGACTTTAAAAACCAATATTTAGGTGTCAATCATGCAGTTGGAGTTCATTATAATTTTTATTTTTTTAAACGTCAATTGATGTTCCGAATTTCTCAAGGAATTGGTATGACTTCTTCTCCATATGACAAGGAAACCAACAACAAAAACAACGCTTTTGGAACCAAAATAATGGACAATAACTACTTTTTATTGCAATACAAAAAGGAAAACATTATTGATAAAATTGGAGTTCAGGCTGGTTTTATGCTAACTCATTTCTCTAACGGAAGATTCAAAGCACCAAACAGTGGAATTAACACAATAGCTTTTAATGTAGGATTGAATTATAATTTTAACGACAAACAAGAGTTTATAGTTGATTCATTACCATCAAAAGACACTTACAAAGAAAGAATTAAATACAATATTGCTTTTAGAACTGGAATTTCAGAAGGACCAGTACCACATTTAGGACAGCGTCAATTTTATCATATTGGTTTATATGCCGATAAACGAATTGGAAGAAAAAGTGCTTTACAATTAGGAACAGATGTTTTTTTCTCACGTTATTTACAAGATTATATAAAATTTGTGTCTGTGGCTTTTCCTGAGAATCATGATTCTTACGCCGATCCAGACACCGATTATAAACGAATCGGATTATTTATTGGGCATGAATTATTTATCAATAAATTATCAATTGAAGCACAGGTTGGTTATTATGTTTACAAGCCTTTTGATTATGAAATTGATATCTATCAAAGAGTTGGGATAAAATATTATCTTTATAAAAATATTTTTACAGGTGTTGGGTTAAAAACGCACGGCGGAAGAGCCGAAGCCATTGAAGGAACAATTGGTGTAAGATTATAATATGAAAAAAGTTATTTTACATATAGTTACTTTATGTTGCCTAATTTTGGTAACCAGTTGCGGTATTTCTGAAGATTGTTTCAAAGGAAATGGTAACCAAATTACCCAAACATTTCCACTTGAAAATTTCACTAAAATAAAAGTGTATGATGGTGTAGGTTTAGTGGTTAAAGAAGGTCCAAACTATGAAGTTAAAGTAGTAACATCAGATAATATTATTAATGATTTAGATGTAAAATTAAATGGTGATATGCTTATTGTTAAAGATAATTCGACTTGTAATATTTCTCGTGATTATGGGCAAACTACAGTTTATGTTACTATTCCAGATGGAACCTTTTTACCTTTAATTCCAGAATTAGAATTGCATTGTAAAACGGAACAAAAAATACAATCAGAAGGGATATTGCATTCGCCAATTGTCCGTTTATTTTCAATGGATTTGTCAGATGGTGCTGGAACAGGTGATTTTTATATAACTGTTGATAATTTTCAATTAGTAGTTGAAAGTAATAATGTTTCAAATTTTCAAATTTCTGGAAATATTGAAAATGGAATTATAGCGCTTTTTTGGGGAAATGGAATAGTTGACTGTAAAAATTTAGATGTATCGTCTGAATTAGAAATTTATCATAGAGGATCAAATGATATTAAATTAAGTCATGTGAATATTTTAACAGGAGGTATTTATAGTACAGGAAATGTAATTTTATATGAGTCTCCTCAAACATTAAATGTGAATGTGTTTTATACTGGCAGATTGATTTTTAACTAATTTAGCACACGTGATAAAAAAAATATTTTCGGTATTTCTTGTAACTTTATTAGCTCAAATATTATCTATTTTTTCTATATCATATATTTATAATAGAAATCCAGACGAAAGCTTTTTAAATACAATTGCGATATTAGATTCTACTTTCTCAATTGTTACATCGGTATTGGCATTTGGAATGCTTCAAATAACAACGAGAAATATTGTAACAAATAAAGAGTGGGAAAAAGAAGTGAGCGAAACACAAAACATTAGAATGAGTTTTGCTTTTTATATTTCAATATTAAGTTTGATTTTATATATTTTTTTAGAGAAACCTTTGTTTTTATATTTTACTACTTCAATTTTTGTTGCAAATAATGTTAACTATGCGCTTTATGGTTTAGGTAAGTCATTACAAGCATCAGTTTCATCATCTCTGAGGTTAATTATTAATGCTTTAGGACTTTTGTTGATGGGTTATTTTTGTGTCTACAATAGTCTATTTTATTTTATTTTATTTTCAATTACTATATTAATAACATCAATTTATTCTAATTTTTTATTAAAGGCAAAGTTTCAATTTAAATTAATAAATGACTTTTATAAATCTTATTTAATAACTTTTAAAATTGGAATTACAGATTTAGCCATTGTTTTTTTATTAGATACTGGAATATTGTTTTTTGCCGACTTTTTCTATGAAGAACATGCTATTACAAATGCATATATAGTTTTGAAAATTTACCTTTTAATAAAAGGTGTCCAGCGTTTAGTTTTTCAAACATTTTACAATGAATTAGTTAATATTAAAAAAGTTATTCTTTTAAACAAAATAATTTTTATTATTGGGGTAGTGTATTTTGTTGCCACAGTACTTTACACAAATGAAGTCGCATCTTTTATTTTTGGTAAAATCAGCGAAAGCGCATTATTAAACTTTAAAATTTCCGGATTTTCTGTAATAATTTCATCAATTTTATTAGCATCTATTCCTAGAACTTTAGTTATTAAAAACGACAAGATTTATTTTAATTCTTTTGTTTTGAGCTTGTTTTTTTTATTATCATCAATGATTATTTTATCTTTTACTAGATATAAGGATAATGGAATTTTTATTGCTTTATTAATTGGAGAATTTGTGTTGTTCCTTTCTTTTTTTATTGGTATATGGAAGGATCTAAAAATCAGAAAATATAAAAAATTTTATTTAATGAATTTTCTGTTATTAGTGGTGTACTTTTTATTAAATAAATATCTTGTAACAGAATTCGCTATTTTGGTTTCCATAGTTATAAATGTGTTATATGGTTTCTATTTTATTTTTTTTAATAAAAAAGAATTGATGTCGTAAAATAATTATATTTGTAAAAAATAATTTAAGTAATGAAAAAATGTATTTTAGTACTGGTTTTAGTACAGTTAACATTGAGTTGTGGTGAAAAAACTAAGGAAATTACAATTACTCCAGACAACTCTAAAGGGAGAGATGCAATCATAAACAACATATTAGCGGACAAGAATTTCTATGACGAGCCTAATATGCATTTATATGCCGCAGTTAATGATGGACAACCTAATATTACTCGTGGATTAATCAATTTTAAAGAGATACCAAAAAACTCAATTATTGATTCTGCATTTTTACACTTTAAATTTAATACAGAATCTATTTATGGAAAAGAAAACTTTGGTGAAAATCATTTTTGTATAAGTAGAATTGTTTCTCCATGGAACGATCAAGATGTTACATGGAACACACAACCCGTGACTTCACCATTTAATGTTGTATATCAGGATAAAGTTGTATTAAACAATAATCCAAACAGAATTAACGTTACAAAATTAGTTCAAGAGATATCAGATGATTATGATAATAGCTATGGTTTTCAATTAAAATTAATTAATGAAAATCAGAATACTATTTTAATTATGGCTTCATCAAACAATCCTAAAGAAGAATTAAGACCTTCATTAAAAATTTATTACAGAGAAAAAAAATAATTTATTAAATGAAGATTAACATTCCAAAACTTCCTATATTTTTTCAATTTATAATTTTTTTAAGTATAGTTGAAGTTTTGGTTATGTTTATTTTATCAAAAATAGGGTTTGGTTTTTTTCAACTAGTTCCTTATTTAAGGATAATATCACTTTTTTTTGTTTTTGTTTTTATTATAAAAAAAAAACTATTTAATCTTTCTTTTCTTAAAATAAGTTTATTAAAAAACGATGAAAACAAATTGGTTGTTTTCTGGTTTTTATATGCTATTTTCGGGTTTTTTATTGGTGTTTTGAATAATAACCCAAAGCTTTACTTAGTAACTGATTTTGCTTATATTGTAATAGGATTTGTTTTATTTAGAATATTTCAAACTAAATATGATATTCAAAAAGAACAATACAAATTAGTTTTATCAAAAAGGCAAAATAAATATTTATTAATTGTTTTTTTTATAATAACAGCCCTATCTTTTTTTTTAGAAGCAGAATTACCTTCTTTTTTTATCGTTTTTATTATTTCGTATAGTTTATATTTATTTTTTTTAGGTGATAAGCTATTATCACTATTGTATTTAATTCCTTTTTTTTTGCATGTTTTAAAAGCAAACCGCTCAATTTTAATTGTATTTATTTTAGCTATTGGTCTTAGTTTATTGAAAGGAAGAATCACAAAAAGAAATATCATCGTTGGCTTTTTTACTTCAATATTTATTTTAGGAACAATTTTGTTTTTCTCTGAAGAGATTTTGTTTTTTGTAATTCAAAACTTAGAGCAAGGGTTATTAAAAAATCGTATAAATCAGTTGTATTTAATAGCATCTGGTAAAATAAACTGGAATGCTCCAAACGCTTTATCTCTAAAGCAACGTTTTGTAGAGGCTGAATTGGTAATGGAATATTGTTTTTCTAATCCATTTAGGTTCTTATTTGGAGCTGGAAACGGCGGAACAATTGAAGGCTTTACTTTTAAAGATACAGGTGTTACAGGTGCTTCAATTTTAGGAAAAGAAGCAGTTCATAACATTCATTTATTACCATTTTCTTTATTCTTTAGATATGGCTTTTTTGGATTAATAATTTTTATTCTACTAATTAAAAATTCGATAAAATACTTTTTTCAAATAATTTTCGAGGAACCTAACTATAAAACCTTTTTATTTGCATTTGCATTGTTCTGGATTATTTACTCAATTCCAGCAGCATCTTTTTTATGGACATGTTCTTTATTTTGGATAACCTTAGGAATAATATCTAAAAATGATTAGTATTAAAATTCTTTTAAAATATAGTTTGCTATTAACTTCAATATTGTTGATTTTACCTAACAGTATAAGGGAAGTTCCATTTGCCTTTTTAGGATTGCTTTCTATAATTATTTATTTTAAGGAAAAACTATATAAAATTAAAGACATTTACATTTTTAGTTTTTTTTTAGTTTGTAGTGTTAGTTTAATTTATACATCAAATCTTAAAGAGGGTTTTTCTAAAATTGAAGGATTGCTCCCTGTTCTTTATTTAAGCGTTTCCTATCTGGTTTTTTTAAGACAAAATATTATTTCAAAACAACTAGTAAAAAAATGGATAATTTTATTTAACACTTCTAACCTCGTTTTTATTGTAATTTTCTTTGTTTATTGCTATTTCAAAATAACCGACTTTTCATATAATAATCTAAGAACAATTTTAGACACTATTCCGTTAATAAAAATACATCCAATTTATTTTTCTTTTATAGGAATATTAACAATTTTAATTAATTACAAATTCCAATCTTTATTCAAATATTATTATTTATTTATAGCAGTTGGCTTTTTTGAGGTTTACTTATCAGGGGTTAGAGCAACTTTTTTGAGCTTCCCTTTGTTATTATTGCTTTTTGTGCTATTAATGAAAAAGAGTAAACTCTTTAAACTTAAGTTTTTATTAATAACATCAATTTTTCTTTTTTCTGTAAGCCTATTAAATAAAGACTTAATTAAGAGGTTTAATGAAATTAAAGCTCCACAAACTTTTGAAAGGGTTAATATCCATAACTCAACAAGCATTAGGTACGCAATTTGGACATGTGCTTACGAACAAATGAAAACTTCGAATAAGTTATTTGGAGAAGGAATAGGAGATGTTAGAGACATGCTTTCAACTTGTTATAAAACAAATTACCCAGAGCTAGAAAAGTATTACAATACTCATAACCATTATTTTTACATCTACTTAACAGTAGGTTTAATAGGGTTATCAGCCTTTTTTATCAGCCTATTAAACATTGTTTTTATTTCCAAAACAAAAGACAAGCAGTTTTTGTATTTGGCACTTTTTTTCTTCTTATATACTTTTCTTTTTGAAAATGTTTTAGAAAGAAAATACGGAATATTATTGTTTTACTTTACAATAATGTTCACTTTTAATCTATTCTTAAGAGAAGAAGACAAAATATCAGAATAGTTTTCAGTATAGAAGTATTTTGGAGTTTATCCAAAGGTTTTCCTTATTAACAATCTGAAGAATAAATAAAAGTGTTATATAAATTGGTTTTGACTTCAAAAAAATGAATTTTCATCCCAAACTTTAATACATCTTTTGATGTAATTTTTTAAGTAAAACAAATGCGGATTAATTGATGAAATTTAATTTTTCCAATTCCCACAAAGCCATTGATTTATCTTTGTATTGTCCGTTGCCTTCCGTTGAATTTTCGATAATAATTTTTAAAGGAGTTGGAAAATTAAAAGGGCCATCTTGTAAGTTTAATGGTCTCCAATCGCCAGTGATTATATCATAATTTACATGGTGATTGATATAAGTTGTTGTTAGTATATATTTACAACCTGAAGATTTTATGTTTTTTAATGCCTTGTTAATATCTGCATAAGACAAGTGTACAAAGCAATCTCTTACGAGTATTATATCACATTTAGGTAGGGAATCACTAATTAAATTAAGCACTTTGAAATTAATATTTTCTTTTTTGTACTTTAAAGTATTTTCTTCAATAAGCTCTTTAACGATATCTCCACCAATATATTCTATTTTTGAAAGATCAACTTTTCTCATCCAATTAAAATCACCACAAGGAAGATCTAAAACAGATTTAACACTTTTTTCTTCAAACAAATCATTTAATTCTTTAATTAGATTTTTTGTTTGTTTAATTTCAGAACCTTCTCCAGAAATGCTTTCAGCGCTTTTCCAATGATTGTTTTTATATATATCAGTAAACACCTCATCCGCACTCATTTTTTTGAATTTTGCATTTTTGCATTTTCTATACCATGAAATTAAACTTAACGGAATAATACTTTTTATATATTTTATCATTTTTATTGTTTTTTTTGTGGCAAAAAGCTATTTACATTGAGCCTAAGCAAATGTAGCACATTTTTTATAAAACCAAAAATATATCTTAGTTGGTGCTTTTAATCATTAATTATTAAATAATATTCAAGAAAGAATCAAACTTGTTTTTGATAAACAGGGAGAATTATATTACAAACTTTCATATAATTCATGCCATAACCAAGCTTTTTTATCCCAGCTGTAGTTATCTTGAGTAAAGTCATACAAGTGTTTTCCTCTTTCAATTCTCTCATTATTATTCCAATTATAACTTTCTATTATTGCGTTTTTTAATTCAGAGACATTTGGGTTAATTAATATTCCACCATTTTCCCCCCATTCTTTCTTCAGTCCAGTTTGAAAGGTTGTAATTACGGGTGTTTTACAAGCTGCAGCCTCAAGGTTAACCATTCCAATAGCTTCAGAATATGAAGGAGCTAATAAAGCCCTAGCATTTGCAATTAAATCATACTTTTCATCACCAAAAATGCCACCTAAAAAATCAATATTATTTACTAAATCCCGTTTTTTTATTAGTTCTTTTAGATACTCACTATATTTGTTCTCAACACCAATTATTTTTACCTTAATCTTACTATTATTAATTATTTTTAATACTTCGATAATAATTTCAATCCCTTTTTTAGAATCAATTCTTCCTACAAAAACAAAGTAATCTTCTTTAGGATTATAATTTAAGTTTTTAGGGATATTATTAAAATCAATAAGATTTGGTATTTCAACTATATTTTTATGCTTTGTTAGCTTAAATAAGTTTTCTTTTTCCAATGGAGTAATTGCATGTAAAACAGTAGCTTTTTCTAATATGTTATTTAAAATTAACTTTAAATAAAGCCCCTTTTTAATTGGGTTTTTTTCCAGAATCCAAGGTTCTAACATACCGTGTGGAGTTACTAAATAAGGGATATTCTTTTTTTTAGCAATTTCACTTGCTACATACTGATTATAAGTATAAACACCATGTAAGTGAAATATAGCATCATCAGGAAGTGTCTTGAGGTGAGATTTTATATGCGTGTTATAATACCAAGCTTTATCACTTTTGAATTCGGTAAAAGCGTCTTCTGGCTCTTTACAGGTTGTTATTATTTTAGAATTTATATTATTGTTAACTAAATTTTCATGTAAGAGCTTAAGAATTGTTCTAACACCACCACTTGATTTGGAAATGTTTTCGGTAATATGATATATATCTTTCATTTTTCAATTATTCTAACACTTTTTATCATTGCAAAGATTGTAAAATTTATGAGAAAGTTTTAAAAATAATTCGAATCTCTAAAAAAGGAAAAAATCCTACCCACAATTGATAAAAAACAAATAAATTTACAAAATATTATAAATCATCATCCTATTCAAAAAGGATTTAATTAACCTTTTTTATAACCCCATACTATGTTTGAATTAAAACAATTTAATTTACCAAAAAACTTTAGAGGCAGAAGCGCTATCGTTGTTCAACTTTGGCGGGTAATTTATGTTGTCTTTTTTAGAAACTCTCCACAGTTTTTATATGGTTGGAGAAGATTTATTTTAAGATTATTTGGCGCTAATATAGGAAAGAAAGTAATTATAAGACCATCAGTAGAAATAACATATCCATGGAAGGTTGTAATTGGTGACTATTCTTGGATAGGCGACAATGTAGTTTTATATTCATTAGGTAAAATAACTATTGGATCAAATACTGTAGTTTCTCAAAAAAGTTATTTGTGTACAGGTTCTCATGATTTTAATTCAGTTGCTTTTGACATTTTTGAAAAACCAATAGTAATTGGAAATTCTTGTTGGATTGCAACAGATGTTTTTGTTGCTCCAGGAGTACAAATCGTAGACGAGGTTATTGTAGGAGCAAGATCGTCTGTTTTTAAAAGTATAGTAGCAAAAGGTATTTACAAAGGAAACCCTGTTGCTAAAAAAGAGGTTTAAAATGAACATAACCATAATAAGTAATAATTACTATCCTGAAGATAGTGGTATAGGTTTGTATTCAGCAGGAATGGCTGAGTATTTGGCAGAAAATCACAATGTAAAAGTTATTACAGCAATGCCATATTATCCTCAATGGGAAATTTATGCTGAATATAAAAGTAAACCAACATATTTTAGTGAAATCATCAATAATGTTGAGGTTTTTCGTTTTAAAACTTATACTCCTAAAAAGCCAACTTTTTTAAAAAGGATTTTCCAAATGTGTCATTTTTTTATTGGTTCATTGGGTAATATTTTTAGAATTAAAAAAAATGATGTTGTTATAGTCGTAATGCCTTTTACAATATCAATTTTTTTAGGATGGTTTTTAAAAACCATAAAAGGCGGAAAATTATTAGTGCATGTTCAAGATTTCGAGTTTGATGCAGCTTTTGAAACGGGACTTTCAAAAAAATCAGGATTATTGCCTAAATTAATTTTTAAAGTAGAACGCTTTTTTTTAAATCGTGCAGATTCTGTAAGTACAATAAGTTACGGAATGTTGAAAAAACTAGAAACTAAAACAGCATCATCAACAAGTTATTTTCCAAATTGGATTGATTATTCAAAAATAAATCCAGAAACAGCTAAACCAAATAAAATTTTTGAATCCAATAAATTCAACATTTTATATTCTGGGAATATAGGAGCAAAACAAGATTGGGATTTCTTTTTAGATTTTGTAAAAGCATGTCAAGAAATCAAACTAGTGCACGTTTATCTCATTGGTGAAGGCGCAAAAAGAGAAGAGGTAGTTGAAAAAATTAAAAACTTTTCAAATTGTTCTTATTTCCCACCTGTTCGTTATGAAGAGTTAAATGATTTACTATGTAATGCCGATTTGCATATTCTTTTTCAAAAAAGTACAGTGGTTGATACCGTTATGCCTTCAAAAATATTGGGTATGATGGCAAGTGCTAAACCTTCAATTGTTACAGGATATGAAGAGTCTGAGGTGAAGTATAATTTCGAAATTTCTAATGGCGGGTTTTATTATTATGAGGAAAATAAATTAGATCAAATACTTAGACAAGTAAATTATTTAATAGAATCTCCACAAGATTCAATAGAAATTGGGAATAACGCAAGAAAGTTTATTATTGAAAAGTTTTCAATGAATAAAATTTTGTGTAAATTCGAGAAGACTTTGTAGAAATTAAATCTTTATTATGAAAAACATACTTTGTTTAATTATTTCTTGTTTTATTTTTATGTCATGTACTAATGATGAAGATAATTTTTTTGAATTAGAGCAAACGAGTTTTTCTATTAATAAACCATCAACCACTTTAAATTTACATATTTCATCTAATGTTAATTGGGCTGCAATTGATATTCCATCTTGGATAGTATTTAGCCAAACAACTGGCTCTGGGGATTCTGATATTATTATTAATGTTACAGAAAACAATGATCCAAATGGTCAAGTAAGAACTGCTGAAATTAAATTTATTGCAGATAACAAATTGTATTTATTAACAATTATTCAAAATGCACAAGTAGTTTATACCCTATCGATATTAAATAACACGCCTCTAAGTTTAGACCATAATCAGCATGTTTTTACTATTCAAATTTCAAGTGCCCAACCATGGTATATTCAAAGTAAACCAACTTGGGTTCAAGTTCAACCTTCTACGGGAGGTGTTGGGTTAACATCTGTTGAAATTACAATTCTTGAAAATGACACTTCTTCAAATAGATTTGGAAGTACAATTTTCGCAACAGAAACTCCATTTAATCCCAACAATTCTACATATGATATATTACATGTAGAACAAACGCGTAATCCAGCCACTTTTGCTAAAACTTGGAGTCTAACGACTGATCCAATTTATTTAGGCTTGGGAGATATTAGATATAATTTAGAACTAAAAAATAATAGATTAAATAATTCGATTTTTTTAACATATAACACTACATTGATTGGAGGTAAGGCATACATTGAATCTTATGATGGAGTTCGTTGGGATTATTTAGATAATAATAAATATGTTTATTGTACAAAACCAAAACTAGCTATAAGCAATTTAGGAATCCCTTTCATGTCTTATATGACAAATGGCCCAGGTCAGGCTATTGGCTATGCCTCAGCAACTAGTTATTCTCAGATTACAAGTGGTGCAATGTTAGATTATTTGTCTCCATCAACAGTTAATTTTACAGATATTGCATTAACAAATAATAATGAAATGGTTGTAGTTTATAATGACAACAGTAATAATGGTAAAGTAACAGTTAAACAAAAAACAGGTTCTTTATGGCAAACTATTGGTTTACAAGGGTTTTCAGTTGGATCCGCTCAATACTGTAATATTGCTGTAAACTCAAATAATGAAATTTATGTTGCATATTCAGATCAAGGAGTCTCTAATAAAATCGTTGTAAAAAAATATAATGGTTCAAACTGGGAAACAATTGGCCAATTAGGTTTTTCTAGTTCAGGTGCTGAGAATATTGAGATGGAAATTGGAACTAATAATGAGATATTTGTTGCTTATAAAGATATTGCAAATGGAAGTAAAATTACTGTTAAAAAATATGTTTCAGGAAATTGGGAAACAATTGGAACGGAAGGATTTTCAACTAATTCAATAAAAAGTGTTTCTTTAGCATTGAATAATCAAAATAGTCCTTACATAGCTTATTTAGAAGATACTGACAATCCAGTAATAAAAAAATTTGATGGTACTTCATGGAGTGATTTTGGAGGTATCAACGGAACTGTAAACACCCTGGTTGTTTATAATGGAAATTTGATAGTTGGAGGTTCTTTTACATTGGCAGG
>Ga0209373_10003958_pt1 | contig 13174 bp, 8 predicted proteins | sample Higcelweek5metaG_FD_187173 | JGI IMG/M metagenome (GOLD analysis project Ga0209373, IMG submission 187173) | Freshwater pond sediment microbial communities from the University of Edinburgh, under environmental carbon perturbations - High... | ecosystem: Environmental > Aquatic > Freshwater >...
AGTAGGCATGGAAGCTCTGCGAAGTATTGGCTATGCCGGTCAATTCAGACATCGGCTCCGTTGCAGCCCGCCAACCATCGAAAACACAATGGCGATCTGGATCAATGGCGTGCACCTCAGCAATCAACCGCTTCATAATTTCGCTGTATTTCGGGCGAGTAAGATTGGGACCAATCCTTGGTTTTTCATCCGGTTCATTGATGAAGTTGAAACTCAAGCGCTCCGAAGAGATGCCGCGATACCGCTGGGTCAATTTGCACCACATGGCACTGAAATAGTCCACGGCGACGCCGTTCTCATCAAGCCAGCCAAAGGGTTCCAGTTCATCATCGTTGATGCAGAAGCCAGGGGCACGGTGAATGTTGAGATTGATATGGATGTTGTATTTGCGACCAAACTCGATGCCCTGATCGATTTTGGACAATCCCTCTTCCGTCAACGCAAAAGGATGTTCTTGACGATTCAAGCAACGGTAGCTGATCGGAAGCCGTGCCAAATTGAATCCCCAGTCAGAAATCAATCGGAAATCGTCTTCCTGATAGGTATTGGGATAATCCCGCGATTTAACATTGCTATAGCCGGAAAAACAAAGGTTGGGTAAATTGAATCCACGCCGACGGGGGGTGATATATTGTTGCACGGTTTTCATAAGTCCTTATGTTTTTTTTCAATTTTTCTCTACGGGAGGGAAATTCTATTCCCTCCCGGCATCGATTCTTTTCTAATATTTTTTTAGGGATTACCGTTCCAGCAGAAACCAAAGGCTTCGATCTTCGTGCGTGATCCGGACCTTTCCGTTAACGGAATTCCGCGGCTCTCCTTTGCGCATTCCGGCACCATCCAGAACCGTCAGGTTGTACGGGGCGCCTGGCAGCGTGACATCGAACGCAACCGTTTCCGAAACGTTCGGCGAATCGCCCCATGAATTGGAGGCTTTTGCATCGACCGTCTTCCGGTCTTCGCTTAATTTCAGATTTTGCGCCTCTGTCATGCCGGAAGATGCCAACAACATTTTTTTGCTCTCGGAAATTGGTTTACCATCGAGAGAGATCAGTGTTGTGCAACTGAATGCAGGCAGATTCTTATCTGGCCAAGGGCGCGCGGCGATATCAAATCTCACATCTCCAACCGTAAATGACGATCCGCCAACATGCCCTGTCAACATTTTCGCATCAGGCAAATTCAATGTCGCATATGGACCGGGTTTTGCTTTTTGATAGAGAAGGAACGATCCATCCTCGCTGACGACGGCCCCTGCCTCGGTCTTGCGGGGAATCGCTTTAGCTCCCTGCAAATACGGAGCCTTGCAGTTTTCATCAAAAACAAAGAAGAAACGTGAGGAATAACTGCCGAGATGACTTCCAGTCGTCCGATAAGCCAGCAAGTGCTGGGTGGAGTAGTCCAACGCAGAGTTGTCCAGCATATCGAATGTGGGCGCTACCAGAGTTGATGTGGCTCTTGCCATCGGCATTCTGCGCTGACGAAAAAGCAGAGACGCGAAAGGATAGTGAACTACCACATTGGCTCTGCCAGCTATCATAAAAGCATCCATGCCGATATTCTCATCGTATTTATTGGTACAATGGGCGTATGAATGTGTAGTCAGGGCATCAATGTCCTGTATGGAAAGGAAAATACTATTCAAAGGCAGCATGTCTGCACCATGATCATTGTGATTTGGCGTACTTGACTCAGAAACAACAAACGGTTTCCCCTGCTCTCTGAGGATTGCGCTCATGGGAAGAGTTCCGCCAAAGGGGTCTCCAACGATAGCGCTGTTTTGGGTCGTAATTTTCAGCCCGGAAAAGTTGGGATGCTGGAAATAGTCGTGCGTATCGCAATAGTCGTCAGTCACATGAGTAGCCCATTGACCGGAGACACCGCCGTATGGCGTTTGAGTATTGATGATGGGGACCTTGACCCCGATGGTACGCAGGTGTTCTTTCAATTCCTTTACAGTAGCGATCTGTGTATTCACGGTAAATTCTCGAAAATCGCGATCGGCAGGTCCTTCACTCACCGCGGGAACATGAATTCCGGTTTCAAAATTATCGTCAGGCTTCAACAGATTTTGGTTACCGGCTTTCATGACAAGATCACGAAACTCAATATCTCCCTGCCCGGCCCCGTATTCCAGGACACCTATAACAGTATGCTTATCGCGATTGTATTCCGAGCCTTTGAGAACTTCGGAGACTGAAACATCCTGCCATTCAGGAGTGAGCGACAGTTCTTTTTCGAGACCAATATGTTGATATGGGGGTTGCTCCATTCTGGCATAAAAACGCACTTTTTTAGGAGTAAGTGAACGTATTTTGAAACGAATCGAACAATGTTTGCCATTTCCCGGGTTATCAATTTTGAATCGCACTCCCATGTCCCAGGAATATTGGGGAAGTCTGTTTGCTGAAATACGGTATGCTCCGTCACCGGTCGGCTGCATTTTACCACGGCTGTTGTTGTAGGCGAAGAATTCCGGAACCAATGTCGTACTCGGTTTTTCCGCACTCCCTGCCCCCCATGCATTCGCCAGAATATCAAAAGAACCATATTTGTTCTTCAGATAATCAGTCCATACCTTGCGAAACGCTTTCTGCAATTCCGGCGGAAGTTGCGGGTAAATTGCCCGAGGGCCAGAACCCGGCGTCAATTCATAATAATTGGCATTGGCACCGTGTTCAATGAAGGTATCCTCGTTGTTCATCTCAACAGAGAGAATGCCAGGGTTGTCTGCATACTTGACTCCGGTTTCTGTGTTGAGACGGCCCATAATATTGTCGGCAAACACCTTCTGTCTTTCGATAAACGGTCGATGCCAGTAGCCGTTGATTTTATACATCCGCTCATTCTTGGCAAATCCGCCATCGGGAAAAACCGGATATGTCCAACCGCAGTGAAGATTAATAATGACATAGATACCCTCTCGATTCATCGCAGCAATAAGACAATCCACCTTCCTGAGTTGTTCTTCGGAAAATTTGCCATTCTTATCCCAGCACTGCAAGCCTTTCGAGAGATAATACGGGTGATCCGCGTCCAGTCCGTGAAGACGAACAACATTCATTCCCAGCTGACGGATTCGTTTGGCTAAAGCGTTGGCAGTCTCTCGATTGATAGGGAAATTAGATTCGCCGGAAAAGTTGGTGCCGTAGAAACGCAGCGGCACATCACGGTCATCCACAAAGTGACCATCCTTCACTCGGATGAATCCGTGAGTGCCTGCTTCTTCGGTATTGAGAAATGCAACGGATGCCGCAGATTCAGCAGGAGCCGCCAACGCGGGCACATTGAAAACCATCCAGCCGGGAGTTTCCGCGTTTGCTGCGCACAACACCGCAGGAGCACCTGCCAACAATGCAAGGGCCCCTGACCTCAGGGCATGTAAAAAATTGCTTTTCATTAATAAGCTTCCTTCTAATTTAGAGGTTACATTCGTTCCAATTCGACAAAAACAGGTTCGAGACGGATTTTCTCCAGCGCCGAACGCACCCGGGCACGGTTTTCCAAGAACAGATTCCGAAAAGGACGCTTTTGCCAATAATCCTCGATCACCGCAGCATAATAGGATTGATATTGAGATTTCGCACACTCTATGTGAATATAATCATCCAGAATTTTTCGGGTATCATTTTCGGCAGTCGGATTGCCGCCGCGTTCGGAGACAATCAGATCGCATTGAGCCAAACGGCGCAGCCCCAGATCCTGGCGGTTCTCCTCGGCAAGGAGTGCCGCAATATGAGCAGATTGAGCTTGGAGCGGGATTGCCGATGACGCGATGTCCATGGTGTTCTTCAACATGGTTCCGTGAATGATTCCGCATGGGATCCCGTTCATTTTCAAAGAATAAGGTTCGGCATCCAAGCCATCAATGGCCCAATTCATTCGGGATAGCGGAGCTGAAAGATCGACCATTTTGTTAGCGGTTTCGAAATAGCTGCTACGGTCAAACGGCAGAAGATCGGGCGTCCAGAAAAAACGGCAGAAGCGTTTGGCAAAAGAAAACGCTTCCACCTTGCCGCCATGCAGACTTTCCGGAGTTTTCCCGGATGCGAGAGAGAGTATATTTTCCTCGGTGTCGTAAATGGCGTCATAGATGGCGGCGGCGGCCAGCAGATAGCCGAACCGCCGGGGATGAACCCGGTCGGAACAGATCTGAAAGTTAGAAAACTGTCGGTAATATTGTGTCATGGGCGTGAAAATATCGATAAAGGGCAAGGACTCTTTTTCTGAAAATGTTCTCGCGAGTTCGTTGAGCCTTGCCAGTCCCTGCGTGTTACAGCAGATAAGTTCCTTTCCCGCTTCGGTGAACGGATGATATTCGTCGAAGGGGAATGAACTCATTACCACCACCGGGATTCCTGCGTCCCGCAGACGTTGAACCGCAAGGGCAAGACGGTCGGAAAATTCACGCAGATGCAGTTCCCGCTCCACTCTTTTGGCCGCATCGGGAGCAAGTGTGTCGTAGAGCTCTCTGAATACATCATTCAGCCCGAAACAGATGATAACCCGGTCGGGATGATAGGCAATGACATCCCAGTCCAAACGCGATAGCGCGCCTGCTAAATTACCGCCGGAAACTCCGGCATTGATGAAATCAACACAGACATTCTGACGGCACTGGATCATTTGCGCTAAATCATAAAGCCAATATCCATCATGTGTTGTGCTGTCCCCGAGGCATACGACCCTTTCTCCCGGTCGAAAGGGAGGTGTGGAGAAAATCATAGTGACATTTCTTTTTCTGAAAATCGCATAAAACCATCTTTATACAAAAATGGTAATGTCCGAAGTTTTGCGCACATTTACTTGTTTCTACCCAAAAACTATCATCATACCAGTTCCACCAATAATATTGCAGACCCCGAGGCCGTTGAGAAGATTCGTTTTTCCTTGGTTGATGATTCGACAATAAACGAGGAATAATACTGTGTAAAATCCAGATATTAATGGTGTTGCAATGCCAGCTGGTTTAACCTGCGCCACAGGAACAGGGCGCTCAGCCTGATTGCGCAGGGCTGTTCTCCCCAGAACAGGATCCCTGCAAAATTCATTTTCTCTTCTATAAACATAGAAGCGCAGAGTCTCCTCCTCGCCCGATACCCCCCGCTTTCCGCAACGCGGCAATTGAGTCCGATGCCGAAGATCGTCGGATCGTCGGCATAACGGATTCCGGTTACTTGAAATGTTCAGTCAATTGACCGGTAACGGTTTCAATCAGGCGTCTCTTATTGTTCCGTCATAAAAAACTTGCACATTGCATCAATTATACATGGACCACACGTTCCCCGGGCTCCAATCGTATCCGAGTAGTCCCGTGTTATACAAAGGGGTTACCCCGGCAATATCGGAAGCATTCGACTGCACCGTACCGACATGGCCGTCAAAAAACAGAATATTGCAATTCCGGCCATGGTTCGGAGACGCGTTCCCCTGATAAGATCCGCTTTGAGGCCATGAATAGACCCCGTGCCACCCGCCACTCCGTACGCTTTCTTGCCCCGTCATTAGGGAATCGAGAATTTGAGCCTTCTGGGAAGGCTTGCGAATATGACTGCTGCTCAGCGCACTAAGCCGTGTGGAGGTACTAGTCTGCCAAGCCCACATATTCTGTCCATAAATATTATTCCAGTAGCTCCAGGTGATATCCTCATTCGTGGGGATGAAGACCGGTCTATACTGTACGGGACAATACATAGTGGGGACCGTTCTCAGATAGTTCAGCCGATAAAACTGATATCCCCAGCTCCCTCGCGTAGCGCCGCTCCAGTTGGTTTCCGTCTCCGCGAAGACCTTGTTGTCGTTTTGGTACAGATTGCTTGCCAATCCGACCTGCTTCAAATTGGAGAAACAGGAGGAACTCTTGGCTCTTTCCCGTGACTGGTTAAGCGCGGGCAGCAACATTGCGGCGAGAATCGCGATGATGGCGATCACCACGAGCAGTTCTATCAATGTAAAATTCCTGAATTTTTGAGTAGACATTATCGTATCTCCTTGATTACGGGTTGTTAAATTGCCGTTAATGTCAGCGGGACCAAATCCTTTCATGTCCTTGGAGGAGCATTCGATGCTGCATCCCTACATCATTCCGAGGTATCATATTTTCTTCCTCTCAATTTGAGCGGTTGTAAACCGCGCTTTTGTTGTACAACACTTAATTATACTCTCGCCTCCAGATAAAAAAAAGCCATGAAATGAAAAATGAGACCTGACTTGATATAATCAATGCAATTTGCCCTTGAATTCAATTTTCGAGACCGTATATTGATTCCATGGAGGATGATGTCATGCAAGTTTTTTATGGACAGGATTTTCAGTGCGTGCGAAACTATTACTGGACGCGGCAGTATGTTTCCGCAGAGATTCCGGCTTTCCCGATGCATAATCATGACTTTTACGAGTTTTTTTATATTCGTGCTGGAGAAGCGCTCCACTGCATCGACGGCCAGTCCGTCCGACTCCTGCCAGGGCATCTTCATTTGATTTTTCCCGATGACACCCACCAACTCCTTCAACATCCCGATTCCAGAGAGGCGCTGGAGATCTACAACTGCAACATCAAGCCGGAAGAGTTCATCCAGCAGTTCTGGCGGTTGGTCGATATGGGAGGATGTACCCCGGACGATCTTTGCAGGGCAACGGAGCTGAACGGCCATAACAGGAGAAGTACGTTCCATGAGAAACTGTGTGCGGTTCTTTCGATGCAGCTTAATCCGCGCTGCCCCGTCTTTGTCATGCAGGCCTGTTCCCGCAGTTTACTTGGAGAAATGTTCGGCATCTTTCTGCAAAAAACACAATTCGACGACACTCGTGGACCCGAGTGGCTCGAAAACGCGGTGCGTGACATGCAGCAGGAACAGAATTTTCTGGCCGGCGTACCGCGAATGGTGGAACTGGCCGGGCGCACACAGGAACACCTTGACCGTACTCTGCGAAAATACTACGGCATGTCGCCGAGGGAATTTGTTTTGGAGCTGAAGCTTAATTATGTCGCCTCGTTAATTACGCTTCACGGAGCTCCGATTACGCGAGCGATCACCCGCGCCGGGTTTAACAATTTTTCCTATTTTCGACGCTGTTTCTCTCAGCGTTTCGGTATGTCGCCGCGGGAATACCGGCAGTTTTATATTGCTCCGAAACTTTAATGCTAATATAAATAATATAAGAATTCGTTGGCATCGGATTTTTGTTAACCTTCAGGATTTGAACGGGGCGATGAACGGCCGGAGAAAGGATGCTGAACGATGCGAAAAGAGATTCTTGCGCCGATCTCCCCTGAACTTATACCCCCCAGCCCCTGTCTTTGAGTCAAGAGGATAAACATGATGACTTTTTTGTCGGAAAAACCGGATCCCATCACCCTTTACAATGAAAACGGGCGGCTGACCGATGCAGACGGTCAACCTCTTCTCCTTCCGGAACTTGAAGTTTCAACATGGTGGACGAATTTACTGGAGAATGAAGCGATTTGCATTGAACTCTACCGCGCACACGCAACCAGTGAACAATTCCACAGCGAATTAAAAAGCGACATGGGGCTTGAGCGTTTACCCAGCGGCAAATTCGCCACCAATGCACTGATTTTAAACTTGGCGGCGCTGGCCTACAATTGCTTGCGCCGTATCGGGCAGGAAGCCTTGACCTGCAAAGAAATTTGGCCGGTTAAAATCAATGTCGCACGGCGTCGGCTGCGGTCGGTTTTGCAGGATTTGATTTATGTCGGATGCAGATTTACCCGACATGCGAATGTTTTTATTGTGAAGTTCGGACGGCATTGTCCGTGGTTCAAATGTTTTCGAGAGGTTTACGCAAGATGTTGACAGTTAATCGTTCAGCAAATCAATACGGGAGGTGACGATAAGAATTCCAGTGGAGTATTATGCCTTAAAATTGGGGTTCTCGATCATTTTCAGTTGAAAACGATGAAAATAAGTCGTTCATGGATGACAATGGATATTTCCAACTGAGAACGATTCGAAAATCGAAACAAAGTGACTGAAAAATCAGCCAAAACAACTATGACGAGAAGATCACGATGATCTCTTCACGGAATCAGTGAATAGTCTCTCATCGGAGGAGGGAAGTGGTTAGGCTGCAGAAAAACAAGGGCCTTTACACCAATCTTTCAATAAAAACAGTCCAAGCCATGGGGCTTGGCATCAAGGGGTGAAAAATGGAAAAGAATTTCTGCGTACCTTTGCAAAATAGCCGGATTCAGCCAAATAGCCGTCTTTTGGCAGAATGAAAGCAGCAAACGGCACCAAACGGTACCATTTGCGTACTTCTGAGGGTGAAATGGCGGAGAAAGAGGGATTCGAACCCTCGGTACCTTGCGGTACGGCGGTTTTCAAGACCGCTGCCTTAAACCACTCGACCATTTCTCCGTTTTCTAATATGCGCTTGAAAACCGGGGTTTTCAAGCGCATTGCGGTTTATTTTTCCGCTTTGAGGCCGCGCAGAAGCAGGTTTGTCACCTCTTTCGCAAAGGCCGCCGGGTCCGGCAGCGGGCTGCCTTCCGTCAGCAGCGACTGGTCGAACAGCACCTTCGCGTAGGTCTTCAGCTCCGGCGCGTTTTCATTCGCCGCATAGACCTTGAACATCGCCTCGATCAACGGATGTTTCGGGTTCAGCTCCAGAATCCGCTTGCTCTCCGGAATCTCCTGGTGCATCGCCTTGAACAGCCGCTCCAGGTGCGGCGAAAGCGCGTTCCCCTCGGTGATCAGGCAGCACGGGCTGTCGGTCAGCCGCGCCGTGAAACGCACCTCGCCCACCTTGTCCGCCAGCGCCGTCTTCAGGAACTCCACCAGTTTGGCAAACTTCTCCTTCGCCTCCTCGATCGCCTTCTCCGCGCCTTCCACTTCGAAGTCGCCCTTGACCACCGACTTGAAGCTTTTCTTGCGGTACTGGAAGACCTCCTGCATGATCCAGTCGTCGATCGGGTCGGTCATGAACAGCACGTCGTAACCCTGCGAACGGAAGTATTCCAGCGCCGGGGACGAGGCCACCGATTCGCGTTTTTCGCCGGTGATGTAGTAGATCTCCTTCTGGCTCTCCGGCATAGCATCGACGTATTCGCCAAGCGTGATCATCTTGCCCGGCTCGGTGTTCATCGACCCGTACATCACCAGGTCCTTGAGCTTCTCCGCATTGGCGTAGTCGGTGTGGATGCCCTCCTTGAGCACCCGGCCGAACTCGCGGAAGAATCCGGCGTAGGCCTCGCGCTCGTTCTCGATCATCTTCTTGAGTTCGGAGAGGATCCGGCTCACCACCGCCTTCTGGATGCGGGCGAGCTGCGGATTCTCCTGGAGGATCTCGCGCGACACGTTGAGCGGCAGGTCGCTCGAATCAACCACGCCCGCCACGAAACGCAGATAGTCCGGAAGCAGCGCCTTGCACTCGTCGGTGATGAACACCCGGCGCACGTAGAGCTGGAGCCCGCGTTTCTGGATCTCCGGCATCAGCAGATTGAACGGCGCCGTCTTCGGCAGGAACAGCAGCGCCTTGAACTCGCTCGCCCCCTCCGCCGACATGTGGATCGCCTTCAGATATTCGCCGCCCATGTGCGAAATGTGCCCGTAGAAGCTCGCGTACTCCTCTTCGGTGATTTCGGAGGGCTTGCGCAGCCAGATCGCCTTCTGCGAGTTGAGCACCTTGTCTTCGACCGTCTCGGTCTTGTCCTCGTTGACCTTCTTCGTCGGCAGGACGATCGGGTACTCGATGAAGTCGGAATAGCGCCGGACGATTTCGCCGATCTTCCAACTATCGAGATACTGCGCCGCGTCGTCTTTGAGATGGAGCGTGATCGTCGTCCCCGGCTCGGTCCGGGCGGAGGCGTCGAGCTCGTATTCGCCCTCTCCGGCGCTGGTCCACTTGACCGCGGAAAGTTCGCTGCCCGCCTTTTTCGTCTCCAGTTCCACCTTCGTGGCGACCATGAAAGCGGAGTAGAAGCCGACGCCGAACTGGCCGATCAGCTCGGGCAATTCGGTGGTCTCCTTCTTCTCCTCCAGCATCTGGAGGAACGCCTTGGTTCCGCTCTTGGCGATGGTGCCGACGTTCTCAATCACCTCGGCCTCGGTCATGCCGATGCCGTTGTCGCTGATGGAAAGCGTTTTCGCCTCCGGGTCCACCGCCAGCCGGATCTGCCACTCGCGGGCGAGGTCCGGGCAGGTGAGGCTCTCGAAACGCGCCTTGTCGATCGCGTCCGCCGCGTTCGCCACCAGTTCGCGCAAAAAAATGTCGCGGTTGGAGTAGAGCGAGTGGATCATGAGGTTCAGCAACTGCTTGACCTCGGCCTTGAATTCTCTGGTTTCCGCCATGATTGGACAACTCCTTCGGGTTAAAAGGGAGCCTGCCGCTCCCGCAAGTTATAACTGAATTCGGAAATATACTTTTTTTTGTCGAAAAATCAAGCCGCATCGCTCTTCCCGGTTGGAAAAAAGATGGAAAAGGGATTATACTTTACCGAGTTACCTTTATTTGTACAGATTTCGGGAGACACGGGCCGGGCACGCCCGACCATTACATTCAACCGGCGCCGGTCGTCCATCGGCCGCCGCCGCGAAAACGGGAAAAGATGGAGTCATGAGCGAACAAATCGAGAATCCCCAGACCGATCGGGCCGCCGTCGGCGGCATGTCAGGCGAACTCCGCGAGCATCTGCACCGGCGCGAAGAAGTGTGCCGCAAACTGGAGGAGCTGCCCGCCTCGGCGACGGAGGATTATCCGGCGGAACTCCAGGCGCTCCGCTCCGCTTGGAGCGAACTGCCCGAGGTTCCGCCCGAATATGCGGAAATCCTGGACAAACGCTTCCTCGCCGCCGCCGAAGCCGCCGAAAAAGCCGCGGCAGAGGCCGCCGAGCGACAGCGCAAACACCTGGCGAAAATCCGGGAATCGGCCGAACTCCATCTCGAACTCGACAAGCTGATCGCCGCCGGAGAACTGGTGGTGGCCGCCGAAGTCGCCGCGCTCGAAAAGAAGTGGAACGAAGTCACCGCCGGACTTGGCGAAGAGGAGTCGGCGGCCGCCGCCTTCCTCGAAAAATTCGCCCCCCTCAAGGAGAGGATGGCGGCCGAAGAAGCCGCCGACCAGGCGCGCTCCGAAGCCGCCGCCAAGCTCACCGAAGAGCTGGTCGCCCTCACCGCCGGGGAGGACATGGATCTGCTCAAGGACCGCAAGGCCGCCATCGAAACCGAATACGCCGCCATCGGCAAGGTCGTCAAGACCGCCGCCGACCGCTACAACGACGCCCACCGCAAGGCCGCCACCAAGCTGGCGCAGCACTATGAGACGCTGGACCTCGCCCGCTGGGAGAGCTTTACGCTCAAGCAGGATCTCTGCAACGAGCTCGACCGCCTCTTCGAATTGCCGGAAAGCGAACTGCCCAAGACGGCGAAGCGTCTTCAGGAGCTGCGCGACAAGTGGAAACAGCTCGGCGCCGTGCCGAAGTCGAAGGCGGACGAAATCAATCCGCGCTATCTCGAAGCCACCCGCAAGCTCCAACACCGCGTCGATGAGTACTACGCGAATCTGCGCCAGCAGCACCGCCAGGCCGCCGCCGCCAAGCAGGAGCTTTGCGACAAGGCCGTTGCGCTGGCCGAATCCACCGAGTGGAACGCCACCGCCGCAGCCTTTAAAGAGCTTCAGGCCGCCTGGAAGGCGATTCCGGGAGCGGGCGCGCAGGAAAAAGCGCTGTTCGCCGCGTTCCGCGCCTCGGCCGACAAATTTTTCAACGCCCGCAGCGCCTGGTTCGACGAACGCAACGCGAAGTTCGAAGGAATCGCCGAGATCAAACAGAAATTGCTGGCCGAAGCCGAACAACTGGCCGCGCAGCAGTCGGGTGAATCCCCCGACGCGGTCCAGCGCGCCAAGCAGCTCCGCGCCGAATTCATGGCGGCGGGCCGGGCCGGACACGCCGAAAACGAGCTTTTCGACAAGTTCAACGCCGCGCTCGACAAGTTCTTCTCCGGTCGCCGCGAGGCGTTCGCCGGGCGCGAAGAGCAGGCCCGCAAGCTGGTCGCCGAAATCGACGCACTGGCCGCCGCCCCGGGCGACGCGGCCGCCGCCGAGTCCCGTTACCGGGCGATCCGCCGCGAACTCAGGGAGCTCGGCTGCCGCAAGACTTTCCAGTCGGAAATCAAGGCCGGGGACCGGTTCGAAGCGGCGCTCACGGCCGCCCGCGGCCGCCAGCTCACCGACAAACTGACGCTCTCGAAGACCGTGGCGCGCGCCCTCGCCGCCGTGTGGGAGGAAGTGAAGGCGAACGGGACGCTCGAAGAGGGGAAACTGGCGGTCGAAAACCTCGACCGCTTCCCGAAGCTCGCCTCCGCCGCCAAACTGATCGGCGAGGCCGCCTCCGGCGACGAGAAGGCGAAGGAGAAACTCGCCAGATCGCTAGAAAACGCCGCCGAAGAGCGCGGCCGGATCACCGCCGAGCTGGAGAAACTGGTCGGCATCGAGTCGAAGGAAGAAACCGCCGCATCGGCGGCCAATGACGCGATGTCGCTCGCGGCGGAACTCACGGCGGCCATCGCCGGGAACTTCGCCGCCTCCAGCGCCCGCGCCGAAGCGCGCGAAAAGACGCTCGACCCCAAGCAGCTGCTGGCCGAGTTCGCCAGCGCCGGGCTGGTCGAAGCGGACGCACTCGAAGCGGCGTTTGAACGGTTCGACAACGCATACGCCAAGGTGCGCTGATTGCACGATTCCAGATGAAGTTAAGGATATGGATACGATGAAAGTGAAAGTTGCGGTTTTCGGGGCGTCCGGGTACGCCGGGGAAGAGTTGCTGCGGATTCTGCTGCGGCACAGGAATGCGGTAGTCACCGCGATCACCTCGCGGAAAAGCGCCGGGGAACCGGTTTCGAACGTGTTTCCGCGCTTCACCGGCGCGCCGCTCTCCTTCTGCGAGCCCGATGTCGAGGCGATCGCGAAGAACTGCGACGCCGCGATCCTCGCGCTGCCGCACGGACTGGCCGCCGAATACGCGATTCCGCTCCTCAACGCGGGCGTCAAGGTGTTCGACATTTCAGCCGACTTCCGGCTCAAGAGCGAAGAGAAATACAAAGAGTATTACAAGGCGGACCACCCCGCGCCGGAACTGCTCAAAAAGGCGGTCTACGGCCTGCCGGAACGCTATCGCGAACAGTTGAAGACGGCGGACCTCGTCGCCTGCGCCGGGTGT
>Ga0209373_10003959_pt1 | contig 13171 bp, 12 predicted proteins | sample Higcelweek5metaG_FD_187173 | JGI IMG/M metagenome (GOLD analysis project Ga0209373, IMG submission 187173) | Freshwater pond sediment microbial communities from the University of Edinburgh, under environmental carbon perturbations - High... | ecosystem: Environmental > Aquatic > Freshwater >...
CCAACCGCCTGGGGCAGGTGCATGCGGCGCAGCTCTCCATGCTGGCCTCGCCCGAGTCCGTGCCCGATGCCCGCTTCGCCGTGCATTTTCTGCCCGTGCTCGAGGCTGGCGGGGATTTCTACGACGTGATCGCCTTTGATCACCACCGGGCCGCGTATTTCCTGGCGGATGTGAGCGGGCATGATCTTGGCGCTTCCTTTATCACCTCATCGCTCAAGGCGTTGTTCCGGCAGCACGCCGCAGCCGACAAGAGCCCTGCCGAGATCCTGGCCGCCATGAACCGCATTCTTTGCGCCATAACGCCGGAGGAAGTGTACCTCACCGCCGTGTGCCTCATGCTCGACCGCGTGGCGGGAACCTACAGCCTGAGTTCCGCCGGGCACCCGCCCGTGCTGGCCCGCCTTGCAGACGGCTCGCAGTGCCTGGACATGTCCGGGCTGCCCCTCGGCATGTTCGAGGACGCGGACTATGCCGTGCTTGACGGCCCCATCCATGAAGGCGACCGTTTCTACCTCTACACCGACGGTCTTGCGGAAAACGCCGGGCTCTATGTCACCAGCGACGAGTTCCGCAGCAGTCTCCTGCGGTCCTGCGAACACAATTCCGTCATGCCTCTGGCGAACGCGGTGGTGAACCTCATGCGCGACATGACTGGCGAACAGACTCCGGTGGACGACGTTGTGCTTTTGGGGGTGGACGTATGACGCAAGCCGCTCCTGCTGGGGACTCCGCCGGAATCAGCCAGAGCTTCCCGGCATCCGCTGAGAATGTTGAAGGGTTTATCGCGGATATTCATGGTTTTTTGGCCGATCGTAACTTGAGCGGCCTCTCCTTCGACATGGAGCTGCTCGCACGTGAGGCTTTGGTCAACGCCGTGCAGCACGGCTCCAAAGGCGACCCGTCCAAGACCGTGCACGCCGCGCTGCGCTTTGAAGGCGGCGCGCTTGTGCTTGCCGTGCGCGACGAAGGCTCCGGCTGGGATTGGCGCCAAATGCCCGCCGCACCGCCCGACCCGACCCTGGAATCCGGACGGGGCCTGTTCATCATCCGCAAATACGCGGACGATTTTTTCTACAACGATTCGGGCAACGCGCTCACCATCATCAAGCGCGCCCCTGCGGAGGTAACGGACATGAGCGACCCCACGACAGTTCACATGGCGCTTGAAGCACGCGTCGCGGCGCAGGATGTTCCCGCTCTGCGGGACGTTCTGCGCGCCCGCATCCAGGAAGGCGCGCGGCAGATTCACCTCGATTTCGGCAAAGTGGAGAGCCTTGACTCCATGGGCATCGGCCTTCTTGTGGCCACGCACAACTCCCTGCACAAGTTGGGCGGCGCGCTGCATCTTTCCAACGTCCGCAAGGAGATTCTCCAGCTTCTGACGCTCATGCGCCTGGACAAGCACTTTTCCATCAGTGCGCACCAGGGGGCCTGAGCCATGACCGATGAAGCAAACGCTCTCATCCAAAGTTTTGTCGAGGACTGCCGGGAGCATCTGGACAGCATCGAAGCCGCGCTCATGGACATCGAGGCCGCGGGCGATGACCAGAACCCCGAACTGGTGAACAGCGTGTTCCGGCTGGCGCACTCCATCAAGGGCGGGGCGGGCATGCTCGGCCTGGACAACATCAAGACCCTGGCCCACAAGCTGGAAAATGTGCTGCACATGATCCGCAGCGGCGAACTCGTGCCGGTCCATGATGTGGTCGAAGTGCTGCTTAAGGGCTTTGACCGGCTCACCGCCCTGGTGGACAATATTGCGGACAGCGAAACCATGCCCATCGACTCTTGGGTGCAGAAACTGCTCGCCATTTCCTCACCGCAGGAGGGCGCTGATTCGAAGGAGCTTGCGCCCGCGCAGTTCGCGGTGGGCGGTTCCGGTATTTTCGCCGTCGACGCCGTGAGCCTTGAGCAGGCCCGCAGCGGCGGCAACGATCTCTATCTGCTGGAGTTCGACCTGATCCACGATATCCACGGCAAGGGCCGCATGCCTTTCGAAGTGCTCAAGATGCTCACCGACACGGGCCGCATCGTGGATTGCAAGGTCGATTTCGCCGCCGTTGGCGATCTGGACGCCTTTGGCAACAGCATTCCCTTCTATGTGCTCTTCGCCACCATCCTGGAGCCCAAGTACGTCAGCGGGCTGGTGAAGCTGCCGGATGAGCGCGTGCGGCGCATCGACGATGTGCCTGATGCGCTCACTGTCGCGCCGCCCCGCAATGCCGAGGAAAACTTTGGAGCCCTCGTGCTGCGCATTGATGGCGAAAAGGGAACCCTAGCGCTCCCTGCGGAGATTTCCGTGCAGGTGCTTGAGAGTCTGCGCGAGGCGTTGCTGGCTGGCTTGGAGCGCTGCGCTTCCCTCGCGCTCGATTGGAGCAAGGTCAGCCGCGCGGACGTCTTTTTTTTCCAGATGTTGCTGGCCGCAAAGCACAGCTACGACGAGCGGGCTAAAACGCTTCACGTCCAGAACCCCATGCCGAATGACTTGCGCTCGGCCTGCCTGCTCCAAGGTTTGGGCAGCGCCGACGAACCCGGCTGCTTGCTGCGTGTGGCCTAGCCGTCCGCTTGGCCCTGCCTCGCAACGAAAAAGCCCCGCAACGGTTTGGACCATTGCGGGGCTTTGACTTCTCTGGAGCCAGCGCGCGGAATCGAACCGCGGACCTGCTGATTACGAATCAGCTGCTCTGCCAGCTGAGCTACGCTGGCCGACTCACGGGTAGCTTTGATACACAAGGCGCAAATGCCGGTCAAGCCGAAAACTGAATCTCCAAAAATCTGCCGCAAGATTGCTTCGTCGGATGCGTAAAAACGTCTGGTATCCCTCCGCTCACAACATCACCGTCCGGCTTCGCCGCAACGGATTACTCTCCGCGTCCTGCCGTCTGTCGCCAGAGAGACATGAACCCGTGGGGCTCTGCGGTTCGTGTGCTCTGCAAGCCGCATACGGCAACCACTCGACGCTCCTCGGAAGCAGGAACGTGCATCTGGCCGAGCTCAGCCCAGCCTGTGGCCCCGGCTGTTTTCCCAAATGGGAATCATCGGCAGCAGTTCGCCTTGCTCCGCCTTGTCCGAGACGATGAGCAGCCCCTGGGCTTGCAGCATGTCGAGCCGGGCCTCGCGGCTGCGCTCCAGCAGCGGCTGCGCCTGCAGTTCCGCGCCGAGCGCAGAGTTGGTGCAGGGCACCAGGCGTTCCCAGCCAAGCTGCGCGACGTTCGGCGTCACGCTTGGTCGTGCCAGTATGAGGCCCGGCACCGGCAAGGTGCGCCCGCGCAGCCAGCAGACGGCGGGCAGCACTATGGCGTGCATAAGCGCGAACACGGCCCAAGGCGTCCCCGGCAGGGCGAAGAGCAGGGTGCCGCCGCGCATGGCGACGAACATACTTTTGCCAGGAGTCAATGCGATGCCGTTGAAGAGGAGTTCAAACCCGGCTTCCAGCGCCGCCTTCAAAATGAAATCCCGTTCGCCGGGACCAGTGCCCCCGGTGGTGATGACGCATTGCACATCGTCGGCCTGGAGCTTCTGCGTGATTGTCGCAAGCTCATTGGCGCACACCTCGGCCTTGATGTCCGGCACGCCGCGGTAGCGCAGCAGGCCAGCCGCCAGCAGCAGGTTGTCCGCTGGCATATGGCCGGGTGTGGCGCGCGTGCCGACGTCGGAAAGCTCGTTGCCCAGGGCCAGCACAAGCGCGCGGGGCGGAGCGATGGTTTTCGCCATGACGCTGCCGGAAACCGCCAGCGAAGCCAGCGCGGCCGGCGTCAGCTCCTCGCCCCGGCGCACAATGCGCGTTCCGGCTTTGAGATCGCTGCCGATGGCGCGCACGTGGTCCATGGGCGCCACTTCCCGCGTGAGCCGCAGCCCAGACCCCAGCACTTCGACGGCTTCCCTCTGGACGACGCAGTCCGCTCCTGGAGGCAGCGGGCCTCCGGTCAGAATGGTGGCGGCCTGCCCGGTTCCGATGGGAGCAGGGGCCGTCGTGCTGGGACGGATGAGCCCCTCGACGCTCAACTGCGCGGGATTGTCCGCGGTGGCGAGGCGGGAGTCCACACTGGCCAGGGCGAAGCCGTCCACCGTGGACCTCGGCTCAGCCGGGGTGGCATGCACGGCGAACATATCCTGCGCGCAGATGAGCCCAAGGCTTTCGAACAGCGCGGTATCACGGACCACGGGCTGGATGTCGCGGATGTGGTGGCGGATGCGTTCGAGCGCAAGGTCCCGGGATATTCGTTCCGTGGTCATTTGACCTCCTCATCTGAACCGCGCAGCGTGGCAGCGATTTCGCGCAGCACGCGCAATTCGTCTGGTGTATTGGCGTTTTTGAAAGAGAACATGCCCGGATCGGCCTTCAGGAGATCGGCAACCGGCAGAGGACGAACATGCACTTGGTCGAAAAAGCGGATGATCTTGTAATCGCCGCGCTCCAGCTGCGCCTCTATGTGCGGCAGGCAGCGGCGGGAATAAAAGGCGCACAGCGGCTCAAAGTAGCCGTCCGGCTTGATGGGCAGCACGACGTCATCCTCAAGCTGCAGGTGGTCCATGAGCGCGTCCAGCAGTTGCGGACGCAGGAAAGGAGTGTCGCAAGCCGTCAGAAAAACGTGGTCAAAGCTGGCGTTGGCGAGAGCAGTGTGGATGCCGGTGAGCGAACTGCGTCCGGGCTGCGAATCGAGCACAAGACGCCAGGGAGGCGTAGCTGCAGCCAGTTCCAGAAAAGGCTCCGGTTCCTTGGCCACGAGTAGAAGTTCTGCAAAGCGCGGGCGGAGCGTCTCCACGAGCCTGTCGAGAATGGTGCGGCCGCCGATATCCAGCAGAGCCTTCACCGCCCCGCCCATGCGCGTGGCTGCTCCGCCAGCCAGGATGGCGGCGGTTGCTTGAGGCCGTGAGAGCGGGCTTGGAACGTGGCACATTGATCTTCTGTATACTGCTGGGCCGGGATTGGGCAACACGTGACGCGCGATTTTCTCTTTAAAGATCGCCACGGGGGGCCACTGCCCCTTGAGGCCTGGGCCGCTACGGTGTATCCAGGCCAAGAACCCGGAAGATCGTAAAGCATGGAGTGATACGTGGACCAGCGCGCCTTGCAGGCTTTCTTCGCACCCAGGACCGTGGCCGTCATCGGGGCCTCGGCCACGCCGGGCAAGGTGGGCAATGCCGTCGTCTCCAATATGCTTGCGGCGGGCTTCAAGGGCCGCATTTTTCCCGTCAACCCGAAGGGCGGCAGCATCGAGGGCTTAAGCGCGGTCCGCACCATCGCCGAATTGCCGGGCGGCATCGACTTGGCCGTGTTTGCCGTGCCGCGGGACCATGTGCTGGAAGCGTTCGAGTCATTGGCCGTGCGCGGGCTCAAATCCGCCATTGTCATCAGCGCGGGCTTCCGCGAAACTGGACGCGACGGCTTTTTGCTGGAGCGCGGGCTTACGGAGCTGGCGCGGCAGCATGGCGTGGCCCTGCTTGGGCCAAACTGCCTGGGCATGATCAATACCGGCAATGGTGTCAACGCCACCTTTTCGGCAACCCAGCCCTTGCCGGGCAATGTCGCCTTCTGCTCGCAATCCGGCGCCTTGTGTCTGGCCATTCTGGATTGGGCCCGCGGCGAGAATTTCGGATTCTCCAAGTTCATCAGCCTTGGCAACAAGGCCGTGCTGAACGAAACGGACTTCCTGACCTATCTGGGCGATGATCCCACCTCCAAGGTCATTATGGGCTATCTGGAAAATGTGGAGGCTGGCGAGGACTTTGTGCGCACCGCGCGCGAGGTGAGCCGCAAGAAGCCCGTCATCATGCTCAAAGCCGGCTCCACCAACGCGGGAGCCAAGGCGGCCAGCTCGCATACCGGGGCCATCGCCGGTTCCGACGAAGCCTATGGCGCGGCGTTCCGCCAGTGCGGGGTCGTCCGCGCGCCGGATCTGGAGTCGCTCTTCGCCCTGGCCGGTGCTTTCGCCAGCCAGCCCCTGCCGAAGGGCCCCAACGTGGCGGTGCTCTCCAATGCCGGTGGGCCGGGCATTCTCGCCGCGGACGCCTGCGAGCGCACCAGCCTGCACATGGCCCGGCTTTCGCCGGAGACCATCCAGCGCCTGCAGGCCGTGCTGCCGCCCTATGCCTCGGTGTACAATCCCGTGGACATCATCGGCGACGCCGGGGCGGAGCGATACCGCAAAAGCCTGGAAGCCGTGCTCGACGACCCGCTTGTCCATGCGGTGCTGCTGCTCATCGCCCCCACGGCCATGGTGGAGCTTGAGTCAACGGCCACGGCCATCGTTCAGGTGGCGCGCCGCTCGGACAAGCCTGTTATGACGTGTCTCATGGGCAGGGCGCATGGCGGACCGGGACGCGACATTTTGCGCCAGGCGGGCCTGCCGTGCTATGCCTTCCCGGAGTCGGGTCTGCACTGCATAGAGGCCATGTACGCTTACGCCCAGTGGCGGCAGAAGCCCGTACCCGTGTACGAGCCGCCCAAGCGCGATCTTGACGCGGCCCGGGCCGTGGTGGAGCGCGCAGTGGCGGAAGGTCGGCAGGAAATTGCTGGATTTCAAGCTCAGGAGCTGTTGCGGGCCTATAACCTGAGCACCCTGGCAACGGTGCTGGCGCGCAGCAGTGCGGAAGCCATCGTCGCTGCGCGAAGCATCGGGGGCCCTGTGGCGCTCAAGATCGCTTCGCCGCAGATTGACCACCGCTCGGATGTCGACGGCGTCATTCTTGGGCTTGAGGGCGACAGCGCAGTGGGCAAGGCCTTCTTCAACCTCACCAATCATGTGGCGCGCATCCGGCCGGAAGCCGAGATCATCGGCTGCCTGGTGCAGGCCATGGCCCCGGAAGGCGCGCAGGAAGTCGTGCTTTCCCTGCGGCGCGACGAACAGTTCGGCCCGTTGCTCATGTTTGGCCTTGGCGGCATTCATACCGAGATTTTGGCGGACCTTTCGCACCATCTCACCCCCTTGAGCCGCGACGAGGCTTTTGGCATGATCCGCTCCATCCGCTCCTATCTGCTTCTGAAAGGCTTGGGCGGCGAACCTGCGGTGAATTTTCGCGCCCTTGAAGACGCGCTTTTGGCCCTTGCGGCCCTGGCGCAGGACTTTCCGCAACTCTACGAGGCGGAGCTTGGCCCGGTTCTGGTGAATCACGAACGGGCTTCCGTGGCCGAGGCGCGCCTGACCCTGCGCACCTAGGGCTCTTGCGCGCCTTCCGGCGCATGTAAGGAGGAATGAATGGTCGGCATATATATCGGCTCCACCACCGGATATTCCGGAAAGAACCTCATCGCCATGTCTCTTGGGCTGCGGTTCAAGAAGATGGGCCTCAAGGTGGGCTACATGAAGCCCGTGGGCGCTGTCCCGCGCGAAGACTCCAAGCCCGGCGATGAGGACGCCATGTTCCTGCAGCAGGTGCTTGGGCTGGAACAGAACCCCGCGCTCGTCACCCCCGTGGTCGTGAACCGCGAGTTTGCGCGCAGGGCTTTTTGCGAGGACATTGGCGATCTTTTGCCTGGCATCGTCAACGCTTACGAGGAGCTCTCCAGGGGCAAGGACGTGATGATCATCGCCGGATCAGGCAATTTCCTTGGTTCCGGCACGTATTGCGGCCTTGACGGCGTGAGCGTGTCCCGGGCTCTTGGCGCCAAGACGGTCATCATTGACCGCTACCAGAACGAGCTCAAGTACGACTATGTGCTGCGCTGCAAGGAGGCTCTGGGCGACGACCTGGCCGGCGTGATCTTGAATGATGTTCCCGAGCACTACCGCGCCGAGGCGGACGAACTGCTTGTGCCTTTCCTGCGCCGCAAAGGGGTCGAGGTCTTTGGCGTTATCGCCTCCGATCCGATCATGAGCGCCATCAAGGTGAGCGATCTGGCCGAACGCTTGGGCGGCAAGGTTATTTCCGCCCACCACAAGGCCGATCGCGTGGTGGAGGACTTTCTCATCGGCACCATGCAGGTGGAGAATTTCCTAACCCACTTCATGCGTCATAAAAATTCGGCCATCATCGTCGGCGGCGACCGCTCCGACGTGCAGCTTGTCGCCCTTGAGGGCAGCTGCCCCTGCCTCATCCTTACAGGCAACCTCTATCCCAACGACATCATCCTCACCCGGTCCGAGGTACTCCAGACTCCCATCATCATGGTCCGCGAGGATACCTACGCCGTGGCCAAGAAGATGGAGAACATACTCTCACGCCACAAATTGCGCGACATGATCAAGGTCAATCACGGCGTGCAACTCGTTGCGGGCGCACTTGACTTTGAACTTTTGCGCCAGCGTCTCGGCCTGGAGTGACGTGCCCGATTTTTTAGGTTAGAGTCAGGCCGAAACGACCCGCCGCCCACGTTGGCGGCCATTTACGCTCCATGCGCCCAGGTCGATCACACCGCATCATGCTGGCACGAGTAGAGCGCCCTTCAGGGCCTCGCTCCACGACACCTACAGGAGAATGCATGCGTCAGACTTCCCGCTTCGTTAAGACCGCCACCCCCTGCGCCGCAGCGCTGCTTGCCGCCCTTTGGCTGCTCCCCGTCCAGGCGCAGGAATATATGACCGCCCCCAAGGACAGCGCCGCTTTTGAGCCCAAGGAGCTGTCTGTTCCGTTCAAGCATAATGAGCACAACAAAAAAGCCAAGATCACCAAGTGCGCCACCTGCCACCATCCGCTGCCAGGCGTGCGGCCTGTGAAGGGCAAGAAGACCGCGCCGGGCATGGAGCGCCGTTGTTCCGATTGCCACCACGAACGCCCCGCGCCGACGGACCGCGCCGCCTCGCTCATGGTCGTTTCGCACAAGGTATGCCAAGACTGTCACAAGGCCAGAAACAAGGGCCCGGTGGCGTGCTCCGGGTGCCACAAGGCTGAAGCCCAAGCTGCGCCGGCCGCAAGCCTGCTGCCCAGCGGCGGCCTGCTTCCGTCCTTGCTGCCCGCACCGTCCAGCGCACCGTCGACCCCCCCGGCAGAGCAATCCGCTGGCAACCAGACTTCCGGGGCGCAGCCTGCGGAAGGACAGACGTCCGGCAAATAGCCCTGGCGGTGGAATTCTTCCCCCTTGGGGGGGGGCTGTGATCGGGAATTCCCTTCTGGGCAGTTTCTGCTCGCCGCCCCTAGCTGCCGCTTATTGATTGCTGAATCAGGACGTGTCGGCTGTCGCCGCAGCACAAAAAAGGCCGGGAGACTCATCTCCCGGCCTTTTTTGTGCCGCTGCCTTTGGGCTATTTCCCGCGCCGTATGTTGTACACCGCGCGACCAACGGCCACATGCTGGTCCGGTGCGCCCTCGCTCCACAGCACCACATGGGCGTTGCCCACGCGGTTGCCCAAGAGCCGGACTGTGGCCTCGGCATACAGGTCCTTGGCTGTGGCTGGGCGCAGATAGTCCACGCCCAGGTCTATGGTGGCGATGCGGTCGTCCAAACGGCAGCTTGTCCAGATGGCGAAGCCGCCGCACACGTCCGCCAAGGTGGAGATGACCCCGCCGTGCAGGGCGGGTCGCCTGGAATCGCCCACCAGTTCCGGCCGGAAGGGGATGCGCATGCGGGCGTAGCCCTCGCGCAGTTCCTCCACACGAATGCCCAGGTGCTTGTTGAAGGGCAGCCCTTCCTCCGCCAATTGCTTCAAAACCTCAAAATCCACCGCCGCCCCCTAGAGGATGTAGCGCGACAGATCGCGGTTCTCAACAATGTTCGTCAGCTTGGACTGCACGTAGGCGCGATCCACCACCACCTGCTGTCCGCTCTTCTCCGAGGCCTCGAAGGACAGGTCCGCCAGGATCTTCTCCATGATGGTGTAGAGCCTGCGCGCGCCGATGTTTTCCGTGTCCTCGTTGATCTTCTGGGCCATGGTCGCGATCTCGCGCAAGGCGTCGTCCGTGAAGCTGAGGGCAAGCTGTTCGGTGCCGAGCAGGGCGGAGTACTGCACCGTGAGAGCGTTTTGCGGCTCGGTCAAAATGCGGTAGAATTCTTCCTGGCCCAGGGCGGAGAGCTCCACGCGCAAGGGAAAGCGGCCTTGCAGTTCGGGAATAAGGTCCGAGGGCTTGGCATAGTGGAAGGCCCCGGCGGCGATGAACAGAATGTGGTCGGTTTTGACCATGCCATACTTGGTGTTCACCACGCAGCCTTCCACAATGGGCAGAAGGTCGCGCTGCACGCCCTCGCGGGAGACATCCGGGCCGCCGTGGTCCTGCCTGCTCGCCACCTTGTCCAGCTCGTCCAGGAAGATGATGCCGGTCTGTTCCACGCGCTCGCGGGCTATGTCCTGCACCTTGTCCATGTCGATGAGTTTGTCCGACTCCTCTTGCACCAGTGCTTCGTAGGCGTCCTTCACCTTCATTTTACGCAGGCGCTTCTTTTGCGGGAACATGCGGCCCAGCATGTCCTGCACCTGGCCGCCCATGTCCTCCATGCCGGGCATGCCCATGATGGCCATGCCCGAGGCGTCTTGCGACATGATTTCAAGTTCGACCATGCGCTCGTCCAGTTTGCCCTCATGCCACAGCTGGCGGAACTTCTCCCGCGTGCTCTCGTTGGCCGTCGGCGTCGGTTGCGGCGCTGCCGGGTCAGCAATCGGGGTGAAGGAATACCCGGCCGGTTCGGGCTTGCTGCCGGGCAAGAGCAGGTCAAGCAGCCGGTCCTCGGCGTGCTTCTCGGCGCGCACGCGCACTTTCTCCCGCTCCTCGGTCCGCACCAGAGTGATGCCGATCTCCATCAGATCGCGGATCATGGATTCCACGTCGCGGCCCACATAGCCCACTTCCGTGAATTTGGTGGCCTCGACCTTGTGGAAGGGACTTTTGGCCAGCTTGGCCAGCCTGCGGGCGATTTCCGTCTTGCCCACACCGGTGGGGCCCATCATGATTATATTCTTGGGCGCGATCTCTTCCCGCAGTTCCGGGTCCAGCTTCTGCCTGCGCCAGCGGTTGCGCATGGCGATGGCGACCATGCGCTTGGCCTCGGCCTGGCCCACCACGAACTTGTCCAGTTCGGCGACGATTTCACGCGGGGTCAGGGAGCTCATGCCTTCTCCTCCCGCGCTTTGGTCTCGACGTGGATGTTGTCGTTGGTGAACACGCAGAGCTCCGAGGCAATCTTCATTGAGGCCAGGGCGATGTCCTTGGCGGGCATCTGCGTGTGACGCTTGAGGGCGCGGGCGGCGGCCAGGGCGTACGTGCCGCCGGAGCCGATGCCCGCCATGCCGTCGTCCGGTTCGATGACGTCGCCGGTGCCGGTGATGAGCAGGATGGTGTCGGCGTCAGCGGCCAGAATCATGGCCTCAAGCTTGCGCAGGTATTTGTCCGTGCGCCAGTCCTTGGCCAGTTCCACCGCAGCGCGGGTGAGATTGCCGGAATGCGTTTCAAGCTTCTTTTCAAAGCGCTCGAACAGCGTGAAGGCGTCGGCGGTGGCGCCGGCAAAGCCCACGATGATGCGGTCCTTGTAGATGGTGCGCACCTTGCGCGCCGTATGCTTCATGGCCACGCTCTGGCCCAGGGTGACTTGGCCGTCTCCGGCCATGGCCACGCCTTCTTCGCCCAGCACGGCCAGAATTGTGGTGCCGTGAATTTCCATGGTTTCTCCTTGGTTCAGGGAATCTGCGGCGGACCGAAAAGGATTTCGGCCACACCGCACCAGAAATCATAGGCCATTGTTCCGTGCAGCCACAACGCCGCCTCCTGCACGCAGCCGCGCTCAAGCCCGCCGCGCAGTTCGGAAAGGGCGAGCGGAGCGGCCAGCTCAAGCGGGTAGCCGTACGATCCGCAGCTGATGGCGGGAAAGGCGATGCTTGCAAGGTTGTGGGATGCTGCGAGCCTAAAGCTTTTCGCGTAGGCGGAGCGCAAAAGCGCTTCCTCGTTTGCCGTCCCGCCATGCCATATTGGTCCCACCGTGTGGATGACGTGCCGCGCAGGGAGGTTGAAGCCGGGCGTGATGACGGCCTTGCCTGGAGGCAGGCTGCCGATGGCCGCTATGATTTCGCGGCACGCGCTGAGCAGTTGCGGTCCCGCTGCGCGGTGGATCGCTCCATCCACGCCGCCGCCGCCCAGAAGCCCGGAATTGGCCGCGTTGACCAACGCGTCCGCATCGGCCCTGGTCATATCGCCCTCGACAAGGGCGAAACATGCTGATTGGAAAATCCAGCCTGGCATGCGCGTCCTTGACCGTTGTCGGCTAGTCGTCCTCGTCTTCGGAGCGGATTTCTCCGCCAGGCAGGGCGTCCGGGTTGCCCAGAATAACGCGCCCCAGGCGCACATCGTCGGCTATGCGCGCCTTGAGCGCGTCCAAGCTGTCGAATTTGCGTTCCGAGCGCAGACGCTGCACGAATTGAATGGAAAGATTCTGGCCGTAGATGTCGCGGTTGAAATCCATGATGTGCGTTTCAAGGGTCAGCCCGGTATCGCCGAAAGTGGGGTTGTAGCCCACATTGGCGACAGCCTGCAGCGGTTCGCCGTTCAGAAGGGCCCATACGGCATAGACGCCGGGCATGGGCAGAAGCGTGCCCTCGGGCCGGAGGTTTGCCGTGGGAAAGCCCAGCATGGCGGCGCCACGCTTCATGCCATCGACAACAGTGCCCTGGACCTCGAAGAAGCGGCCCAAAAGCGGACGCGCGTCCCAGACGTTGCCGGATTGCACGAGGTCGCGGATGCGCGTGGAGCTGACCACCGCGCCGCCCACAAGAACCGGGTTGAGCCGTTCGACGTTGAAGCCTTCGTCGCGGCCCAATTGGGTCAACAGCTCGAAATTGCCCTTGCGCCCTTTGCCCATGGCATAGTCGTACCCGATGACCAGCTCCCGCATGGCGAGACCTTCCAGCAAGTACTGGCGCACGAATTGCTCCGGCTCTTGCGCGGCCATTTGCCGGGTGAACTCCAGCACCAGGGTGACGTTCGGTCCCTGCCGCTCGATGAGAGAGAGGCGCTGGCGCGTGCTGGTTAGAAAGGGCGGCGTCTTGGCGCCCATCAGCACGGTCATGGGATGCGGGTCGAAGGTGACGACAACGCTGACCAGGCCGCAGGCTTTGGCCTTGGCGCAGGTGCGGCCGATAAGACGCTGGTGCCCCATATGCACGCCGTCGAAGTTGCCGATGGTGACGCAGGAGCCGGAGATGGTGTCTTTCAGTTCGTCAATTGAGCGTGCGGCGATCATGTGCGCTTACGTGTCCTTGATGCTGTGGCGTAAATGGGTGAGGCCCCGCCGCTAGCTGCGGCCGAAGCG
>Ga0209373_10003961_pt1 | contig 13160 bp, 11 predicted proteins | sample Higcelweek5metaG_FD_187173 | JGI IMG/M metagenome (GOLD analysis project Ga0209373, IMG submission 187173) | Freshwater pond sediment microbial communities from the University of Edinburgh, under environmental carbon perturbations - High... | ecosystem: Environmental > Aquatic > Freshwater >...
ACGAAAATAACAAATGGTACAAAATTGTGTTAATGGATCACGTAGAAGTAGAACATTTGACTAAATTTATAGACGAATTGAAAGCGTCTGTAAATGGATAAAAAGGTATTAAGAAGTAAGTACAAAGTATTAAGACAATCGTTAACTCAAGAGGAAATCGAAGACAAAAGTTTGGCGATTGCGAACCAATTGTTGCGAATGGATGTTTGGGACAAATTGTATTATCATTTGTTTTTAACCATTGAAGAGCAAAAAGAAATCAATACCGAATATATGCTGCAAATTTTAGCGGGAAAAGATAAAGAAATCGTTATTTCGAAGTGCGAATTTGCTACTTTAGGAATGAAGCATTTTTTATTAACCGATAATACCAAAATCAAAAAGAACAGTTACAACGTTCCAGAACCAGTTGATGGTTTAAAAGTGCCTGATGCAAAAATTGATGTGGTTTTTGTACCGCTTTTAGCCTACGACAAGCAAGGAAATCGCGTTGGTTACGGAAAAGGCTTTTACGACAACTTTTTAAGCAAATGCAAGCCAGAAACGATTAAAATTGGGTTATCGTTCTTTTCTCCAGAAGAAAAAATTGAGGATGTTTCCGAAAGTGATGTGAAATTGGATTTTTGTGTTACACCTGATGGAGTTTTTGAATTTTAAATCAAAGAAAATGAATTTCAATTTTAAAATACTTTTCAGAATTTCAGCAACGTTTTTTTTGGTAGTTCCTCTATTCTATTTTGTATTACCGAAACTTGAATTTTGCAAACCTGAATTTAACAGAGCATTTGGAACTTTTTTTAATATTTTTTGTATCCTTTTTTCTATTCAACTCTTTTTAAAAATCAGAACAATCAAAAGCAAATGGATGACTATTATTTGTTCTGTTTTAAATTTTATTTTCCTGCTTGGATCACTACTTAACTTTTATATTTACTCAAATAAAATTGATCCCCAAACTCAATTCTTTGACATTGCTATTGTTTACAGAAATAAAAGTCAAAATAATGACAAAATTATTTCTCAATATTATGTAAATTGGAAAACAAATAAGCCTGTTACAACAAACAATAGAGTTTATGATTTTGGACCATTTCGTTACTTTATCGAATATGATATCTACACATTACAACTTGATAAAAAAGAATGGTTAAAGGAAAATTAGATTTTTGTGTGATGCCTTGAAGGAGTTGTTTTTAATTACTTTGCCAAAATATGACTTTCTCCAAACGCTCTTTTATTAAATACAATCAAAATTCCAACACCAGTTGAAATCGCTACATCGGCTACGTTAAAAATGGCGTTGAAGAAGGTAAAATGTTTGCCACCCCATATTGGCAACCAAGAAGGTAAATTGCCTTCCCATATTGGGAAATAAAACATGTCTACGACTTCGCCGTGAAACCAAGTTCCATATGGGTCGTTTGAAAATGCTGTTGCTACTTGATTGTAACTATCGTTAAAAATTACACCATAAAAAACAGAATCAATAATATTTCCTAAAGCGCCTGTAAAAATCAAAGCAATGGCTACGATTAAATAATTTGATGCTTTTTTCCTTACTGAATCCCACAACCACCATGCAATTCCACCAACGGCAATAATTCTGAATAAAGTTAAAATTAACTTTCCATATTCTCCAGGAATTTCTGCTCCCCATGCCATGCCTTCATTTTCGATAAAATGAATACGAAACCAATCAAAAACTTTTACTTCTTCGTTAATATAGAAGTTAGTTTTGACATAAATTTTCGAAATTTGATCGATTAGCAAAATACTAATGATTAATAAATAGGCTTTCTTAAGAGACATTTGCAATTATTTTTGGCAAAAATAGTGGTTTTTATCAAATAAAAAACGCTCCAAACGGAGCGTTAGTAAAATTTTGTAAAAAGATTAACGTTGCAAGTTTTTTGCTTCAATACTCATAGTTGCATGAGGAACGATTTTTAATCTTTCTTTATTGATTAATTTGCCTGTAACTTTACAAATACCATAGGTTTTGTTTTCGATACGAATCAAGGCATTTTTTAAATCTCTAATAAACTTTTCTTGACGAATTGCTAACTGCGAATTGGCTTCTTTACTCATTGTTTCACTGCCTTCTTCAAATGCTTTAAATGTTGGCGATGTATCATCAGTTCCATTATTTAAGTCATTCATATAAGCACTTTTAATAAGCTCTAAGTCGTTTTTAGCTTTTTCTAATTTTGCCTGAATTAACGCTTTGAATTCAGCCAAATCAGCGTCTGAAAATCTAATTTGCTCATCTACCATAATTTCAATATTTTTATAATTATACGTCTTTTAAAAACCTTTCGGCTTTTATTTTGAAATTAATATACTTGTTTTAATATCATCAAACTCAATTTCTATACCATTTTCAATTTTTTCTTCAAAAATCAATGTCTCTGTTAATGTTTCTGATTTAATATACGCTGAATTGGCCAAAACGGCTTCCTCTAACTGCGGATTTTTTTCCATTTTTACAATAATCTTATCCGTAACTTCAAATCCTGAATCTTTTCTAATGTTCTGAATACGATTGACTAACTCTCTCGCAATCCCTTCTTTTCTTAATTCTTCAGAGATGGTAATATCTAAAGCAACGGTAATTCCGTTTGAATTTGCTACCAACCAACCTTCAATATCTTGCGAAGAAATCTCTACATCATCTAATGATAAAGTTATACTTTTTCCTGCAATATCAATAACCAACTCACTATCACGCTCTAATTTTGCAATTTGCTCTTGACTAAAATTCTGTATCTCTTTGGAAATCAATCCCATATCCTTGCCAAAACGTGGCCCCAATGTTTTGAAATTAGGTTTAATTTGCTTCACTAAAACACCCGAAGCATCGTCTAATAACTCAATTTCTTTTACGTTTACCTCAGCCATAATTAAGTCAGAAACTGCCTCAATTTCAGCACGCTGATTATCGTCAAGTACTGGAATCATTACCTTTTGCAACGGTTGACGCACTTTAATCATTTCCTTCTTACGAAGTGATAAAACTAGCGAGGAAACTGTTTGTGCTTTCAACATTTTACTCTCTAACGACTTATCAACAAAGTTTTCAACCGAAACTGGAAATTTCGCCAAATGTACACTTTCAAATGACTCAGAACCTGTAGCTTGTGTTAAATCTCTGTAAAGTTTGTCCATAAAGAACGGAGCAATTGGAGCAGAAAGCTTCGCTACAGTTACCAAACAAGTATAAAGTGTTTGATAAGCTGCAATTTTATCTTGCGCATAATCGCCTTTCCAGAATCTTCTTCTACACAAACGAACGTACCAGTTGCTTAGGTTTTCCTGAACGAAATCAGAAATAGCTCTTGCTGCTTTAGTTGGTTCGTAATCCGCATACGCTTCGTCCACTACTTGAATTAAAGTATGTAATTCGGATAAAATCCAACGGTCGATTTCTGGTCTTTCTTCTAATGGAACTTCCGCTTCACTATAAGTAAATCCATCAATATTAGCATATAACGAGAAGAACGAATACGTATTATATAAAGTTCCAAAGAATTTTCTTCTTACCTCAGCAACACCTTCGATATCAAATTTTAAGTTGTCCCAAGGATTTGCATTGGAAATCATGTACCAACGTGTAGCATCTGGACCATATTCTGCCAAAGTAGTGAATGGATCCACCGCATTTCCTAAACGTTTTGACATTTTTTGTCCGTTTTTGTCCAAAACTAATCCGTTAGAAACTACATTTTTGTATGCGATTTTATCGAAAACTAATGTTCCAATCGCGTGTAAAGTATAAAACCAACCACGAGTTTGGTCAACACCTTCTGCGATGAAGTCAGCCGGGAACGCTTTGTTTTCGTCGATTAATTCTTTGTTTTCGAATGGATAATGCCATTGTGCATAAGGCATCGCACCTGAATCGAACCAAACGTCAATTAAATCCGTTTCTCGCTTCATTGGTTTTCCAGATGGCGAAACTAAAACAATTCCGTCTACTACGTTTTTATGTAAATCCACTAAATCGTAGTTGGCTTCGCTCATGTCACCAATTTTGAATCCTTTGTACGGATTTTCAGTTTGGAAACCTGCTGCGATTGCTTTTTCGATTTCGTTGTACAATTCTTCAACTGAACCTACCAACATTTCTTCGGTTCCGTCTTCACTTCTCCAAATTGGTAAAGGAATTCCCCAATATCTTGAACGAGATAAGTTCCAATCATTCGCATTTTTCAACCAATTTCCGAAACGACCTTCTCCTGTAGCTTTTGGTTTCCAGTTAATGGTTTCGTTTAAATCGAACATTCTATCTTTGATTTCGGTTACTTTGATGAACCAAGAATCTAACGGATAGTATAAAATTGGTTTGTCGGTTCTCCAACAATGTGGATAACTGTGTACATATTTTTCAACCTTAAAGGCTTTGTTTTCTTCTTTTAATTGGATAGCGATTTCTACGTCAGCTGAACGTTCTGGCGCTTCACCATCGTTGTAATATTCGTTTTTAACGTATTTCCCAGAATAATCACCTAAACCTTGGATAAATCTTCCTTGTAAATCTACCAATGGCACAGGGTTTCCGTTTTCATCTAAAACCAACATTGGCGGAACTTCAGGCGTTGCTTCTTTAGCAACTTTAGCATCATCTGCTCCAAATGTTGGTGCAGTGTGAACAATTCCAGTTCCATCTTCCGTAGTTACGAAATCACCTGAAATTACTCTAAACGCATTTTCTGGATTTTGATACGGTAAGGCTAATGGTAATAATTGTTCGTAACGAATTCCTACTAAATCGGCGCCTTTTGCTTCGGCTAAAATTTGATATGGAATCTTTTTATCGTCCGATTTGTAATTTGCAAAATCTGCTTCTGATTCCGCAACAAAATACTTTCCACCGAATTGTTTTCCAACTAAATTCTTAGCTAAAACAACATTTACTGGTTCAAAAGTATATTGATTGAACGTTTTAACTAAAACATAATCGATTTTTGGACCAACTGTCAATGCTGTATTTGATGGCAACGTCCAAGGAGTTGTCGTCCAAGCTAAAAAATGAACCGTTCCAAAACCTTGTAAGAAACTTGGCAACGTTTCGTCTTTTGCTTTGAATTGTGCTACAATCGTAGTATCCGTAACATCACGGTATGAACCTGGCTGATTCACTTCATGCGAAGACAAACCTGTTCCCGCTTTTGGAGAATACGGCTGAATTGTGTAGCCTTTATATAGTAAATCTTTATTGTAAATTTGTTTTAGCAACCACCAAACGGTTTCCATGTACTTGGATTTGTAGGTAACGTATGGATCTTCCATATCTACCCAATACCCCATTTTTTCGGTCAAGTCGTTCCATACGTCGGTGTAACGCATAACGGTTCTTTTACACGCTTCGTTGTATTCGGTTACTGAAATGGTTTTTCCGATATCTTCTTTGGTGATGCCTAATTCTTTTTCGGTACCTAATTCTACAGGTAAACCGTGCGTATCCCAGCCCGCTTTACGCTTAACTTGGTAGCCTTTTTGAGTTTTATAACGACAAAAAATATCTTTAATCGCACGCGCCATCACGTGGTGAATTCCAGGCAAACCATTTGCTGATGGTGGCCCTTCAAAAAACACGTAAGGTGTAGCTCCTTCACGAGAAGATACAGATTGTTCAAAGACGTTATTTTTCTTCCAAAAATCAAGAACTTCTGATGCTACTGTTGGCAAGTCAAGTCCTTTGTATTCAGTAAATTTTGTGCTCATTTTGTCGCTTTCTTAAATCAATTTGCGAAAGTAATGATTTAAAGGTAAAAGGCAAAAGGTAAAAGGCAAAAGTTAAGACTTAGGAAAAAACTTCTTTTAAAACTTCTAACGATTTCGGTTTTTTGAAGCCATCTAAATGTAACGTATAGAAATCTAAGAGGATTTTTAGCAAAATTTGACGTTCAATCCCTGCAAATACTTTTTGCTCGGCATCAAATTTTAAATCTAATAATTTTTTGAACAAATGCGTTTCGTGTTCGGTTAACGAATTTACACTTTGAAAAGGCATAAAATATCCTTCTTTAGCATCAAAAAAAGGAAAATCTATTTCGGTTACATCGGGATAAAAACCTAGATATTTAGTAACTTCCATCATTAAAATTAGATGAAAATTTGCCATTTCGTCGTGCGTATCTAACCAAAGTAGCGCCGTTTCTAAAAAAGAAAATAAGTTTTGATTTTTTTCTTCTTCTTTAATGGCGTGATGCAGAATTTCGGAGAGAAAAATTACAATCGTGCTTTTGACAATGTCTGTGTTTATAGTGTAATAGCTGTGCGCTAATCGGATTTCTTTAAAATGTTCGAGCGTGCCTTTGTTTTTGTGATTCGCTTCGATTTCAATAATCGTTAATGGCTGAAAATAAGCGATTTTTTGATTTGCTTTTTTGTTAGAATAAGCGCTTTGTACAAAATAACTTTTTAAACCGTCAGATTCGGTAAAGCATTTGACAATCAAGCTTTTTTCTTGAAATTTTATAGCAGAAAGAACGATGGCTTTAGTTTTGACTAACATTATCTAATAATCATCACTTTTTTAACCGTAGTATCAGTTCCGTCTTCAGAAGCCACAAAAATCATATACACACCAGAAGCTACTTTGTATTTGCCAAACGCAGTAGTGTCCCATTCAATTGTTCCACCAGAAGTAGTAGTTTCATGAACTAAATTCCCTTCGATATCAGTGATTTTTACATTCGCCTTGTCTGTTAATCCACTAATTTTAACTGTTCCTAAAAATTCTGGACGGACTGGATTTGGATAAACATATACATTTCCTAAATCATCACTTGGTTTAGTAGACGTTCCTAAAAACGACACCATTCCTTTATCTGTTGCAAAAAAGACTTCACCAGATACACCATCAATTTCTATATCATTAATATTATCGCTTGGTAATGGGGAATTGCTCTTGGTAAATTGATAGATTGTTTGTTGTCCGTTTGGAGAAACCAAAAACACACCTCCATCTGCAATGGAAACCCATTTTCTATTAGCACCATCAACAGCAATGTCTAAAATAGTTTGTTGATAAAATAATTCTTGTGCTAAATCTCCTTCCTGAATAATGATTGAATTAGATGTTAATTCTGTTTCGGAAATAAATTGATCAACGGATAGCACCCTGAGTCCTGCAAAAGTTCCTATCCATAACTGATTTCTGTTATCGATTGTAACACATCTTACATCATTATTAGGTAGATTACCAACTTCTGTATTTAAAACTATAAACTTATTGCTATAATTTTCATTAAAAGCCAATAAACCATCATTAAGTGTAGGAATCCATTTTGTTTTGTTTCTATCAATTGCCATGGGACCATATCTACCAAAAGCATCGTTAGTTACATCTTGCACACTGTAGGATTGCCATTGTCCATCTGTTCTGAGCGTCTTAATTGCTTTGATTGTTCCTGATGTAACTACATTAGTTACCCATAAATTTCCATCTTTATCAAAAGCAGGACTATTGACTCTAACATCAACAGAAGATGCACTTATTGACTCTAATCCATTTGGTCCAGTGTTTGAATTATCGAAAATTTGAATATCGTCGCCATTAATTTTTAACACTCCCGAAAGATAAGAAGTAGCGTATACTAAATTTTGATTATTTGGACTAATTACTAAATCAGAAATTGATTTCGCTTGAAACAAATCTTCATTTGGGATAGTTACCCAACCATTGTTTTCAGAATATTTACTTATTCCATAATCTTCTAGCGGATAAGGGTTATATAAACGAGAATAATCTCCGTATACTGCCCACAAGAAATTGGTTGCTTTTTTAACTCTAAAAATATAATTTCTAACAGGTCCATTTGGTGACATGTTTTCAAATGTTGTTGGATTAGATAAAAGCGTTGAAAACAAGCCATCTCTCTCTGTTCCGATATAAATATAATCACCAACTACTGATGCGGCTGTAAAATTTACTGAATAATCAGGAATATTTGTAATGTGTGCTAATTGAGAAAAGGTTTCGCTCAACACATAAACATGATTGAGGGTAGTAACAATTACTTCGGTACCATTTGTTTTTAACTTCAGTCCTGGCTGAATATGATTTAAAATTTCTTGAAAAATTACACCATTATAACGATATGTTCTTGAATTAGTATTCATTGCAACCAATTGATTATCTATTGTTACAATTCCAGCCCAAAAGCCAGCATCAAATGTTTGCCATTGGCTAAAATCAAATAGATTAGGATTGTTTAAATTCCCTTTTCTTATTCCAAAATCTCTTGTTACGGCATAAATTTCATTCCCTAAAACCGTAGTTTGCAATACTTGTGTTTCTTCGCCAGAAGTTCCAATAAAATATGTTATTATAAATTCTGAAGTCGCTAAATCCAACACAGAAATTCCGTAATCTGCTGCAATATATAACCTTCCTTCATTCTCATAAAAATCATTTATTTTCTTTTTGTTTGGCGGAACTGGAACGTCTTCAATAACATCAACTTTTGTTACAATTGAACCATCAGGATTAACAATTAAAATTAGTCCGTTCGAGTTTCCCGCGATAGTTTTATTAAAAGTGTCTGAATGATGTATTGTTGTTATAGATTCAGGTTTAAAACCATTAACAGAATTAAAAATCGTTAAATCTGATGAAGCTATTGCCTTAGAAAAAACTCCGTTTTCTGTGGCTGCAAATACTTTTCCGGTGGCATTTTCCACATCAACAATTTCATTGTACGAAAAATACCCTTTCCACATTTGGTCGCTTTGTTGGGAAAACAACAAATGTGTTAAAAATAAAATAGCGATGTAAAGCGATTTTTTCATTGGAAATATTTGATACAAATATAGTATAAACGTAATTAATTTTAGTTTTGATATGTAGAGAAACAAAAAAAGCTCTTTCAAATGATTGAAAGAGCTTTGTAAAATTTTATGTATTATTATACTACGCCTTGTGCTAACATTGCATCTGCAACTTTTACGAAGCCAGCAATATTTGCTCCCTTAACATAATTTACATAGCCATCAGCATCTGTTCCATATTTTTTACATTGGCTGTGAATTCCAACCATAATATCTTTTAAACGCATATCAACTTCTTCACTTGTCCAATTTAAACGAATTGAATTTTGTGTCATTTCTAATCCAGAAGCTGCTACTCCACCAGCATTTGCTGCTTTTCCTGGAGCAAATAATACTTTAGCGTCTAAAAATTGTTTAATAGCATCAAGTGTACATGGCATATTAGCTGCTTCAGTAACACACATTACACCATTTGCAATTAATTTTTTAGCATCTTCTTCGTTTAATTCGTTTTGAGTTGCACATGGGATTGCTATATCAACTTTAGCTTCCCAAGGACTTTTACCTTTGTGAAATACTGCTGTTGGGAATTTTTCAACAAAAGCTTCTGCTCTATTGTCTCCACTTGCTCTCATTTCTAACATAAATTCGATTTTTTCGCCAGAAATTCCATCAGCATCATAAATATAACCATCAGGACCAGAAATGGTAACTAATTTCCCACCTAACTCGTTAACTTTTAAAGCAACTCCCCAAGCAACGTTTCCAAAACCAGAAATAGCCACTGTTTTACCAGCAATTTTTTCTCCTTTAGTTTTTAACATTTGCTCCGTAAAATAAACTACTCCGTAACCTGTTGCTTCTGGTCGAATTAAAGAACCTCCGTAAGCCAAACCTTTACCAGTTAAAACTCCTGTAAATTCATTTCTAATTCTTTTATATTGACCAAACATGTAACCAATTTCTCTTGCCCCAACACCAATATCTCCGGCAGGTACATCTAAATCTGGACCAATATGACGACATAATTCTGTCATAAATGATTGACAAAAACGCATCACTTCTCCGTCAGATTTTCCTTGTGGATCAAAATCAGAACCTCCTTTTCCACCACCCATTGGAAGTGTCGTTAAACTATTTTTGAAAACTTGTTCAAAAGCCAAGAACTTTAAAACAGATAGATTTACTGTATTGTGAAAACGAATTCCGCCTTTGTATGGACCAATTGCTGAGTTCATTTGAATACGAAAACCTCTGTTAACTTGAATTTCGCCTTTATCATCTACCCATGGCACTCTAAAAATCACAGCTCTTTCTGGTTCTGCAATTCTTAACAACAAGTTTTTGCCATCATATTTTTTATTGTCAGCTATAAAGGGGATAACTGTTTCTGCAAATTCTTTTACTGCTTGTAAAAATTCGGGTTCGTTTGGATTTTTGGCTGCAACTTGCGCCATAAAATCATTGATTTTTTGTTCCATTGTTTCCTAAAAAACTAATTATATATTCTTTTTAAAATTTGTTTAAATTCTTAATAAAACGTTTTCGTAATTTTAAGTTGACAAATATACATTTTAAATATTACTTGTTATATTTTTAGCAAAATTTTATAACTTCTGTGATTAAATATATCTGCTTAAGTATTATTTGACAATTATTTAAAGAAGAAAAGATAGTTTTTTTTTTGAAGTGAACTTAGTTTTTATATATTTGTCGGATAATGGAAAATCTTTAGCGATGACTAAAAAATTTAAATACCTACTAATTTTGCTTTTGGGAGTTAATTTCTCTATGACAGCGCAGTTTGGCTTCTCACATGAAGTTGGTGCTTTTGTTGGAGGAGTTGCCTTTCAATCTGACTTTGGAGTAAGACATGATTTTGAAACTAATGCTGGAAATACTGGTTTTGGAGTTGGATTAGTTCACTATATGAATTTTGCTTATAGAGCAGAATGTAACTGTTACACTCCGGAAACCTACTTTAATGATCACTTTAAAGTTCGAACAGAATTATCATACAACAGTACTAAACTTGAGCACTTTGGAGAATGGGCAGACAAAGAATCTTTAGCAGGAAATCAATTAAAAGCAATGAAAGGTGAGGCTAAAGTAACAGACATCGGAATGCAATTAGAATATTTCCCTTTAAGTATTCGCGAATTTACTGCTACAAATGGTTCTTGGGCTCCATTTTTAGGCTTAGGAGCTCACTATTCATTTTTTAGCAACCACACCTATTCAGAATTAGGACCATTAGGAAGCCCTTTAACAACTTATCCTAGATACTTAAATGGCGGTTATTCTTCTGAAGGAGGAAGTACTTGGTCAGTTGTATCAAGTGTGGGTACTCGCTATAAATTAACAGAATTATCTGATTTATTTGTAGAGTTAAGATGGCAATATTATTTTTCAGACTGGGTTGATGGTTTAAATAAAGACCCTAATATTTGGAATGAAAACAAATCTAATGACTGGAATGTTTGGTTTCACGTTGGATACATTTATTATTTAGATTAATATATTTTACAACATAAAAAAATCCCGATTCGTTTGAATCGGGATTTTTTGTTTTAACTTATTTCTATTATTTAAAAGCTTGTTCTAAATCGGCTAATAAATCTTCGATATCTTCAATTCCAACGCTCAAACGAACTAAATCATCTGAAATACCCACTTCTTTTCTTTTATCTTCTGGAATAGAAGCATGTGTCATTAAAGCTGGATGATTTGCTAAAGATTCAACTCCACCTAATGATTCAGCCAAAGTGAATACTTTCAAATTCTCTAAGAATTTAATTGCATCTTCTTTTTTACCTGATTTAAAAGTAAACGTTACCATTCCTCCAAAACCACTCATTTGCTTTTTAGCAATTTCATGAAACGGATGAGAAGCCAATCCTGGATAATACACTCTCTCTACTAAAGGATGATTATCTAAATAGTCCGCTACTTTTTCGCCGTTTTCACAATGACGTTGTACACGTAAGTGCAATGTTTTAATTCCTCTTAATACTAAGAAAGAATCCATAGGTCCTAAAGTTGCTCCCGTTGCGAATTGTTTGAAATGTAATTCTTCACCTAATGCTTTGTCTTTAATGATTAACGCACCAGCAATAACATCTGAATGACCTCCTAAATATTTAGTTGCCGAATGCATTACAATATCAGCACCTAAATCCAATGGTTTTTGTAAATATGGCGTTGCAAAAGTATTGTCTACAGCAAATAAGATATTGTGCTTTTTAGTAATCTGAGCAATCGCAGCTATATCCGCTAATTTCATTAATGGATTAGTCGGTGTTTCTACCCAAACCAATTTTGTATTTTCATTAATTAACGATTGGAATTTATCCAAATCATTCATATCCACAAAGTGAAATTTGATACCGCTATCTTTATATAATCTTGTAAATAATCGGTAAGTTCCACCGTATAAATCGTCCATAGCAATGATTTCGTCACCTGCTTTGAACATGCGTAACAAACAATCTGTAGCTGCTAATCCTGATGAAAAAGCTAAACCTCTTGCTCCGTTTTCGATACTTGCTAAAGCGTCTTCTAAAGCGGTTCTTGTTGGATTTGCCGCTCTACTATATTCGTAATCGCCCACTGGTTTTCCAGGACTTGTTTGCACATAAGTCGATGTTTGAAACACTGGTGGCATTACGGCTCCTGTTACTTTTTCATGATGTTGTCCACCATGTATCGTTTTTGTATTGAATTTCATTTTAAAAAATTTTTACAAAGGTAAATAAAAGTTGTTTGATGCTGCTTTTCGAATCGTTAACAATTCGCTAAATATGCTTTTTAATCGACATCATAATTCCTAAATGAATTCCTTCGTGATAATTATTGAACTCCATCGCTTCTTTTAAAGTTCCCAAATGAAATCCAGTTTTCGTTTGATACGGATGAAATTCTTTGAAAATTCTAGCTTCAAAATCAGCTTTCGTTTTTTCGACCATTTCTGATAATAATTTCCTGATTTCATCGACTTCAGCCTGCGTGGTTTTTCCATCTGGTCGCGAACCGTTTTGATATTTCTTAAAAAGCGAATCGGGAATATGCATTGGTAAACCTGATAAAGCGTAAACCAATTTCTGTTGCGAAACTACAACGTGTCCCAAATTCCAAATCAAATTATTGCTCATTCCTTCTGGAATTGTATTGAGCTGTTCTAATGAATAATTATCAAAAAACTTCAAATAAATATTTCTGCTGGTTTCCCAAATTCTAAAAGTTGCGTCCATGTCTAATTTTTTTATAAAATTACTGATTTTTAGAATTCAAAAGGCTGTATTTTTGCATCAGAAATTGAAAAACAACAAAATGAACAAAATATACTATTTGGCTTCGTGTGATACGTGCCGAAAAATCATCAAATC
>Ga0209373_10003962_pt1 | contig 13159 bp, 9 predicted proteins | sample Higcelweek5metaG_FD_187173 | JGI IMG/M metagenome (GOLD analysis project Ga0209373, IMG submission 187173) | Freshwater pond sediment microbial communities from the University of Edinburgh, under environmental carbon perturbations - High... | ecosystem: Environmental > Aquatic > Freshwater >...
TCTTTTTTAAACGGCGAGAATATCTCAAACTTAGATTCATCGGTTTGCGATTCAATTGAGAACGAAAAGTTAAAAGAGCTTTTGGGTTTAGTTGGAAACGCGCTTTTGTCATACAACAATGCCACCCAGGCTATAAAATCGCTATCTGAGGGGAATCTGGATTTCGAAATTGCATCAACCGATCAAACCCTGTTGCCAATTAAAACATTGCAATCGAAATTAATTGAGAGCCAACAAAAGCTCCAACTTATAACCGATCACAGCATCGATGTAATTTGGATGATGGACTTTGACAGCCAGAAGTTTACATTCATGAGTCCATCGGTATACAAGCTACGAGGTTTAACTGTTGAGGAGGCAATGAGTGAATCATTTGAACAATCAATGACTCCGGAGTCGGCCATAAAGGCACACCAGAAGATCACATTACTCCATACGATAATTCAGAACAATGAACAGATGCCCGATTCATACGATGAATATCAGCAATGGTGTAAAAACGGACAGATTATCGATATTGAGGTTGGTACAAACCTAATTTTTGACCAAGACGGAAAACCCAAAGAAATACTGGGCATTAGCCGCGATATCACCGATCGGAAAAAAGCTGAACGTACCCTTAAAGAAAGCGAAGAAAAATATCGGCTCATTACCGAAAACACAAAAGATATAATCTGGAAAATTGACATCGAAAAACTCAGGTACAATTACATCAGTCCTTCTATAACCCAATTAACAGGCCATACCCCCGAAGAAGTTCTAAACCATCGGCTAATTGAGCTGATAACGCCCCAATCGTACGAAAAAATGGTGCAACTAATCCAGGAGCGGCTGAAACTTCCATTTAATCCCGAATCAAATATTCGTGAACGATTTCAGATCTATACAAAAGATGGAAAAATTGTAGATGTTGAAGCTATTGCAAGCTTTATTAGAGACCAAAACGGAGAACCAATAGAGATTTTAGGCGTTAGCCGCGATATTACCGAACGCATCAGAATTGAAGAAGAGTTGAATGAGAGCCATAAAAAGCTTGCCTTATTATTAGAACACCAGTCGAACAAAAACCGCCAACTGCAAGAACAGCTACAATACATTTACAACAACGCCAGCAATGCAATCGCTTTTTTCGATTTGGAAAATGGCATCATGAAATTTTCTTCGTGCAATAAACGCTGGGCCAATAGCATTGGTTATGAGCCCGAAGAACTCGAAGGATTCGATATTTCTAAAATGCCCGATACCGAAACCGCACTTTTGTATAGGCGATTTATGGACAGAGCAATCGAAGCCAGGCACCCCATCGAAGAATATGTTTATTGGCACAACATGCACCTTCATGTTATTGTAATTCCAATTGTGAATGAACAAACCGGAAAAATCACATCATGCGGAGCATTTATTTTTAACCTGACAGAAAAAATTGAGGCTGATCAGAAAATTCGTGAATCGGATGAGCGCTTTTTCTCCATTTTCAACAATAGCAAGGACGCAATCGTCCTATTGTCAATGCAGCTCGAAATTGTTAATGTTAATGAGGCTTTTTTCAGAATATATAAATCCCCTGATTATCCAAAACAAAATATTCTTGAATCATTTTTTCCCCCCGAGTATCACACTATTTTCATGGAGCAGCTTAACTATTTAAAAGAAGGCGTGTCAATCCCTTCATTTGAGTGTGGACTATACGACCATTTTAAGGTGCCTGTTCCTGTCGAAATTAGTACGTCGGTCATTATGGTTGAACAATCACCCATGTTGCTGTGCATCATTCGCGACATTACAGTCCGCAAAGAGATGGAGCGGATGCTTACACGGGTTGGAACTCAAATTGAAACCCGCGAACGCCGAAAACTGGCTGCTGATCTTCACGACAATGTTGGACCCTTGTTGTCGAGCATGAATATGTATCTTTCGGTGTTGTCGCGAAAAGATGAATTGAAACCTTATGCCGAAACGATGGCCGATATCAGGCGCATATTGAAAGATACCATTTCATCGGTTCGGGAAATTTCAAACAATCTAAGTCCGCAAGTACTTGCTAATTTTGGATTAACAGCGGCAATCAACCAATTTTTTGAAACGAAGAAGAAACTCATCATAATAAAAATAACCAACACCCTTGGCGATATTCGTTTTTCGGAAATAAAGGAGACCATGATTTTCAATGTAATCATCGAGGTTTTCAACAACTCACTTAAATACTCCGAAGCCACTGTTGTTCAACTGAACATTAGTGAAAAGAATGGTTCTGTTAATGTTGAGTATTCCGATAATGGGATTGGCTTTAACCTTGAAGAAAAAATGGGTACAATCAGCAATAATCTGGGGCTGTTCAGTATCATCAACCGTGTGAAAATTCTTGAAGGGAATTATATGATCGAAACATCGCCCGGAAACGGGTTTTTGCTTAAAATTGTTTTCCCAATTAATAACTACTGATATGACCAAACTAAAAATTGCCATCGTTGACGACCACAAAATTTTGCGGAACGGGCTTAAAATGTTGCTCTGTGCAATGGACAATACCGAAGTAGTTATCGAAGCCTCGAACGGAAAAGAATTTATCGATCAATTACAAGTGATTGTTCCCGATTTGGTCGTCATCGACATCAACATGCCTGTAATGAGTGGTGATGAAGCCGTTAGAATTGCCCGCCAAATGCACCCTTCGTTAAAAGTCATTGTACTTTCGATGAACAACGAAGAACAGTACTTCAAAATAATGAACGACCTTGGTGTCGACGGCTACATCATTAAAGAATCGGATTACGACGAATTGGAACATGCCATAGAAACCGTTATGAGGGGCGGTAAATACTTTTCGCAGGAGCTGCTTCTGAATATGGTCAACAACCGAACGGTAAACCCAAACATCAAACTCACCGATAGGGAACAAGAAGTGTTGAATTATTTATGCCGGGGCTTTTCAGCTAACGAAATTGCAGAAAAACTATTCATCAGCCCTCGTACCGTCGAAAAACATCGATCCGATTTATTGTTACGCACAGCAATGCCAAATTCTGTTAGTTTGGTGGTATTTGCCATCAAAAACGGACTTGTAAAAATCTAAACGTGTAAATCTACTACGTATTTACCGCAATGATTTTTAGTACTCTTCTCCTTCATTTATAGCTTTTTCACCATCAAACCATGGGACTGATCGCACTAGCTTTGCGGTATCAAAACTCAGAAAAGTTACCATGCAGCAACAAATTCATGTTTTAATTATTGATGAGAGTCCCGATTTTGCAAAATCGTTGGGCAATCTGATCATCGATGTTATTGGAACAGAAAACGCATTGGTAAATTATGCCTTCAATGTAAAAGATGGCATTAGGATGGCTGGGCAAAACGAATTTCATTTTGTTTTTATGGGTGTTTACTTCACGTTGGGCGATAACAGCAAAAACAAAATACTATTCAAAAATCTATCAATAAATTCATTCACCAAAATAATAGCTGTTTCATTTCACAACGAATTGGGTTTTAAAAGTCTGATGAAAGAAGCAGGTGCAAACTATTTTTTAGCCAAAGATGAAATTGAAGCTGATAAACTTGCCGCAATTTTTGAAGGAATAAAATGAAAAAAAAATAAAATGGATATTGGAGACTTTGGGGAAAGTTGCCAAATAAAAATTTAAAGAAATAGGTATAAGAAAGCAAGAAGTAGTTTGTGTTGAGATTAAGCAACAGTAGGTTCAGTTTAGTCCTGAACCTACTGAAATCTTCGATTAAAGGGTTAATGACAAATCATAATTGTTTATGCGCAGTTATAGAAAGAATATTGATTTTTTGATTGAGTTCAATCAACACTCGTCACTTCTTAAATTTTAAATTCGTTTAACAATCAAGGAAAAAGAGAGAGATGGGACGTATTCTTATTACGGTAACAGCATTACTGGTGTCTTTACCAATTGCAACTTTAATTTTAAAGCTGATTTTTAAGAAATCAATAATGTTTACTGTCAGTTTCTGGGCAGTTGTATTTGCATTAGTTTGCTGGCTATTATCTGCAATAGTTGCTCATTTGGGAACCGCACACATGGCGTGGGCTTCACCGTTAACTTTTGCTGTGGGCTCCTATCTTTTTTATAATATCAATAAAAAATTATCGAAACCGTTGCATGTTGCCATTGAAAATGTAAAGGCTCTTTCTGAAGGCAATTTGACCATAACAGCGAATAAATCAGAGTCGAAAAGCGAAATAGGGGTTTTGCACAATTCGATTTACCAACTTACTCATAATCTGAGAAGTGTGATAGAGGAAATTCAGAGCAACGCCTCTAATGTGCAAATGAACAGTGAACAATTGGGCGCTATGTCCGAAGAGCTTTCAAGTGGGGCTTCAGAACAGGCATCGTCACTCGAAGAACTTTCAGCAATGATTGAAGAGTTGACTGCAACTCTTGAGGCCAATATGGAAAAGGCGAAGCTTACAGGAAAAATCAGTTCTCAAAGCCAGCAATTGGTAGCAGGTGTAGCCAGCGGGTCACACAATGTGATCGAATCATATAAAAGCATCTCCGATAAAGTAACTGTTGTAAACGACATCTCGTTTCAAACAAATATTCTGGCCTTGAATGCTGCTGTTGAAGCAGCCCGGGCCGGAGAACACGGACGCGGATTTGCTGTTGTGGCCAACGAAGTTCGAAAACTGGCCGATAATAGCAAGATACTTGCGAAGGACATCCTTGAAGTCTCAAAATCGAGCATAAAAATAACTGAACATGTTGAAGAAGAAATCGCTAAAATGCTCCCAAAAATTACCGAATCGACTCAGTTAGTTCAAGAAATAGTGAATTCTACCGTAGAACAAACAGTAGGTATTTCTCAAGTAAATGTTTCAATTCAGCAAATGAACCACGTTACACAACAAAACGCTGCGGCCTCAGAAGAAATGGCCGCTGGTGCCGAAGAGCTTTCGGCTCAGGCACAATCGCTTAAAGAGCTGGTCTCGTTTTTTAAAGTCTAATATTGACTCAAAACTCAAACGGTCACAAAATATATTAAATGGAAACTGAAATATGCCCGATAATTGAGGGGTGCTCCTTCTTTAACGATTCGCTGTTATCAAACGATTTCGTTGGAGAAACATACAAAAAGAAATTTTGCCTCAAATCGCCACAATTCAGACAGTGCAAACGTTACCTCGTTTATACAAAAACAGGGAAACAGGCACCCGAATACATAATGCCCAACTCACAGTTGACCATTGACGAGATTCACAGAAAGATTGACGACTAATCATTTCCTAAAAAATCGGACGGTATAATACCCAATATCCTTATTTGATAATAATTAAGTAGCCTTCTTATTCTATCAATTATTTTCTACTTTTGCCGCATAAATATTCATCACAGACAGTTCGTAACCATCCTGTCTATAAATAAAACTAGGAAAATGAAACAGCACAACATTCAAATTGGGCGAACAGCCCGTGAACTGACGATCTCAGCACTCACATCTCACAATCTCAATACGTTTAAGCAATGAAACGAGCCATTGTTTTGCTTTCGGGCGGGTTAGACTCGTCGGTGGCAATTTATTTGGCTAAAAGCGAAGGATTTGAGGTACACGCCCTTTCGTTCGACTACGGACAAAAACACAACAAAGAGCTGGAATGCGCCAAAAATATCGTGAAAAAGGTGGGAGCCGCAGGACATAACATTGTAACACTTCAGTTAAATCTTTGGGGCGGCAGCTCGCTCACCGACTCTAAAATGGACGTTGAGGATGGCGACGTTACCCGCACCGATATTCCACAAACCTACGTTCCGGCACGCAACATGGTTTTCCTTTCGGTGGCCGCATCGTATGCTGAGGCCATTGGGGCGCAAGACATTTTTATTGGCGTTAGCGAAGTCGATTATTCGGGTTATGTCGATTGCCGCGAAGAGTTCATACGGTCGATGGAACAAACCATCAACAAAGGAACCGTGATGGGTGCCGAACTGGGAAAAAAAATCAGCATCCACACGCCGTTCATCAACAAAACCAAAGCCGAGGAGATTAAATTGGGCGAACAACTGGGCGTTGATTGGAGCCTTACCTGGAGCTGCTACCGTGGCGGTGCAAAACCTTGCGGCACCTGCGACAGCTGCCTGCTACGGGCTAAGGCATTCAAAGAGGCAGGGGTGATTGATACTTCATTAGGAAAAGATCATTAGTCAATGGTCATTAGAAAATAGTCATTGGTAAACAACAAATCAATAAATATTCCCAGTGACCTTTTCCTAATGACTATTAACTTTTTTCCTATTGACTAATGACTAATTCCAATGACTATTTTCTAATGACTAATGACTACATATTTCTAGCGCCCGAAGCTGTTTTTCCCATCACGAATGATGAGAACGGGAATTTGCTGGCAACTAAGCCCTCAACGGGGTTTTCTACGGCTGGGACCATTCAGGGCGAAGGCAAAATGGCCGGAATACCGGTACTTTTCTTACGCACAGCCAGATGCAACCTTCGCTGCATGTGGAGTTTACCAAACGGCGAAGTAAGCCTTTGCGACACACCTTTTGCCTCGTTCGATACCCGCGGAGAAAAGCGTGTCTCTATCAAAACCGTTAAAAACATTATTCTGAACAACATTGGAAAAATGAACCACCTGATTATTTCGGGCGGCGAACCTTTCATTCAGGCCAATGGACTTTCATTGCTAATTGCGGAATTGAAACGAGAACGGAATATTCATGTTTCGGTAGAAACAAACGGAACAGTTTTAAATGAAAAACTAGTCAGCCAGATTGACTTTTTCAGCATTTCACCCAAATTGAAAAACTCGGTTCCCTCGAAAGAAAAATTAGAAAAAACCGGGATAATCATTCCATTCGAACCAGAACAGGCTGAAAAGACAAGGCGAAACACAAATGCAATTCAAGCAATTATTGACCATTGCCGACAAACACCGGGCAAAGATTTTCAATTGAAGTTTGTTGTTCAAAACCACGACGAATTGCAAGAAATTGAAGAAATTTTTCTTTCGCAGCTTACAGGTTGGAACCCCGACGATGTGGTTTTAATGCCACTTGGAAGCACTCCCGAAGAGTTGCGCCAAACCCGGATGATAGCCGTTGAAGCTGCCATTGAGCGGGGGTGGCGGTTTAGTCCAAGGCTGCAAATCAACTACTTTGGAGGAATTGCAGGAGTATAAGGCTCAATTTTTGATTCTCTTTGCTACTTTTATAAAAAATTGCCAATGACCCAATCGAATATTGAGATTTACCAGATTGAAGGTGGAAAAACAGAGATCTCTGTAGTTCTCGACAGCGAGACCGTTTGGTTAAACATGAACCAAATAACAACGTTATTCCAACGCGATAAATCAGTTATTTCTAGGCATATTAGTAATATATTCAAGGAAAAAGAACTCGATAAAAAATCAACTGTTGCAAAAAATGCAACAGTTCAAATGGAAGGAAATAGAGAAGTTGTAAGAGAAATTGAGTTTTATAATCTTGACATCATTATTTCAATTGGCTATAGGGTTAAGTCCCAACGGGGAACACAATTTAGAATTTGGGCAAACAAAGTATTGAAAGATTACCTTGTTAAAGGTTTTTCGATTAATGAGGAGAAGCTTGCCAAACAAAACAACCAACTTATTGAGCTTCAAAAGACAGTAAAATTACTTGGAGAAGTACTTAACTCAAAGCAACTATCGAATGATGAAAGTACGGGATTGCTGAAAATTATTTCCGATTATTCCTATGCGCTTGAAATTTTAGATCGATACGACTACCAGGAACTTGAAATCAATAATACATCAGGGAAAGAAACCTATCAGCTTACCTATGAAGAAGCAATAAAACAAATTGAATTAGTTCGCCCTGTTCATGGGAATAGTGAACTATTTGGTCGCGAAAAAGATCAATCTCTACAAAGTTCTATCGGCACAATTTATCAGACATTCAATGGAGTTGATTTATATCCAAGTATCGAAGAAAAAGCAGCTAATTTGCTTTACTACATTACCAAAAATCACTCATTTGTTGACGGTAACAAACGGATTGCAGCCTTTATTTTTCTTTATTTTCTTGAAAAGAATGGAATACTTTTCGATGAAAAAGGGAACAAACGAATTGCCAATAATGCACTGGTTGCCCTGACGCTTATGATTGCCGTTAGTAAAACCGATGAAAAAGAAACCATGGTTAAAGTAACTGTCAATCTTATAAACCGAAACAACTGGTAACAATTCTAATTCAACAACTTATGACCATCGAAGCAACCCATTTAGGCAAACAAAGCAGTTACCCGCAACACTACGATCCTACGGTGTTGGTGGCTGTGCCGCGCATTCTGAACCGTGAACAGTACGGTATTTCAAACGAAGCTTTACCATTTACAGGCGTTGATGTTTGGCATGCCTACGAGTTCAGTTTTCTTACTCGCAAAGGTGTTCCCGTGGTTGGTTTGCTGAAATTAATTTATCCGGCAAACAACGAATTTTTGGTCGAGAGCAAATCGTTGAAATTGTACCTCAACTCATTCAACATGGACCGTTTTGGCGAAACTCGCGCCTTGGGAATTTCTTCAGTTGTTGAAATCATCAGAAAAGATATATCCGAATTGCTAGAATGTGACGTGTTGGTAAGTTGCTTCGATCACAATGCACAACAAGCAGATTCTGACTTTAACACCTTTTCAATCCTAGAAGAAACAATCGACTTCGATAATCTCATTTGTACCCAATTCACCGAAAACCCTGAGCTACTCGAATCATCAAATCATTCAGAAAAAATTAAATGGGGCACACACCTTCTCCGCAGCAACTGTAAAATCACCCATCAGCCCGACTGGGGTTCGCTGTTCTTCGAAATGAAGGGTGAAAAACTTCCAACATCCGAAAGCTTTCTGAAATACATTGTTTCGCTCAGGAACGAAAACCACTTTCACGAGGAAATTTGTGAGATGGTGTTTAAGCGCCTAACCGACAAGTTCCAACCCGAAGAGCTAACTGTTACTTGTTTGTACACACGCCGCGGAGGAATTGACATCTGCCCAGTACGTACATCGGCAAAAAAATTACCTGAAAACCTTACAAATATTAAAGTCCTCGACAAACCTTCTTTCCGCCAATAGAACATACTTAGTGCATTGATTATTTCCTATTTTTGTTTTTCTTCACACAACAGGGAGCAAATACATGAACTGGACCTTTAATCACATCGATTTTTCATCTTATCCTCATTTCGAGGGCAAACCTCTTGGGATCACATTTTCAAGAGAGAAAACCAGCTTTATTTTGTGGGCTCCTACCGCATCAAAGGTGTTGTTCCGATTGTACAAACAGGGTAATGATGATAATCTGATCGAAGTAATTGAGTTGAAAAGAGGACATTCGGGTGAATGGAGTACCGAATTAACAGGCAATTTTCACGGAACATATTATACCGTTCAGTGTAAAATTGATGAAATATGGATGGACGAAATACCCGACCCGTATGCGTTTGCTGTTGGTGTGAATGGAAGAAGGGGAATGATCTGCGATTTCAAACTCACCAATCCGGTTGACTGGGATAAAGATTGCCGAATTTTACCTGAACACTATACCGATTTGGTTCTCTATGAATTACACGTACGCGATTTCAGTGTCGATGAATTTTCAGGAATTAAGAACAAGGGCAAATTCCTTGCTTTTACCGAAGAAGGAACACGTTCGCCCGAAGGTGTAAAAACAGGTCTCGACCATTTGATTGAAATGGGAATAACCCACGTCCATCTGCTTCCAATTTTCGACTTTTTTACCGTTGACGAAGCCAGTCCCGAATTAAAACAATACAACTGGGGCTACGATCCACTAAATTTCAATGCTCTCGAAGGTTCTTATGCCACTAATCCAAATGATGGCGCAATCCGGATACGAGAGTTCAAAAAGATGGTAAAAACGCTTCACGAAAAGGGGATTGGTGTAATCATGGACGTTGTGTACAATCATACGGGTTTAATTCATCACTCCAACTTTAACCAAACTACTCCCGGTTATTATTACCGTCAGCGACCTAACGGCACTTTCAGCGATGCCAGTGGTTGCGGAACCGAGGTTGCATCGGAAAGATATATGGTTCGAAAATACATCATCGATTCGCTTAAGTTTTGGGTAGAAGAGTATCATTTAGATGGCTTCCGGTTCGACCTGATGGGCATTTTTGATATCGAAACCATGAATGCCATTCGCCATGAGTTGGACAAAATTGATCCAAAACTTATTGTATATGGCGAAGGTTGGACTGCTGCACCAAGCCCCTTGAATGAAAAATACAGGGCGGTAAAAAGCAATACACCGAAACTCGACCGAATTGCAATGTTTAACGATGATTTTCGTGATGCCATGAAAGGACATTGGGGCGACCCGCACAGTCTGGGCTTCGCAAGCGGACAAACATTGAACGAGGAATCGGTGAAATATGGAATAGTTGGAGCAACTTTTCATCCGCAAATTGTGTACAACTATGTCGCATCAACCAAATGGGCATGGTCGCTTTCACCCTCTCAAAGCATCAATTACATTTCGTGTCACGACAACTATACCTTTTACGATAAGTTGAAAATGGCGCATCCCAAAGCCCGGTTACAAAAATTAGCCCGAATGGCTTGTCTTGCAGGTGCAGTTTTACTCACCTCGCAGGGAATCCCGTTTTTACATGCCGGGGTTGAGATGCTTGGCACAAAACGGGGAAATGGCAACAGTTACAAGTCGGGCGATGAAATCAACCAGATCGACTGGAGCCGTAAAGCGCTGTTCTCGTATGTGACTGATTTCTACAAAAAATTAATCGCAATACGCAAAAACCATCCTGCCTTCAGAATGCCAACAACTGCAATGATCCACGAACATTTGAAATTCTCGTCGCACTATATGACAGGGGTTGTTGCCTACGAAATTGGGGAAAATGCAAACGGCGACAGTTGGAAACACATCCAAATAATTTTCAACAACAATACAAAACCCATAATTTTCCCAGTTGAAAAACGACATTGGATCGAGATTGTCAACGGACTGGCTATCGACGAAAAAGGGTTGGCAAACCACCAATCGCATTCTGTGTTTGTTCCTCCAATATCAATGATGCTTATCGTTTCCAACGAATAATTCGTTTCTTAAAATGATTGCTTTTTACATTGAAACCCTTTCAACTGCTGCTTTTTGAATCGATTTCTTTAATCCTGTTTTTTATCTTCGTTTAGCACAAGCATATTTTCTTATATTAGGGCTTTCTTAAAAATCCGATCCGAATAGTTTATTTCAAAACCATAAGATCAGATAAATAAGTCAAAAACAGAGAGTCTCAAAAATAAATTATCGAATAAAGATGCAAGAATTTAGAAAATCGCTTCGCGACTCAAAATCAGCACGGTGGTTTGTGCTCGCACTCGTGTCGTTTACAATGATGTGCATGTATTATCTGACCGATGCAATGGCACCGTTACAACAGAACCTACAAACCAATTTAAATTGGTCGGCAACCGACTACGGATTGTTCACAAGCGGTTATGGCTGGTTTAATGTTTTCTTATTAATGCTGGTTTTCAGCGGTATGATCCTCGACAAACTAGGAACCCGCTTTACCGGAATCCTGGCCATATTTGTTATGCTTGTTGGTGCTGGCATAAAATACTGGGCAATTTCCGGTCATTTTTCAGGGACATTCCAACTGGCTATCGGTTCGTGGCAGCTATTGGGCGATACACCAAAATCGGCTGTAATGGCTGGATTGGGGTTCGGTATCTTCGGTGTTGGTTCCGAAATGTTCGGAATTTCGGCAAACAAAGCCGTTGTGCGTTGGTTCAAAGGAAAAGAGATGGCATTGGCCATTGGATTGAACACTTCAACGGGCCGTATTGGTACTGCCTTAGCCATGTTTACCCCAGTTCCATTGTATAATCTGACAAAACATGTGAGCGCACCTGTAATTGTTGCATTAGTATTACTATGTATTGGCCTATTGGTTTTTATCTTCTTCACTTTTTTAGATAAGCGGTTAGATCAAGAAGAAAGCGATGCAGGTGTTGAAAAGGAAGAAGAATTCAAATTTACCGATATTACAGAAATTGCCAGGAACCGCGCTTTCTGGTACATTGCCATTCTTTGTGTATTGTTTTATTCAGCAGTATTTCCTTTTATCAAATTTGCCACCAACCTCATTGTACAGAAATTCTCGGTCACCGACACTTTTGCTGGTGCAATTCCCGCTTTATTGCCATTCAGTGCCTTATTGTTAACACCTCTATTCGGAGGTATATCTGACAAAAAAGGGAAAGCCGCTTCCATTATGGTACTAGGCTCTATCTTGCTGGTCGTTGTTCACCTATTGTTTTCAATCCCCTCGTTAAATAGTTTACCAATAGCCGTTGGATTAATTATTTTATTGGGTATTGCCTTTTCATTGGTTCCTTCGGCCATGTGGCCATCGGTTGCCAAAATTATTCCTCACAGCAAATTGGGAACGGCATATGCTATGATTTTCTGGGTTCAAAATATCGGCTTAATGACAGTGCCTTTTCTGATTGGTTCGGTGCTCGATAAATACTGCATTGTGGGCACAATTACCAAAATGGTCGACGGACAAGAACAACAACTGACCCAGTACAACTATACCATCCCAATGCTGATCTTCGCTTTCTTTGGATTTTTGGCCATAGGATTTGCCTATTTGTTAAAACATGAAGACCGTAAAATGGGTTACGGGCTTGAGAAACCAAACATCAAAGAGTAATCATTCAAAAAATAACGAAGCATAAAAGAGGCACATTACAGCCTCTTTTTTTGCTTGAAACAATACAAAAAAATTGTTTGCAATTCTGAAAAATGATCTTACATTTACATAGGTAATATATTACCTATGTAAATTATGAAAGAGAAAGAGAACATTTTTGGATTATTGTTATTTGTGGCACAACGGTGGACTGTTAATGGCGATGCGTTGCTGATGCAGAAAGCCGGGATCACCACCAAGCAATGGATGTTACTGGTAATTCTTCTGAAAAATTTTGAGGGGCAACAACCTACCATTTCCGAAACAGCCAAAGTATTTGGAACCTCGCGTCAAAACCTAAAACAGGTTGCACTTTCGCTTCAGAAGAAAGAATTCATCGACATTAAGCCCGATCCCAACGATTTCCGTATTCAGCGCATCTCGCTCACCGG
>Ga0209373_10003963_pt1 | contig 13156 bp, 13 predicted proteins | sample Higcelweek5metaG_FD_187173 | JGI IMG/M metagenome (GOLD analysis project Ga0209373, IMG submission 187173) | Freshwater pond sediment microbial communities from the University of Edinburgh, under environmental carbon perturbations - High... | ecosystem: Environmental > Aquatic > Freshwater >...
AGCAGGAAAGCCTCCGAAAGTGGCTATCATCGCCATCATGAGAAAGCTCGTTCTGCTCGCAAACGCTCTTCTGAAAGCTGATCGACTGTGGCAGAAGGAAAAGCCTTGCCCATCACGGATACTCTAACCTTGAGGGAGCAATTTCTGGTGTGGCTTTTGTGGCATGTAGGCCCTATGTAGGCATTCAGCTCTTGGAGCGTACGACAATCTGCGCGTTCGAGATGTCAAAGCTCTCGTCAATGGCAAGTGGACGGATTGTCCCGCTGATCATGTCGTGCAGGGTGATTTTGCCAGAAGACAGGGAAACCGTGGCAAAATGAGACTTGGCTCCCGCCATTTCAGCCAGTTTCACGTCTGCATCTCCCGCGCACCCGAACAGGACAGGTTTGTCACCCAGGGTGACCGTCACTGTTCGCTCTTTTTCCAGCGTCAGTCCTTTGGGGCGGATGGTGATGTCCAGCCATGCCTGACGGAAAGCACTCTCGGCCAGGGCGATGGCGACGCCAATGGCGGCTCCGGTGGTGGCTGTGCCTGCGGCCATGGCATGCATCAGGTACATCAGGGCACATCCCACCAGTCCGCCGCCAGCTCCGGCGATGCAGGCGGTCTTGCGCTTGAGGTTCGGAACGACTCTGGATACGGCAAATCCCACCGCCGTGCCACCGAGAGACCAACCGAGGAAGCGACCAGCATCTACCGCCCCTCCGAACAGCCTGGCCAGCGGAAAACCGAACTGCAAAGCGACAAAGCCACCAATCAGGCCGCCGATACCGCCGATCACCATAGCCTTTTTAAAGGACCTCATGTCGAACGACTTGCCGACATAACGGGCCTGTCCGAACGCCAGCATGGCGGCAATGCACATGCCGTCGAACCCGGTGCCAATGACCCATGACCCAAAAGCACTGTCCAGACCAAAAAAATCATACAATACGGCACTCAGCAGGCCGCCGATTGCCCCGAAAATCGCGAAATAGACACGCTTGTCAGACAGAAGACGCTTCATTTACTCTCCCCGCAGGCCCCCGTACACGGACGGTCAGCCGTTCACCAGTTGGACTTGGATCACTCTGCCGCCATCGTCGCGTGACAGCAGGAACTGGCTGCCATCGGTCAGCTTGACATGTCCACCGACAGGGACATCCTTGCCAGCCGTAATGTCACGCATCTGGGGCATTCCCTCGTTGACGAGGAACCAGTCCCCCTGATGGAGCTGGAAATATCCCACCCGCTTTTTCTGGTCAGGGGTCAGATGTTCGTTCGGAAAGACCTTGCGGTTGACGTGCCATGGAAACAGGGACTGCCCGTCCCAGACCATCAGCCGGTGATTGTCGGGCTGGTAAGACCCACTATGACGACTGGAATACAGATTCAGCACCGGGAGTTTGCCCTGATAGACGGTCCCGCAGTACGGACATTTGGGTTTGGTCGAATTGTCAAATACATACCAGCCCATTTCGCATTTGGCCGAGCATGGCTGGATCATGTCGATGGTCCGAACCAGGGCGTTCTCCCACTCCGACGGGGTCGGGCGGTTCTGGGGCGTATGCAAGCCATCGACAAAGGCCTTGCGGAACAGGTCGGCAAGCAGGGGGCCGGCGATGGTATAAGGCATTCTGGCCGGATCACCCCAGGGAAGCTGGGCTTTGGACAACTGGTCAGCCTTGACCCGGTTGCCGGCGTTCGTCGGGTGCTCGACGAACAGGGCCCTGCTCCCCATTGTCAGCTCTTCATCCTTTGTTGCATCCATGTCATGTACCTTGCCGCCCCGCAGGGGGTGACGGTAAAACAGGTACATGTAAATCAGGACGGCCAGCGCATGCCGGTCAGTCAAGGTTGACGGCAGTTTCCGGTTCGGGTCGGATTTGTCAAGGTGTTGGGTTTCGATCACTTCCGGGGCGATGAAGTCGGGGGTACCGACAACATCGGGCGGGAATTTTCCGGGGACCACCAGGCCGTCAATGTCGATGACGCAGGCATTGCCCGATGACGGATCAACCAGCACGTTCTTGTAGGACAGATCGGAATGGGCGAGGCCTGCGGCGTGCAGGCGCCTGACAGCCCGGCTGATCATCAGGCAGATCCGCAGGTGGCTCAGCCAGGATCCTTTTTCCTGCGGAGCAAGGAACTTTGTGCGATTGGAGGCACTGGCAAACCATTTGCCTTCTTTTTCCTTTCCCTTGATGCCCAGCATGTCGTTGTTGACCGAGCCGTGGGAGAAAAAGAAGTGTCCGGCATACACCGGGGCGACGATGCCAAGGCGGCCATCCTTTTCGACGATCGCCGTCGGCCAGCAGAACAGGTCTTTCCAGTACTGCCCGCCCTCCTTTTCGAAAATGCCTTCCCGATACAGGCCGACGATCGATTTAAGGCGTTCTCGTCCCTGGTAGTCGAGCTGATCACGAAAGAAGGCCACGACATAGGAACGGTCGGGGCTGAAATAAACGTCCTTCATGCCCCCCTGGCCGATGATCTCGTTTTTGTATTCGACTTGCTGCCCGTCCTGGGTGGTGAGCTTGATAACCGTCATGCCATCCTCCTTCAGGGCACCAGGACCGCAAGAGTCCGGTCATCGTGGTTTCCGGGCGACCAGAAATCCAGCCATTCCAGAAATTGTCTTTCCATGTCTGCGTTTGTACGGGAAAAGTCGACGGACCTGGTCAGATCGCCGTTCCAGAACTCGACCCATTTGAGCGGATCGGCAAAAACGGAATCGGTGGGAAATTTCGGGTCCGAAATGCCATCGGTCATCAGGGCAATGGCCGTGAAGTCCTGGCGGATATCGAAAAATATCCGCTTGGAAACCGTGTTGAAATCACCGGAAAATTCGGATGTATGGAGAAAGCGTGTCTGTCCGGCAAATTCGCCGCTGTCTGGCAGGGTAAGGGTGGTCAGCGACCCATTGCGGACATCAAAAACGGCCGCGCCACCGTCGCCAACGGCAACACTGGCGATGAACCAGCCTTCCGGAATTTTGCGCACCACTGTTGCAATGAGGGTGGTTGAAAAGGCTGATGCTTTTTCCCCCATGGCAGCGGCTTCCTTTTCAATCGCAACCGCGGCCGCGTAGGCGGCTGTGACCAGCGATTCATAAAGGGTGATTTTGATGTTCGTGGTCGCCGCCGGATTACCCTGAAGATGGGCCGGGATATACGCTGGCAAATTCGGGGTGACATGCTGGTCGAGCAAGGCGGGCAGGTTCCTGAGCATGCTGTCAACGACGATTTTCGACCCCCGACGGGAGAATTTGGCACTGCCCGCGCCATCGGCCACCACGGCGATATGCCAGTCTCCGGGACCGGTGCTCAGCAGACCGAAGTCGTCATCACGGAATGTGCCGTCCTTGGCATGGGAACGCCCCCGTTTGCTGGCGGCCACGCACAGCAGGTCGCCTTCCGTGCGTTTGAACGCGGCGTCAGGTTTCCAGAACGGGTCACTTCTGTCGCTGTCCTTGGAGACCCAGAGAGATTTCGGGTCGGGAATGACCGCCAGACTGGCGGTGACCTCACAGCGTTTTCCGTACAAAAGCCCCTGTAGCCGCAAAATGAAATCTCCACTGGTGGTCGGCGTCCCGGTCAGCAGGCCGGAGGCCTCGTCCAGCATCAGGCCGGAGCCTCCGGTGTCTTCCAGTTTCAGTCCCTTCAGCCCCTGGATATCCACGCCTGCCTCGTACCTTTCGTTGGCTTTGGCGTTTTTCAGGTAAACCGATTTTTTGACCGTTTCGAAGGGCATCATGCCGGTGGGGTCTGCCATCGCAGGCGATCGGGGAGGCAGTGTCGGCACCCCGCCCGGCTGAGGGGTCGAAATGGTCGGCGGGGGAGGAGGAGCCACCGGGAGGAGGGGCGGAGGAGGGGGGGGGCTGAGCGGTGGGCTGACCACCGGAGGATTATCCTGAGGCGGCGTGGCCGTCGGGGGCAGAGGGGCGGGAGCGTGGGGGGGCTGTACCGTCCTGGGTGCCAGGGGAGGGATTTCACCGGACATGGGAGCCTTGGGGACTGGGGGAAGGTCATTGATCTCGGCGGGAATGAATTTTGTGCCACTGGAGCGGGGGAACGGTACGGTCGCAGGCGGCTGGGGCACGGAGGAGCCAGCCTCTGTGCTCATTTCTGCTGCCGTGGGCGTGACGTCCTGCGCCTGTGCCTTTTGCGCGGCGTAGGTCGCCCGGCTGTGTTCGTAGAGATCAAGCAGATAGAGAACCCTTCTGGCATTGGAGGAAAGGCCAATCGGCCCCTGTTCCACGCCGGGGTCGGGCACGCCTTCGTCTTTCATCAGTTTGTGCAGGGTCAAAAGGGCCCGCAGCATTTCGGCTGAAAGTCGGTAGTCCTGTTTCATCCCCGCCCCCTGTTGATGTCAAATCCGTCGCCCTCTTCGGCCATGGCGTACCGCCCGGTTTTCCCGCACCAGGGGCAGACATGTTCTCCGGCACCTTCGACACAATGAACATGCCCGCAGCCACAGACTGCCATGGCGAATCGTGACCCGCAATGCGGGCAATTTGGCTGTCCTATCAATTCATCAGAGTTGATGGACTGGCCGCTGTCAATCGTGTCTGACAAATCGAAATAACTGTTTTTGACCGGGATGGCGGCATCCAGAACGTAACGGCGGGTTCTGAGCAGCCGGGACAACACGGGATCCGTTGTTTCTATCCGCCCCATATGACGTTCGTATTTGATCAGATAGGGCAGGGTCTTTCTGGAACACTTGCCGACAAAAACGGCATACCGGTCATCGACTCCCAGAAACGGGGTAAGCCCTGTGGAGGCCTTTTCTATCGGAACCAGCAGGCCCGGTTCGGCCTTGGCAAGGCTGACCCCTGTATCCTGTCCTGCACTGACACTGCGGCTTTGGCTTTGGATCGACATCGAGATCCACTGGATGAAGCGGGCAAAGGCATCGGGAGCCGTGTCATTGAAAACAACGACATCATCCGTCAGTTGTTTCAGCAGGGCATGATCGGCACCTCCCCCTATGGATACGGCGACCATGTTGATTTTCTGGCGATAGCGGCGTTTCCATTGCTCGACAGCGTTGGTGACGTCATCCGTGGGGTGCCCGTCGGTCAGCAGGAACACGATCGGGCGCCAGTCGCCTTTTCGATCCGGTGTTGTGGTGACGACCGTCCGGTCGATCTCGTTCATCAAATGGACCAGGGCGGCCCCCAGAGCGGTGCCGCCACCGACAGGCAGTTCCGGAGGATGGAAGGCAAAAAGCTCGGTAAGCTGGGTGACGGTTCTGGCTTTGCCTGCGAATGCGATCACCGACAGATACGCCGTTTCCAGGGCATACGGATCTTTGCGCAGGGTGGACACCACGGCCGCGATGCCTGCCTCGAGTTTGTACAGGTTTTCTCCGACCATTGATTCGGAGACGTCCACCAGAAAAAAAATTGGCAGTCTACGCATCATCGTTCTCCTGCATGGAGCACGCAACCATCGTGCTCTTTTGCTCTGGAGCTGTGAGCCTTGAATGTGACTCCACAGGACACGACAGTTGGGAAACAAGAGCGGTCTACCGCCAGAATCCCCATTTTTTCTTTCAATATCAAGTCAATGGGGCTGGCCTCTCAAGGCCCCGGCGAGATATGGAGCAGCGCTCCATGATCCTGTTTTCCGTTTGTCGTGTCCTGTGATGTGACTCATGCCCACAGCTCGAACCTTTTGTCGTGCCGCAGTGATTTTGCGAAACCGGTTCCCGCTTTTCGCAAAATGCTCTAGAAAACCACCTGAATTTCGGGTGGTGGCGGTGGCAGGGACACAGTGGTGGTCGCCCCCATTGACTTGTTGCCACCCGAAATGGCAGCGGTCACCCAGCGGAAGAAACTGGTGAACCCGGCGCTGTCCATGGTGTCGAGAGAGACAACGTGGTCACACAGGGGTTGCAGGTCTTCCTTGCGGGCTTTCGGGCCTGCGACACAGCCGATGACGCTGGCAAAACCAATCGAACGGATCAGGGGACATTGTTCTTCGAACACCTGGATGTCCGATGGCTTGCCGTCGGTCATTACGAACAGGTACGGAGCCCAATCGCCTTTTTCCTCGACCGTGGACCGCTTGATTTCATTGCGAATGCGCGCCCCGAGGGTTTCCAGGGCCAGCCCAAGGTGGGTCGGGCCGGATTGGGGAGTGGTGATGACCGGCACCTGCAATGTGTCCAGAGCGGTCAGGGGGACCACGACCTGGGCGTCGGCATCAAAGGTGATGATGCTGACATGCACCGTTTCCAGGGCATGCGGATCCTGGCGTAGGGCGCTGACCATCACCCGAATGCCAGTGTTGACGGCCTCGATCGGCTCGCCCCGCATCGAGCCCGAGGTGTCGAGCAGCAAATAAACCGGAAGCCTTCTCACGCTTTTCTCCCCCTTTTTGTCGGCACCTTTGGTCAGACCAGATTGATTTGCGGCGGAGGCGGAGGCAGCTCGCTGATTTCGCTGGACTCGGCCTTGGTCAGATCGACTTTCTTCGACGACGTCGAGATCGAGGCAGAAACCCACTTGAAGAAGGCCCCGATGGTGCTGCTGTCCGCAGTGTCAAGGGACACCACAACCTCGGTGATCTGCTTCAGGATGTTGCTATCAGCCTGCGGACCGGCAGCACAGGCAATCACCATGCCGGTCTTGATCTTCCTGAACTCGTCCAGCCCTTTTTTCCAGTCGTCGGTCGGCTGGCCGTCGGTCATCAGGAACACCAGCGGTTTCCAGTCACCCTTTTCCTCGGCGGTGGTTTTCCTGACTTCCCGCTCGATGCAGTCTTTGGTCACCTTCAGCGCATCGCCCAGTGCCGTGGTCGATCCGGCGTCGATGGACGGCGGCTGGAACGACATCAGTTCGGTCAGCGGCACCAATTGCCGGGCGGTGCTGTCGAAGACGATCACCGACAGGAAAGCCGTTTCGAGGGCGTAAGGATCGGTCCGCAGTGTGCTGACGAGCATCTGCATCCCGTTACGGACGGCTTCGATGGGCTCCCCATGCATGGAGCCCGAGACATCAAGCACAAGATACACTGGAAGGCGGCGCATGGGCTTTTCTCCTGTATGGCGTTTGCTGTGTCGGCGTTTCAGACTTGCCGGGAACCTGCTCTCAGGCGACGGAAATGCCGTACTGGGCGCACATCGCGGCCAGCCCGCCCGAGTACCCCTGACCAACCGCCCGGAACTTCCAGTCGCCGTTGTGACGGTAAATCTCGCCAAAAATCATCGCCGTCTCGGTCGAGTAGTCCTCGGAAAGATCGTAGCGGGCAATTTCCTTGCTGGTTTCATCATTGACGATACGGATGAAGGCGTTCTTGATCTGCCCGAAATTCTGCTTCCGACCCTCGGCATCGTGGATGGTGACGGTGATGGCCACGGTCTGTATGTCGGCTGGAACCTGATCAAGGTGGACCTTGATGGCTTCGTCGTCACCATCACCGCTACCGGTTTTGTTATCGCCGGTATGTTCGATCGAGCCATCGGCGGATTTGACGTTGTTGTAGAAAATGAACCCTGCTTCGCTCAGGACCTTGCCGTTGCCACCCAGCATGAATGCCGAGGCATCGAGATCAAAGTCGGCGCCATCGGTGGAGCGGGCATCCCAGCCAAGGCCGATCAGGATATTCTTCAGTCCCGGCTCGCTTTTGGACAGGCTGACATTTCCACCTTTGTTCAACGAAATGGCCATGGTTCTTCCCCTCTGTCGTGTCAGGCCGGAATCACTGTCGGATGATCGGCCAGGTCAAGCATTGCCTCGTCGGGAGGCAGGTTTCCGTATCCCCAAACGGGGCCTGGTTCATCGGCAAGCCATTCCTTCACCCGTCGGGCTTTTTCCGACCAGGTACAGGATGGCGTGACCATGCGTCCGGTCAGGACGCCTCCATTGACTTCCATTTCGGTAGACAGCAAACCGTCCACACGGAAGCCCTTTTCCTGCAGGATCGTGGGCATGTAAACGGACAGGCTGCCGGTGGCGATCAGGATTTTCCGGCCAGCAGCCTGATGGAGCAGCAGGTCGTCGGTGACCTGCGATATCCAGGTCAGCCGGGTGTACAGCCTGCTGGCAGCCTCCTGCGCTTGCCCGATGGGCCTGTCGGCCAGTGTTCTTCGGAGCAGTTCGGCCCTGAAAATGCCCATCCGTGCAGCCGGGGCTGCCGTTGATGCCTTTGCCGCAGCCATGCAGCAGGCAGACAGACAGGCAGTGCGACCGGCCAGCAGGCGCAGAAAAATTGCCAGTGTTTCCTGTCGGACCAGTGTCCGGTCAAAATCGAACACTGCCACTCCCCGAGACATCAGGCGGCGTCCTTTGGCGTATTGTCGTCTGCGGCTCCGATGTCTCCGGCGTTCTCCTGTTCCTTTTCGGGCCAGATGAACGAAGCAACGACACCAGCGGCCAGCATCCCGAGGACAACCAGCAGGCTGACGTTCGGGCTGATGTGCAGGAAGTTCCAGCCAAAGACGTGCTCGCCCGATTGCAGCGTCAGTTTGAAGGCGATAAAGAACAACAGGGCGATAACCGCTTTTTCCAGATGCACCAGATAGCGGGTCAGGGCGGCCAGCACGAAGTACAGTGACCGCAGGCCGAGAACGGCAAAGATCATCGCGGCATAGACCAGCAGGGGTTCCTGTGTCACCGCGATCACGGCCGGAACCGAGTCAAAGGCAAACATGATGTCGGAGGTTTCAATCGCCATCAGGCAGAGGAATGCCGGGGTGGCGAACAGTGCTGCCGTCTTTGCGGTCCGGATGGTGGCATCCGTGCTGGCCAGATCCTTGACGATTGCCCGGGTAACAAAAAAACGTTCAGCGTGCAGGCGGGGAAAGACCGGCATGATTTTTTCGGTCATTTTCACCGACCAGTGGTGCGAGTAGTCGGTAATTTCCTCGTCATCGCCGCCCGAGCGCAGCATTTTCCAGCCGGACCAGGCAACAATGGCGGCAAAGCCAAAGCCGACCCACGGAGCCAGATGGAACAGGCCGGTTCCGGCTGCGACAAACAGGGCGCGGAACACCAGTGCCCCGATGATGCCCCAATACAGGATCCGGTGCTGCAAGACCCCCTTGATGCCGAACGAGGCAAAAATGGCCATGAACACCATCAGGTTATCGATTGACAGCGACTTTTCCAGCGCCCAGCCGGCCAGATACAGGTCGGCCCACTGCTTGTCAAAACGGATCCAGAGATAGCCGTAGAACGCAAGCGCCAGCGAAACCCAGAAGACGGACCAAAGACTGGCATCAAGAACGGTGATCTCTTTGGCCTTGCGGTGAGCGAACAGGTCCATGAAGACCGAAAGGGCGATGGCCGCAAAGAAAATGGCGATCGTCTCTATGGGAAAACCAAAGTGGGCCATGGGAATGTCCAGCTCACAGATTGAAATCAGAGGGATTCAGGCCCAGTTCGGAGCACATGCGGCGGACCACACTTTTCTCTTTTTCGTCAAAGTCACCATCTGCTGCCCCGATGGCACAGCAGACGCGAACCACGAGCTGGGCTTGTGGTTTACCGCGAAAACGACCGACCACCTGCATGACTTCCCCAACCCCGATCGTACTGTCAAATTCGAACTTCTCGACGTATTTCTGAAAGATCCTGATGACATCTCCGGCATCAAAAACCTTCAGTTGATCGGATGTCCGCAGAAATCCCATCATTTTCTGCTTTTCTTCTGATGAAATGCCGCCGTCGGCATAGGCGACCAGCGCACAGCCTGCCACCACGGCTTCCAGCAGATCCTTGCTCTTGAATTTGGTGATTTCGGCGTTCAGCGTATCGCGCGCCTCGGTGACATTCTTTTTCAACCAGTCAGTGAACGACATCGTGCTTCTCCTCAGTCTTTCGATCCGGCGACCCAGCGCAGGCCCCAGCGGTATGCCTTGTCCAGATCCTGATGGCCACGGAAATACCGTTCTTCCTTGGTAACTTTCAGTTTACCCCGGTCGTTTTCGATCAGGGCGATGGCACACATCCCTTGGCCTGAGGCTGGATTGTCCAGTCGGACTTCAATATCGGGCTGGCCGGGGATTTTGACGGTTGCCAGGCCATCGGCTGCAGACCAGTTGGGAACACCGTCATAAATGAAGGCAAAGACGAGGATCCGCTTGATCTGCGACAGTTCGTCGCCATTGATGCGAATGTTTTCGCCCTGGGCCATTGCTCCGGTGCGATCGTCGCCAGCATGACGGATGAACGGTTCCTGGCGATACTCTCCCCAGGCCTCACCGAGGGCCTGAATGACGCCTTTCCAGCCATTTTCCAGTTCCCACAGGCAGCCAAGGTCAAGGTCAATGCCCTTGCCCTTGTTTCCTCCCAGCAGCCCCCCCAGCAGGCCGCCCCTCTTTTCAGGGCGTTGATTCCAGTTCAGGTTGAAGACGATCTCGCCGAATCCGGTATCCGTCTTCTTCTCGAGGGAAATGGACTGGCCCCGTTTTTCGAGGGTGACCTTGGTCAGGGTGACAGGCTTGGGAGCCGGTGGCGGCGGGGGTGGCGCCTCCTGTACCGGAGGGGCGGGGGGCGTTGCAGGCTCATCGGCCACATCGACGCCATAGTGACGGGCCAGCGGTGCAAGGCCCCCTGTGAAGCCTTGTCCTACGGCCCGGATTTTCCATTGTCCGTTCCTGCGGTACACCTTTATCAAGGTGATGGCGGTTTCCTTCATGCCGGTGACCGGCAGGTCGAAACGGGCAATGTCTTGCCCCGAGGACGGGTCAATCAGGCGGGCAAACACCCCTCCGAGGCTACCAAAGCTCTGCCCCCGGGCCTGTCCCTCGTGGATGGTGACGCAGATGTCGATGGACTCTACGCTGCCGGGGACCCTGGCGGGCTCGATATCAAACGCCTGGACGTCGGCTGCGGAGCCGGTTTGCGGCGTGGCCTGAAAGCGGACAGAACCATCCGGCGAGGTTTGCGCACCATAAAAAACGAAATGGTCATCATTCGGGACTTTCCCGTCCGCTTTAACCATGAACGCCGAGGCATCAATTTCCATCCCGGCTACGGACTTCGGGTTCCAGCCGACCGCAACGACAAGGCGGCTGCAGTCAGGAATACCGGCATTCGCGCCCGGTGTAAGGGTAATCCCCCCCATTCCTCTTTCCTCTTTTCAGTGGATGCCATGCCGGGCTGAAACATGTCCGGTGCAACAGATCCTTGTCAGAGCAGCAGTGTCCAGTTTTGTATGCGAAAACGTCCGGGCTATAGACCATGGAAGCATTTTCTGTGTGACTGGTCTCCGCTTGATCGGAAAAGGGTCCGGGTTGGCGTGAATCGAACCCGGATCATGCAGAATGATCCGGAGTCTTGATGGACAATATCGGCTGCACACAAAGCCGCTGCCTGTTCTCTACAGGTTTTACTCGTGTGTGTGGAATGCTCTGGACGGCTGCTTTGCAGCGACAGGCCGACAAGAACCGGCTTTCACCGTTTTCATCGCACGGTGGCAGTATGCGTGTGTGATGCTGGTGAAAACCGGTCCCCCGTTTCGGTCGCTACCGATGCTGTTGTCGGCTTACAGGGTTGCCCTGATCGCGGGCATCATGTCATGGAACGTGCGACCGGTTGTTTTTTCGCCAACCGCATGGATTTTCCATTCCCCGTTATGGCGATAAATTTTGCCCATCACCAAGCCGGTGTGCGGGCCCGCCTCGCCAAGGGTGAATTTGGCCAGTTCCTTGCCGGATACCTCATCAACCACCCGGCAATAGGCGTTCGCCACCTTGTCAAAGGTCTGTCCCCGGAACGAGTTCACGGTGAAGACAAGCGACTTGACGGTGGCGGGAAGCCTTGACAGATCAACCTTGATGGTTTCGTCGTCGCCGTCACCTGCTCCGGTAAGATTGTCGCCAGTATGGACGATGGCACCATTCATGCCGGTGAGGGCACGGAACCAGATCTCACCGACCTGCTGGCCGGATTCGTCAAAAACCAGGCACGAGGCGTCGAGATCAATGTCTTCGCCACCGCCACCACCAAACATCCCGCCAAGCAAGCCCTTTTTTTTGGTCACATCCCAGCCAAGGCCCATGAAAATACGAGTCAGGGAGCCCCCGTCCTTGGACAGGCTGATCTTTTGGCCTTTTGTAAGAGAGACGCTCATTCGGTCCTCCTTTTAGCCGATGTTGACACCGAAATTCCTGGCCAGAGGACCAAGCCCGCCAGCGAAACCCTGACCGACAGCCTTGAACTTCCATTCACCGGAGTGGCGGTAGATTTCGCCAAAGATCATCGCCGTTTCGGTGCTGTAGTCTTCGGACAGGTCGTAACGGGCGATTTCCTTGCCATCGGCCTTGTTCACAATGCGGATATAGGCATTGCCAACCTGACCAAAGCTCTGCTTGCGGGATTCGGCTTCGTGGATGGTCACCGAGAAGGCAACCTTTTGTACATCGGCGGGGACTTTGGCAAGGTCGATCGCAACGACTTCATCGTCCCCATCGCCAGCACCGGACTGGTTGTCGCCCTGGTGGACCACCGAGCCATCGGACGAGGTTTTGTTGTTGTAGAAAATGAAATCCGCATCGGTGCGGATCTTGCCGCTTTCGTTCAACAGGAACGCGGACGCGTCCAGATCAAAACTCGCGCCGTCGGTGACACGGGCATCCCAGCCCAGGCCAACGTCGATGGCGGTGAGGCCGGGGGCCTCCTTGTTCAGAGAGACGTTCCCGCCCTTTGACAGAGAAACAGCCATTGAATAACTCCGACATTGTCATTGAAGAAAGAAAACAGAAATGAAGCTGCAATAAATCGTTCGCCCGGGACATTTACTCTCTTGTGTTCTTCAAGGGAGGAAAACCTGCGGAACGGTGGGCGATTTTCGCAGCTTGAACGGTTCTGTCAAGGGCAATTCTCCTTCCGGTAGGCTCATGAGTCCTTTGGATGATCTGCCCAGCCTGTATTTATGGTCCGATTTCTCTTTTTAAAGGGTGATTTTGCAATTTTTGCGTGGAATTTCTATGAATTATATCTGGTCAGACATTCTTGAAAGTCACTTTCATTGATATTTACAGATGGATTTGACAGGCAAAAGAAGATAGCAAGCAATGCTTGCCTGTCGCCTTGAGCGGGGGGGGGGGGGGGCACAGACCCGTCTGGGCCATGGTTTCGGGGCTGTGGCGGTTCCTGCGCGTGTTTCCGGGCGATGTGATACTTGGTTTCAAAAGGGGGATGAGGTGAAGGTCTGGTTTAATC
>Ga0209373_10003964_pt1 | contig 13154 bp, 5 predicted proteins | sample Higcelweek5metaG_FD_187173 | JGI IMG/M metagenome (GOLD analysis project Ga0209373, IMG submission 187173) | Freshwater pond sediment microbial communities from the University of Edinburgh, under environmental carbon perturbations - High... | ecosystem: Environmental > Aquatic > Freshwater >...
CAATAGAAATGACTGGACAGCTTTAAATGTTACTTCTACGGCTGTAGTAAACCTTACAGGAACTTACGATACCGAGAATGGTTTTGACGCTGTAATTTTATATGATGGGGTTGGTATTGCCGGAACTGTTTTAGCAGTTTATACCGGAGTTGGTACCATAAATTACACTGGTAATCCTGGACAAACCATCACCGTTCGATTTACTTCTGACATTTCAAATGTTAGACCTGGATTTGAAATCAATGTTACCTATAGTGGCAATTGTAATATCCCATGTGTTGCTCCGACCGCTTTACCAACTGCATTAACACTTTCTGCAACAGGTACTGTGATTTCTGGTGCATTTACACATGCGGTTCCACAACCAGATAACTACTTAGTTGTGATTAGTACAAACCCAGTAGCTCCAACACCAGCAAATGGAACAAGTTATGCTATTGGAGCAACTGTAGGAGCTGGTTATACTGTAATTGCAAATGGTTCAGGAAATACTTTCTCTGCAACTGGCTTAGCAAACTCAACTACATATTACATATATGTTTTCTCTTTCAATAGATTATGTATTGGAGGTCCATTATATTTAGGAAATCTAAATGGAAACGTTACTACAACAGCTAGCGACCCTTACTGTATCCCAACATCTAATGTTAGTACAAGATATATTGAAAACATATTTACAGTTGGGGCAATTACCAACCTAAACAATATGGGAACAGGTAGAGCTCCGAGTGGCTATGCCGATTATACAGCATCAACACCAGTTACTCAGGTACCAGGAGGTGGTGTAGCAATTGATTATTTATTGAGAGTTTCAAGACAATACATAGAAATGTGGGTAGACTGGAATAACGACGGAACATTTGCCGATCCAGGTGAAATGGTTTATAATTCGGGTGCTGTTCAAACAATTGAAGGTACAGGAGGATTTGTAGTACCAATCGCTCAACCATTAGGAACCTATAGAATCAGAATTAGAACAAGAGAAGATTCTGCAACAATAGCTCCTTGTGGCAATTACACAACAGGTGAAACTGAAGATTACAGATTAGTCGTTGTTGCGGATTGTGTTGCAAAACCAGTTGCTTTATATGATGGTGATAGATGTGACAACGGAACTGTTGTTTTAGGAGTAGAAGGAACTCCAGGTGTAACTGAATTTAGATTTTACGATTCATTATATGGAGGAACTTTAATTGGAACTCAAGCAGCTGTGCCAGGAATTACAAACTGGACCACACCTTTCTTAACTACCACTACAAAATATTATGTTACTGCTTTTAACGGAAGCTGTGAATCATGGTATAGAGAAGAGATTATAGCAAAAGTTAATCCAACTGCAAATATTGTAGTTACCCCTTCAGTTCCAAATGTTTGTGGAGAAAACAATGTCGTTCAAATTGATGCTGGAGGTGACGTAGTTATTGATTATTTAGTTAATGAAGATTTTGGAGATGGAACAACAGGCTTAGGAACAATGGTACGATTTAACGTAGCAGGTCAAGCAGATGCTAACACACAATGGACAAGTAGAACAAGTCCTTATGTTCCAGTTGGAACTGTATGGAAGCCAGCAATTACTTCAAGAGCTATCGGTGACGGTTTTGCTTTAGCAAACTCAGATTTTACAGCACCTAATCCTAAAGATACACAGTTAAGAACTGCTGTATTAGACGCTTCAGCATACAGTGATTTAACTTTAAGTTTTAGACATCATTTCTCATATTATCCAGGGGAACCTGTACAATTTGGATATGTTGATGTTTCAACTGATAGCGGGGCGACTTGGCCAACAACTTTAGCAACCTATACTTCTAATCAAGGTTTCGCAGGACAGTTTACTAATGTTAGCGTTGACTTAACTGCTTTTGCAGGGCAACCTAACTTAATGGTTCGTTTTAGATATTATTTAGCTGGAGGTTCTGCTTGGGCTAACGGATGGGCTATTGATGATGTACAAGTATTTGGAACAAGACCATTAAACACAACGTTTACATGGACTGGTGGAACTGTTGCTGCTTTTATTGATCCTGCATGTACTATACCTTATGTAGCGCAATCTGTAACAACGGTATATGTTAGACCAACAGCACTACAATTAGCCTCACCTTCATGGTCGTTTACAGCTAATGCCACTTTAGGTAATGGATGTCCAATTTCAGAATTTATTACAATTACAAATAGTACTAAACTTTGGAAAGGTGGCACAAGTGCAGATTGGTATAATGCTAACAACTGGGAACCTACAGGTGTACCAGATGCAAATACCTGTGTATATATTTATGACGGACCAAATGATTCATATATTAATACAAGCGCAAGTGACGCGTACGCAAGAATTGTTACTGTAAGGCCAAATGGTTTACTACAGATTGAAGCAGACAATACATTAACAGTAACAGACGAAGTAACTGTAGATGCGAGTGGTACATTCAATGTTGAGAACTCAGGAAGCTTAATTCAAGTAAACAATGTGGCTAACGTGGGTAATATCTCAATGAAACGAAATGTTAATGTTAGAAAACTAGACTATGTTTATTGGTCTTCACCAGTAGCTAACTTCCAATTAAGCGCAGTATCTCCAGGAACATCAGCTGGATATAGATTCAAATGGGTTCCAACAATTGGAGCTAATATTAATGGTTGGGGTAACTGGACAGCAGCAAACGAAGCAATGGTAGCCGGAAAAGGATATATTGTAAGAGGTCCTAATTCTTATACCACAGTCCTTCAAAACTTTACAGCTAACTTTGTAGGTGTCCCTAATAATGGAAATATCAACATGCCAATAAGTAGAGGCGTTTATGATGGTGTTAATTATGCAACAGGAGTTTCTACAACTCTAGCAACTAGAGATGATGACAACTGGAATTTAATTGGTAATCCATATCCTTCAGCTATAAATGCTAATCTATTCTTAGCTGCTAATACAAATATTGCAGGATTTATTAAGTTTTGGACACATGGTACTTTGCCTTCAGCCGCTACTGTTGATCCATTTTACAACAATTATGCTCAAAACTATACTGTTGGAGATTATATTACCTACAATGCAACTGGAGCTAATCCAGCCATTGGAAATGGAAATATTGCAGCTGGTCAAGGATTCTTCGTATTAATGAATCATAGTTCTGCCGCTGCAACAGAAAATGTAGTTTTCAATAATAGTATGAGAAGAAATGATTATAGAAACGATATTTTCCATAGAAACGCTAATGTAACCGATGCAGGTAATGATGAAAAACACAGAATATGGTTAAATTTAATTACACCTTCTGCCACTTCAAGTACAACTTTAGTTGGTTACGTAGCTGGCGCAACTAATGAAATAGACCGTATGTACGACGCACCTGCTTTGGATGTAAAAGCGAGTTTTGAACTATATTCCTTCTCAAACACAGACAAATTAAATATTCAAGGAAAAGCTTTGCCGTTTAATAATGAAGATTTAATCCCATTAGGTATTAAAATTTCACAAAATGGAATACATACTTTAGGAATTTCAACAGTTGATGGTTTATTTACAGACGCTTCTCAAAGCATTTATTTAGAAGACAAAACATTAGGTATAACACACGATTTGCGTGTTGCGCCATATAGTTTTACAGCAACAGTAGGTAATTACGAAAATCGTTTTGTATTGAAATTTAATAATGAGACTTTAGGAAATGAAGACTTTATTGCAAATGCAGTAACTGTTTACACAAATGAAAGTATCAATGTAAACACAAATAACCAGACTATTAAATCCGTTCGTGTACACGATTTATTAGGAAGAGTTTTAGGAACATTTAACAATGTAAATGCAACTACATTCACTAGTAAAAACATTGCAAAAACACAAAGTGCATTATTAGTAGAAGTAACTTTAGAAAATGGTTCTACCAAAACTTACAAAGTGATTTTCTAATAAAATCTTAACTATTTTAAAAAGGCTAACGTAACTGTTAGCCTTTTTTTGTTTTACCAAATCCGCAACCAATACAACTTAAAAAAATGAAAAGTGTTTTTTTAACGACAAACTACATGAAAGTTATCAACAAAATAACTTTTTCTTAACAAATGTTGCATTTTGAACTTGTATAATTCACAAAAAAAAGTATTTTTGTGCTAAAATCAACACAATCAACTATAAACTACAATTTATTCACTTAAAATGAAAACTAATTCTTACCCCTTGAAAAACTTTCTGTTTTTTCTGTTTTTTATTTTTACAAGTATAACATTTGGACAAGGAAATACGTGTGCAACTGCTACTCCATTAACAATTAATGGAGCTTGTGATGCCGGAACAATTAACGATATTACACAAAACACCCCAAATGCAACTGGCTGTTCATTTAACACATTTCGAAGAGAGGGCTGGTACACGTTTACTGTAACTGGAGGTCCTTTAAATGTAACAATTACTGCAGATGCAGCAGATAGAGATTTATTTCTACAGCTAATTTCTTCAACCTCCTCATGTACAGGTCTTTCCCAAATTGATTGTGCAAATACAACACAAGCAAATGGGGCTCAAATAGAAACAATAACAAGAAGTTTGGCCAATGGAATTTATTATGTAAAGGTGGTAAACAACAGGAACAACAATGACATGGTTTTAAACAGCATATGTATTACTGCGGTAACTCCTTTAACAAATGATGATTGCAATACCGCAACTCCTCTTACCATAAATACAACTTGTAGCTATGCTACATACACTACAGTAGGAGCAACTGCTTCTACAACACCTTCTACTCCACCTGTACCAGGCTGCGGCAGTTACTCTGGTGGTGATGTTTGGTTTAGTTTTGTAGTACCCGCAAATGGAGAGGTTACTGTTGATACACAAACTGGAGGAATGTCAGATAGTGGTATGGCTTGGTACACCGGAACTTGCGGAGCTTTAACCTTATTAGAATGTGATGATGATGATAGTGCTAACGGGTTAATGTCTAGCATAACAAGAACTGGTTTAACACCAGGAGCAACAATTTATGTTAGGGTTTGGGAATATGGAAATGACAATCAAGGCACTTTTGGAATATGTGTTACCTCTCCTGGTCCATGTACAACTCCTGGCTCACAAGCTTCAGGATTTACAGCTGGGACCATTACTTCTGATTCATTTCCTGCAACTTTTTCAGGAACAGCAGATAGTTACTTAGTCATTCGTTCTACTTCAGCTACTCCTCCATCTGCTCCAGTAAATGGTGTAGTTTATACAGGTGCTAACATAGGAACATTAGGAGCTGGGCTTACTTTAGTTCAAAACGGAGCTTCAACTACCATTCTCGGAACTGGATTAAATGGTAATACCCGTTACTACTATTATATTTATGCTTACAACAATAGTGGATGTTCTGGAGGTCCTTTGTATAATGCCTCTAGTCCTTTAACAGGTAATGCGGTAACATGTCCAGCATCGCCGTCTCCTGTAACAACTTCAAGCACCTTGACTAGCATTAACTTCTCTTGGCCTTCTTCATTAGGAGGTGGTATTAATGCCGTTACTTATCAGTTACAAGTCACTACAGATGCAGGATACACAGCTAATATTGCAGGTTCTCCATTTACGATTAATGACCCTACAACTACACAAAACATTGTAGGTTTAGCTTCAAACACTACTTACTATTATAGAATCAGAGCTAATAATGGCTGTTGGAGTGCTTACACAACTGGAACTGCTACAACAGGCTATTGTGCTTTTACTTCCTCAACCAATACTTATTGGATAAGTAATTTTTCTACTACTGGTGGTAGTACAAATATTAACAGGAATTCAACTTATTCAGCTGGAGGTTATGCTAATTATTCAGGCACAGACATTGTTACACAAATATTAGGACAATCTTTCAATTTTTCAACTACAATGAGTTCTGGAACACATGGAATCAATATTTATGTAGATTGGAATAACGATTTAGATTTTAATGATGCTGGAGAATTAGTATATGCAAGTGGAGGTTATGTTGCATCAACAACAGGAACTATCACAATCCCTGGTAGCACAACAATAGGCAATCACAGAATGCGTGTTGTTGCCAATTATTTTGATACTAATCCTTTAGCTTGTGGATCTTATTCTTATACTGAAGCAGAAGATTACACTATAAATGTAGTAGCACCTGCTCCTTGTGCGGGAACACCAAATGCAGGAACAGCTACAGCTACTCCTAATACTGGATGGCCAGGATCTAACTACTCAGTTACAGCTACTGGTTATTCAATTGCTTCAAATTTAACTTTTCAATGGCAATCTAGCACTGATGCTGGCGCTACATGGAGTAATGTTGGTGCACCAACGAGTTCTTACGCAGACTATACAGCTACAGCTCCTGCAAGCGGTGTTGTTTTATGGCGCTTAGTTGTAACTTGTACAAATAGTAGTCAATCTGCTAATTCAACGAATGCAACGTTTACAACCATTGCAGTTAGTGATGTGGAAACAGGTTGTCCAAATGTAGTTTCAGGAGGCTTAGGATTAAATGGAGCCGATCCTGCAGCTATTAACTGTACCGCAGCTTCAACTTGTGTTGATCTTGAGGCAACTTATTTAGATTTAGGAAATACTACAAGTTATATTGTTGAACCAATTATTTACAATCCTCCATACAGCTTTAGCGGACTTGCAAATCCTGTTAGTGTAAATACTGATGATGTTTGGTCACCGATTGTTACACTTCCTTTTGATTTTTGCTTTTTTGGAAACACTTACAATCAATGTGTAATTGGTTCTAATGGAATATTAAGTTTTAATACTAGTTTGGCTGGAGCCTCAAGTGGATATAGTTTCAATAACAACATTCCAATTAGTGGCGATACTGTATTAAGAGAAAATTCAATTTTCGGAGTATTACACGATATAAACCCTGGAGTTGGAGGAGAAGTAGGTTGGGAATTAATTAATTTACCAACAGGATGTAGAGCATTAGTAGCTTCATGGTCAAATGTACCTATGTTTGACGAAAATGCAATTCTATATACAGGAATGATGGTTTTATATGAAAATTCAAATATAATTGAAGTTTATATACAAGAAAAAAACATTGACAATTTTGGAGCTGGAACATGGAATAATGGAAATGCTATTGTTGGTATCCAAAATGCTACTGGAACACTAGCTACAGTAGCACCAGGAAGAAATGGACTTGACACAAATTGGTCTGCTTCAGGTGAAGCTTGGCGTTTTGTACCAGATGGTGCATCAATAGCTACTTTGGCATGGCATGAAGGCTCAGGTACAAGTGGTCCTATCGTTGGAACTAATCCTACTTTGAGTGTATGTCCTACTTCAACCACAACTTATACTGCTGAAATCACTTATACTTTATGTGATGGAAGAACTATCGTAGAAACAGATGAAACAACAGTAACAGTCAATGGAGCAAAAGTTTGGGATGGCTCTGTAAGTACAAATTGGAACGTAGCTAACAACTGGACACCTTCTGGTGTTCCAACTGCTTCAGATTGCGTTGTAATTGCTGATACAGCAAACGACCCAATTATTTCAGGTACAAACTTTAATGCTTTAGGTTTAAACTTAACTGTTGAAAACAATGCAACTTTAACTGTTACTCCTGATAATTATCTAACAATAACTGATTGGGTTAACATCAATGCTACAGGAGATTTAGTATTACAAAATAGTGCTAGTTTGATTCAAATTAATAATGATGCAAATCAAGGAACTATGCACATGACTAGAACTGCAAACATCCGTAAATTAGATTATGTTTACTGGTCTTCTCCAGTTACTAATTTTAATTTAAACAATGTTTCTACAGGAACTACAGGTAGTAAATATAAATGGACACCAACAATTCCAACAAACACAAACGGCTTTGGAAATTGGGCAGGAGCAAATGAAATTATGGTATTAGGAAAAGGATACATTGTTAGAGGACCTGATAGTTTTACCACTACTATAGCACCATTTAATGCTGTGTTTACTGGAACACCAAATAATGGAACTATTACTACACCAATTTTAAGAGGTACTTGGAATGGTGGAAATTATGCAACAGGTGTTTCTACAACACAAGGAACCAACCATGATGACAACTGGAATTTAGTTGGTAATCCATACCCTTCAGCAATAGATGCGATTGATTTCTTAACGCTAAATACTAACATTGATGGTTTTATAAATGTTTGGACTCATGGCACTTTACCATCTTCTGCCATAGCAGATCCGTTTTATAATAATTATTCTTATAATTACACTCCTGGAGATTATATAACATATAATAGCTCAGGTGCATCATCTGGTCCTGGCACATTTGGAGGTCATATTGGTGCTGGTCAAGGATTCTTTGTATTAATGAATCATTCTTCTGCATCTACTTCTGAAAATGTTACTTTTAACAATTCTATGAGAAGCAGTACAAACGATAACACTCAATTCTTTAGAACATCTAATGATAATGGCAGAATTTGGTTAGACTTAATTGCAACAAATGGTTCAAATGTTAGAAATTTAGTTGCTTATGCAGATGGCGCAACGAACAATAGAGATCGTATGTTTGATGCAATTACTGATGAAAAATTAAATTTAAATCTATATTCAGCTATTGGAGACGAGTTTATGAAAATTCAAGGTAGAACTTTACCATTGGACCAAGAAGATCTAGTTCCTATGGGAATAAAAGTACCTCAAAATGGCAATTACACTATCGGAATTGCCGCTGTTGATGGTTTCTTTACAGATACAAATCAAAATATCTATTTGGAAGATAAAGTAACTAATATCATCCATGATTTAAGACAAAATCCATATAGTTTTACAGCTGAAGCTGGTAATTATCCAACTCGCTTTTTACTGAGATACACAAACGAAACTTTAGGTGGAGACGATTTAGTAACAGATGAAGCAAATTTATGGGTTATCAGTTCAGACGTTTTATCAGTAAAATCAACTAAAAACGAAATTCAATCTGTACGTGTTTTTGATGTTTTAGGAAGACAATTAGCATACTATCCAAATATTGAAGGTTATGAAGTACCTTTAAACACGATTCAAAAAAACAATGCAGGTTTAGTAATTCAAGTTACATTATCAAATGGAACTGTTATCAACAAAAAAGCTATTTACTAATTAAAATTGTTTTAAAAAATTCCAAAAAGGCCTCTTCTTTAAATAGTCGAGGTCTTTTTCATTTGTATAGGCTTCCCGTTCGAAAGAAATATTGTAATAAGCTTCTCTCCTATTTTTATATTGAATCAATCGAACTAAAAACTCGATTACATACCATAAAAAAAAGAATACAATCAAAAGTTCTAATTGCTGTTTAATATGAATTCTCTCATGATTCAATAATACCGCATGCGATTTATCTTTTTTATCAGATAAAAACACAAATGGAAAAAAGGTAAAACCCCTAAACCCTTTCGGAATTAAATATTTAAAAACTATTACAATCATTTCATGCAAAGTTGCTAAATTTGTCGATATGAATAACGATTTAAATCCGAATAATTTAAAAGAAGGTGAGGATTTCTATTACACACCAGAAGGATACAAGTGTTTCACAGAAAAATACCATCTAAAAAGAGGCTATTGTTGTAAAAGCGGATGCAGACATTGTCCTTATGGTTTTGATAAAAAAACTGGAACTACCAAGAAAAAGTAAAATGGACATACATTTATTCAAATATCGAATTAAAATTCACAAGTCCTATCATAGGTCTGACATTCGTTATCCCTAGTTTTCTAAATTACGACTTTAGAAAAAAATAATGCAAACGAATTAACACAACAAAAATGACATTTCAAGAACAAATACTACAAGGCATTCCATCGGTTTTACCAAATCCTAAACCGTATGAAACCGAAATAAATCACGCTCCAAAAAGAAAAGAAATTCTTTCTGATGAAGAAAAAAAATTAGCGTTAAAAAATGCACTTCGCTATTTTGATGCAAAACATCATTCTGAATTAATTCCAGAATTTAAAGCAGAATTAGAAACTTACGGAAGAATTTACATGTATCGTTTGCGTCCAGATTACAAAATGTATGCTCGACCAATTTCAGAATATCCTGGAAAATGCGAACAAGCAAAAGCGATTATGTTGATGATTCAAAATAACTTGGATTATGCCGTGGCACAACATCCGCATGAGTTAATTACCTATGGTGGAAACGGAGCGGTTTTCTCCAATTGGGCTCAGTATTTATTGACGATGAAATATTTGGCAGAAATGACCGAAGAGCAAACGTTAGCCATGTATTCTGGTCATCCAATGGGATTATTCCCTTCTCATAAAGAAGCCCCAAGAGTTGTAGTTACGAATGGAATGGTGATTCCAAATTATTCCAAACCAGACGATTGGGAAAAAATGAATGCTTTAGGCGTTTCGCAATACGGACAAATGACAGCTGGGAGTTATATGTACATTGGTCCACAAGGAATTGTACATGGAACAACAATCACCGTTTTAAACGGATTTAGAAAAATAAAAAAATCACCAAAAGGCGGATTATTCGTTACTTCTGGATTAGGCGGAATGTCTGGAGCTCAGCCAAAAGCAGGAAATATAGCAGGATGCGTTACGGTTTGTGCCGAAGTAAATCCGAAAATCACACATATTCGTCATTCACAAGGTTGGATTAACGAAATTGTTGAAGATATTACATTGCTTGTTGCAAGAGTTCGAAAAGCATTAGAAAATCAAGAAGTAGTTTCGATTGCTTACCTAGGAAATATAGTCGATGTTTGGGAACGATTTGATCAAGAAAATCTACATATCGATTTAGGTTCTGATCAAACTTCTTTGCATAATCCTTGGGCTGGTGGCTACTATCCTACTGGTTATTCTTTTGAAGAATCGAATGAGATGATGGCTAATAATCCTGAGAAATTCAAAGAAGAAGTTCAAAAAACCTTACGTCGTCATGCGGCAGCCATAAACAAGCACACTGCAAAAGGAACCTATTTCTTCGATTATGGAAATGCCTTTTTGTTAGAAGCTTCTCGTGCTGGAGCAGATATTATGGCAGAAAATCATATCGATTTTAAATATCCAAGTTACGTTCAGGATATTATGGGTCCAATGTGTTTCGATTATGGTTTTGGACCATTCCGTTGGGTTTGTGCTTCAGGAAATCCAGAAGATTTAGCTAAAACCGATAAAATTGCTTGTGACGTTTTAGAAGAAATGATGAAAAATTCGCCAGAAGAAATCCAACAACAAATGGCCGATAACATCCAATGGATTAAAGGCGCGCAGGAAAACAAATTAGTTGTGGGTTCTCAAGCTCGTATTTTATATGCTGATGCAGAAGGAAGAATCAAAATTGCAGAAGCTTTCAATCAAGCTATTGCACGTGGTGAAATTGGTTATGTAATTTTAGGAAGAGATCATCACGACGTTTCAGGTACAGATTCTCCATATAGAGAAACTTCAAATATTTATGATGGCTCTCGTTTTACAGCCGATATGGCCATTCAAAACGTTATTGGTGATAGTTTCCGTGGAGCTACTTGGGTTTCTATTCATAACGGAGGTGGAGTTGGCTGGGGCGAAGTAATTAACGGAGGTTTTGGTATGGTTCTTGATGGAAGTAAAGAAGCATCAAGACGCTTAGAGTCAATGCTTTTCTGGGATGTCAACAACGGAATTTCAAGAAGAAGTTGGGCAAGAAATGAAGGAGCCATTTTTGCAATAAAAAGAGCCATGGAGACGCAACCTTTATTGAAAATTACCATCCCTAATATAGTAGATGAATCATTGTTATAGTTTCAGCTTTAAAGTTCCTTGTTAAGCTTTACAACCTGAAACATGAAACTTTAAACAAATAAAATTATGAAAACATTAAAATTACTTTCGATTCTTTTTATAGTAACGCTTGCTTCTTGTAGTTCAGTAAGAGTGAACGCTGATTATGATAAAAAAGCAACTTTTACCAACTACAAAACATATGCTTATTTAAAAAGCGGAATTGATAAAGCCGAAATTTCAGATTTAGATAAAAAGAGAATTTTATATTCTATTGATGAAGTTATGGCAACAAAAGGTTTCAGTAAATCTGAAAATCCTGATGTTTTGATTAGTATTTTTACCAAAGAAAGAGAACGTGTAGATATTTATCAAAACTATGGTTTTGGTTGGGGTTGGAATCCATGGTGGGGCATGGGTTATTCAAATGTAACTACAACTCCTGAAGGAACACTTTTTATTGATGTTATTGATGCTAAAACAAAAGAATTAGTTTGGCAAGGCGAAGGAAGTGGTTACTTAACAAAAAACACAGACAAAAAAGATGCTCGCATTAAAGAGTTTGTCTCAAAAATACTGGAGCAGTATCCACCAAAATAATAAATAATACTAGTAAAGGCGTAAAATAAAATTTACGCCTTTTTTTATAATATTAATGCTTTAATAATATTAGTCGTTAGTTGTTTTTGTAACTTTGCACCCGCTTTTCAAATGAAGCTTTTTGTAGCATGAATTTTTTTAAGGTTTTAACTTTATCCATAAGTTTGTTTTTGTTTTCAAATCAAAGTTTTTCACAATGCTTTGAAATAGAAAGTATTTTAGTAGATGCGTGTGACAATACTACAGATGAAGCATACAATGAGATGTTTCGAATGAGAATTGGAGGAGCACCAGTAAACACAAGCACTTTAAGTATTAACTGGCCAGCTCAAACTTGGTTAGGATTGGTTCAAAATGCTACTACTGCTAGTAAAGTAGCTCAATTAAATGCTGACATACTTGCCGCTGGAGGATGTGGTCAAATTTTAGAGCCAACTGGAGGAGTTCTTCCAGCAAACTCAACTGTTATTGTAGTTACAAGCCCAAATTTAGATACTACTTTGAATTCTTTTGGAGCTTTGCCTTCTACGATTTATATGATATTTCAAAATACCCCAGCAGCTCCAAACGCAGGCCATTTTGGAAATTATAATGCAACCCCAGCCACTCGAACTTTAGCCGTTACCTTTGGCGGAGGGTGTTCTGATTCTGTAACGTATCAAAGAGCCAACTTAGTAAATATATTTGGTGCTGTTGGAGGTTCAGTATCCGATTTAAATGGTTCTACTGTAAATTTTACCCCTTCTGGAACAGCTTCTTATGTTAATAATGGATGTACTGCCCCTATTCCTCCATTCACAGTTGAAGCCGGAACTACACCAATTGCTGTATGTCCCGGACAAATTATCAA
>Ga0209373_10003966_pt1 | contig 13151 bp, 12 predicted proteins | sample Higcelweek5metaG_FD_187173 | JGI IMG/M metagenome (GOLD analysis project Ga0209373, IMG submission 187173) | Freshwater pond sediment microbial communities from the University of Edinburgh, under environmental carbon perturbations - High... | ecosystem: Environmental > Aquatic > Freshwater >...
GTAACGCCACATTGTACTTGATTATAAAAATCATTCCGATCAGAAAATCATTGTGCAGGCGGATCCCGACCGAATCCGCCAGGTATTGATTAATCTGATTGATAATTCGCTGAAGTATGGAAACCGCTTTGGGTCTACGATTGTGAATGCCTATGACATGGATGAATATTTTCTGATTGAAGTTTCGGATAATGGTATTGGCATCGATCAGGCCGATCTGCCACGGATTTTCGAACGTTTCTATCGCTCCGAAAAAAGCCGTAGCCGAAAGCTGGGTGGCACCGGGCTTGGACTTGCTATTGTAAAACATATTATTGAAGCGCATCAGCAAACCATTCATGCGCGCTCAAAAATGGATGTCGGTACAACCTTTTCGTTTACCCTCGCCAAAGCCGATAAAAACAGCTGATTGTGGTGCCACGAAGGCACATAAACTGAATATTGAACCTGTCTGCCAGTTTAACTGCAACAGGCAGGCCAGGCAGGCAAGGAACAAGGAATCCGCCGCGGCGGATGAAGTTAGAAGTAAGGTTTGAAGTTAATATCCTTCAATATTCTCACTTCCTTGTTCAGTGTTCAGAGTTCAAGAGGTGCCGGGATCTCGTGAAAATCCGTCATGACTTTTTCGCTGTTTTCTACGCGATTTTCCGCGTCTATTATTCCGCGCAAATCCGCGTCAAAAAATCAATATCTATCCGCGTCAAATCGCTACAAGATTGTTATCATTCCGGTAACAATTTCTTAACCCTGATTCGGTATGTTTGCAAAAAATTATTTCGACATGAATAAATCGTTAGCAATATTGACTGTGATTGTAACCGCTGTATGTGCGCAACAGCTGCAGGCTCAGGATACAGCGACTGTAAAAAAATCCTTTCTGAAAAATACCGAAATATCAGGACAATGGTTTATTTCGGGCAATTACGATGATCATGATTCCTTATATCAGATAGAACTTAAACGTGGTTATTTTACCATCGAAAGCCATTTGACGGAAGGATTGACAGCACGCTATACACAAGATATAACGCTCGATACCGAAGGTGATGATGCAGGAAATGTAGAGATGCGACTCAAGTATTTATTTTTGCAGCAGAAAATTAATTTTATTCCGAAATATCAGCAAGGTTCGCTTTCGATAGGAATGGTGCCACGTCCATGGATTGAGTTTGAACAAAAAATAAATGCGTATCGGGTTATAGGCTCCATGTTTCTTGAAAAAACAAATGTGCTGAGCTCAGCCGATTTTGGTTTTATTTACGAAGGCCTGATTGGAGGCGAGGTTGATAAGCAATATCAGAAAGAAGTCAATTCTGCTTATCCCGGAAAGTATGGTAGTTTTTCATTTGGTTTATACAATGGTGGAGGCTATCACGATGTGGAACGCAACAACAACAAGACCTTCGAAGCGCGGCTCACTGTGCGGCCTTTGCCTGATTTCATGCCCGGGCTTCAGTTTGGATACGCATACGCAAATGGCAAAGCAAATCTGACCAATGCCGACGCTGATTTTCTGATGAATGTGCTGTATCTTTCATCCGAAAGCAAATACCATGTGTTTATGGCGCAGTACTACAGCGGTGTTGGAGATTATGGCGGTACTTATGTTGACTCGCTCATGCATTCGAAAAGCAACAATGGTTTTGCTCTGTTTGGTGAAATAAAAATTCCGAAGTCAAAATTTTCTATTGTTGGTCGATACGATTATTTTGAATCGGACAAGGACTATTATCTGAATCGCATCAATACAGGTGTTGCGTATCGCTTCCTGAAGAACAAGCTGGTGCTGGGTGCTGAGTATTGGGATCAGAACGGGAATATCAAGCGCATGTATGAGCTGGCACTTGAAATCCGGTTTTAATTTCTACGTATTGCCACTGTGGCACAAATATTCTATTTTGCCGCGAAGGCACAAAGACACAAAATAATTGTATTAAGGCGTATCAATTCCCGCGGTCGTTGAGCCTGTCGAAACGCGCGGTAGATTCAGCTTTTTAGACACAACCGGGATCTCCTCGACAACCGACGCGACCGTATCCCTCTTTTCTCCGCGAATCCGCCGCGGCAGAGAGAGACCTATATGCGTTGCGCTCTTCGCGTCTGAAAGTCCCGACCGATAGCGTCGGGATGCGCATTGAGCCGCAAGCCTCATGCCGCAAGCTTTGTGCTCTGAGCGTTGCAAAATTTCGTTGCTTAAAGCTTAAAAATTTAAGGCTTAAGGTTTTGTGATGTAATACCCTTTAAGCATTAAGCCTTAAGCATTAAGCTACAGGCGTTACGCGTTATACATCACATTCACTTCCGGAATCAACGGCATGTAATTCAGACGGCGCAGCAACTGAATCAGCGCAATGACATCTTTCTGACAATACTGCATGATGCGCGTCAGATCATCTTCTTCGTAATAGACGCGTGCTACATCGGCGCCATTGATGTCGTCCTTCGGTGTCGGAATGTCAAATAATTCCGTCAACAAGTCGAGCGACGTAAAATTTTTGAAATCGCCGAATTTCCACAGCTCCATCGTGTCGATGTGCGCAATTTCCCAGGGCTTTTTTCCCTGTATATTCATCATGTCCGGAATGCGGATTCCGTTGATCATCATGCGGCGACAGATCCACGGAAAATCGAATTCTTTTCCGTTGTGTGCACATAAAAGCCGCACCCCGCGCGACGGAAGATCACGCAGCTCGTCGGCAAATTCTTTCAGCAATTCGACCTCATTGTGTCCGTAAAAACTTTTAATAGTCGCTTTACCGCCATTTACCACGCCGGTAGAAATACAAATGATTTTTCCGAATTCGGCAAAAATACCGGCCTTCTCGTACAACGTTTCCGGCGTATCGGTTTCGGCGCGCTTCAGACTTTCGGCTTTCTTGTCCCACAAGTGTTTCATGCGGTCGCTCAGCGCATTGTAATTGGGTTGCGCGGGTACTGTTTCAATGTCGAGAAACAAAATATGCGAAAAATAATCTTCCATAATGGGGCGTATTTAAATATTTCGTGCTAAATTTATAAACAAATCCTGACAATGAAAATATTTCGTGTTGTTTTTTTACTGATGATAGTAATTCTTTCGGCCTGTCGCGAAGAAACAGCCGAACCTCCGGTGATTCAGATATACGAACCAGCCGACTATTCCATCGTTTGCGTGGGCGATACATTGCAGGTGACTGCCTCAGTCTCATCTTCGGTGCCCATCGATTATATTAAAATCGCGCTGCTATCCGAAAACTATGTGCAGATGTGTCCTTCGGTGACGATTTATCCGCAGACGGAATCGTACAACGTCAATGCTGAATATATTATTTCCAATACCAATCTTGAATCAGGAACCTATTATCTGAAAGTTGATGCAGCCAATGAATATGCGGCTTCGAGCCGTTATGTGCGACTAACGGTGTCGGGTATTCCGCGCGAAAGCCGCTCGTTGATGGTGTTTTGTTACGAACAGGCCGACGATGTCGTGCAGATTTATAAGATGGACAGCCTGCTTCAGTATTCGCTGTTTAAACAATTGCCCGACGATTTTGGCGGAGGCGCCGTCAATAGCCGCGATCAGCTGATTTATTCCATGGGCCTGTACGAAGGAAATCTGTATATGCTCAATGCCAGCGACGGCTCTGTGTTCAATCAGATCAATGCGGTCATCGATCCGCCTTTTCCGTATTTCGAATCCATCAGCTATACCAACAACCTGCTGCTGGTGGGTTATTACGACGGCCGCATCCAGGGCTATTTTGGGAATGGCAATCTGAAATTTATGTACTCGGTCGAAAACTGCCGCCTGCATCACGCGCGCTTCGACGGCACATATCTGTTGTCGGTGCTTGAATATTATACCGGCGGATATTTCTTTACCGGCGCCATTTACGAGGCTTCGGGATTGCTTAAGGATATGGTGTATGGCGAATACAATGTGCTGGATCTTTTCCGCGTGTCGGGCAACGATGTTGTGATGTTCTGCAATGCCGGAACACAGCCCACCGTACGGACTCTGGACACATACACCATGGTGATTACGCATTTGAAGAATTTGCCAACCGGCGAAATCAAAGGCGTGGCGCAGATCGACAGCGATCGTTATCTGATCAGTCATACCGACGGACTTTTTGTATATTCCTTCGACGATAACGCATACTCCGAAATTGGCTCTGCAAGCCAGTCGGGAAAAATTCAATTTGATGAAACAAATAATCTGATTTATATGTGCGGCGGTAAGGACATCAATGCATTTGCGTATCCATCCGGCAGCTGGATTGGTACAGTCACCATGCCCGATTCGGTACGCGATATTGAAATACTGTATAACCGATGAAAAAGAAATTGATTGTTGTTACTGAAGACGGCTCGCACACATTGTTTCTGCAGGAGCTGAACGAACATTATCATTCCATTCACGGCGCTGTGGCCGAAAGTATGCATGTGTTCATCGAGGCCGGACTGAAGCCGAAAATGGCTGAAAAGAAAAAACTCAATGTGCTCGAAGTCGGCCTGGGAACAGGGCTGAACGCAGCGTTGGCTTTAGTGTCCGCCGAAGAAAATCAGATTCAGCTCAACTATGTTGCTGTTGAACCATTTCCCCTAAGCGCCGAAGAGGTGATGCAGCTGAATTATTCCGAGGTGTCGGAAAGCACGCGCATGAAAGAAGTGATTCCCGCCATACATGCGGCCTCCAAAGATAACGAAGTACACATCGGTCCGTATTTTATTTTTCATTATTTCGAAAAACGGATACAGGAAATTGAATTTGAAAATAATTTTTTCGATGTGATTTTTTTCGATGCCTTCTCTCCCGGCGTTCAGCCTGAGATGTGGACGGTGGATGTTTTTCAGAAAATTGCGGCGGCCATGAAACCCGGTGCTGTGTTGGTGACTTATGTCGCCAAAGGCGAAGTGCGCCGCACCATGAAAGCCTGCGGCCTGAGCATCGAAAAACTCCCGGGATTTGCTGGGAAAAGGGAGATGACGCGGGCGAATAAATTGTAGTAGGGGAGCACCCAACATTTTGTCGTGGAGTTTATCACGCTGCAAGCTTGACGCGACAATGATTTGTGCAGAGGTGCGGACACGGAATTCCGCCTGCTGGCGGACAGGCTGTTGGGTGCAACTAGCTCTTGCTCCCCGACGATTCCTGGTCAGCAATACGTTGGGGTCAACCTCTGCGTGCTGACGCTAAAATGTCGGGGAGTGCCCAACATTTTGGTGATGATTATTTCGCTTTGCGTCAGGCGCGGCAAGCCGCGTGATTTCCCAATTCAAAGGAGCTTCGCGTCTTCTTTAACCTGAGGCTCCGCCATGGGCTAACATCTATAGCGCCGCTGGCGCATCCGAACGTGCTACGCAGCTTTTATTATGCCTTTGCCCAAATCAAAAATCTCTCCGCAGCTGCGGATCGGATATCTAATATTTTGTGGGCGCTTCGCGTGTTGCGCTCCTACGTCGCGTGACTATACAACTCAACGGAGCTAGCTTTGCGTGCTTTAACCTGAGGCGCTGCCATGGGCCAACATCTTTAGCGCCACTGGCGCATCGAATAAAAGGAATACTGGATTATATTTTTGTAGTAAATGTTTATGAACATCAAACGTTGTCACGATATTTCATCGCCTGCCCGATAGTGGAATTCCAGATCAGCAAAGCTTTGTTGTGACTCTTTGAATCAGTAGTAAAACTCTTTAATTGCCACCCTCAATTTCCCACCATTTTTCAATGGATGAATCCTCTGTTTTTATAGGACCCTGCAAGGTCCCATCCGGCGTTAAAATCCCTTTATATCCGGCCTCAATAGTGATAGAATTTCCATTGTTGATACTCATTATATCAACACTCCCTTCAATTACAATAATCTCTGTTCCATGTAATGTGTCATAAGAAAGGGCGTAATTTGTACCTCTGACAGCAATTACAACAGTTGGTGTTATGACTGCACGCTGTTTAATACGCCTCAAAACAGTATTCGTTGTGTTTTTGACAGTTTCCGCTACAGTTTCTGTAATTGCTTCATCAAGAGTAGTATGAGCAACATTGATTTTCCCTTTTTCAAGAACGAGTACTTTATTACCATTCTGGTCTTCTTTCACCTTCAATTCCGATGAGGGTCCAATGATATAATCCTCTTGAATGTTGTCTTGTTCAAAATGCAATTTCACCATACCGTTTTCACTGCTTCTGATCACATCTCCATTTTCGAGTGAGACAGAATCGTTGCTGAGCATAAAAAAAACATCACCTGAATTGTTTTTTTAATAATAATATTACCATATACAAAACGAACTGAACCGCATAATTTTGTTACTGGAGAAGAATTGTCCTTTTTGATGGGTTTGGTAGGATTGTCTAGCGTTTTCATGTTTTGCATCAATTTTTCATGATCTGCGCTTACCTTTTCATCATTCATTCGTTTTTTCTCAGCAGCTATTTGAACATCATTCAACCGTTGTTCTTCGAGTGCTCTTTGCTGGTCAGGTGAAAGAGCTGTTCCAGTTGTTAATATCTGCATTGGATTCGTCAATGCATTTGTAGTTGCATTACTTGCATTAGCGGGAGTTGTAGAGGTTTTTGAGGTATTGGATGGCGCAACATAATATGGACAATCACTAGAATGAATGCCGCTTTGCGATCCGCAATATGCGCAGGCAGGATTACTTACCGCGGGAGTTTGGGCAAATGTGATATTTGCAAAAGACAACAGGCATAGCAAAAACGAAATGCTCAAAACATTTGCGATTCGATTTTTTATAAGCGTTTTCATGATGATGGATTTATTATTGTTTGAGGAAAAGTTCCCATTTATAAATATTATCTTGTGCGCTTCGTGCATCTTCTGCATCAGGAAGCAGCATGATATATTTTTTCATATAAAACACGGCCATATCGAATCTGTTTATCTGAGCCGAAAGGAAGGCCATGTTTGAATATGCATCAGGATAAACTGTTGGAAATTCATCAGTGAGTTTTTCATATTGAACAATTGCTTCAGGATATTCTTGCCGGTCGCTGCATGAGTTGGCTTGAATAATATACTTCCGGTGCTCTTCATTTAATACAGGCTTTTCCGTCAAACGAATATATTCTTCGGCAACTGGTTTAAATGCGGTCAAAAGAGAGTCAAGTCGCTTGATATTCATTTGATATTGTATGGTGAAAAAATGCAATCCAAGATAGCGGACTGTTTCGATATTTCCGGTAGTATATGTATAAAAGACATAATTGCCGATTTTAGTCTGAGCCATAGGGCCACCAATTTGGTAATTTTCAAATGCCTTCTGAACAGCAGGTGCCGTCATTGCACGCGTGCCAGATTTGTCAATGAAGGTGATTGTGTTTTTAACCAGAACCTCTGAATACTTCATCACAATGTTTTTCCCACGCAATTTGAATTCAATTCGGTCCTCATATATAGAAACATTCTTGACTTTTTTATCTCTTTTAACAACCCCACCATTATTGTCTGTGTAAACATATCTTAATAGAAATCGAATTTCCTTATAGATTTTAGGCATATCCGGATTTGTTATAAAGTGATTTGGATATGCCACAATGTCAAGTTGGGCATTTGCTTTTGCTGAAAGGAGCAGAACAACCACAAACAGCATTATTTGTTTTTTTATCATGGGTGTTATTATTTGAATGTCTTAAAAAATCTGTTTTATGTCTGAAAAAACGGCAAATATATAGAGTTTATTTGAAACATCTACAATATTTAGCAAAAATATTCCGATGATTTCAACTAATAAAAATGTATAAGATGCTTTCAATGGATATAGTATTTCAGAAGTGCGTTGAGTTTTCTTTTCCCTTGGGCGGCCAAACTACGTCGTTATAAACTTTCGACTCGTTCGCTTCGCTTATTGCGTGGCAAGCCGCGTGATTTTTGTTTTCAAAGGAGCTTCGCGTGGTCCTTTATCCCCGCAGCCCTAAAGGGCATCGGGCTATTATTATTGGACTACGCCTGTAGTCCTTTTCAAAGGAACCAACTATAGTCATTTGGGGGGGTAAACGCGTCATTTCTTGCCGCCAGGCATCATGTATCTCATGCCGCTGTTCATCATCATTAGGCGCAGCCAGTCTTCGCCGTAGCCGGGGTGGGTGATTTTTTTCGGAATGCCTTTGTTGTTGCCGTTGTCGAGCAGTTTGTGATCTGCCGATTCCTTTACATTGCCATCCATGTATTTCATGAACAGATATTGAAAAAATATACGCCAATCCTGCACTAATTTATTGCCGGTGGTGCAGCTGTATTCGGTTAAATATTTTTTCGCAGCTTCGGGATCGCTCTTCAACAGCGCGATTGCGGCAGCATCGATATCGGCGGTTCTGGCAAGATATCCGTTTTCAAGTTCTTTCTGATAAACTTCAATCTCAGGATGAATCAGGTCGTAGCGCGTGTAACACCAGTTGGTGACGAGATTAAAAATCCAGAATGCGCTGTTGTCGTTCCACTCAATCATAGAACCAGTGCCGAATGCATACGATGACGGAATTTCGGAAATGCTTGCATACATAGGCGCATACACACATCCGTCGGCATCGTCGACACCAAACCAATAAATGCCACCGACCACATCATCGAGCCAGGAGCGGCTCTGGGCCACAAAACTGTAACCTGTCTGCTGCGTGGCAATGGCGCGTTCGTGTACATATTCGGTGCTGTCAATTTCAAAGGTCATCGGACGCCAGCGGTAAGGACAATGCCAGGGCCCTGCACCAATGCCATCGCGCATATCGAGAGGTGTGCCTTCGTAATGATCGCGCATGGTGGCCATCACCAATTGAATGTCGATCAGCTCGTCGGGCTTCACCCAGAGCGGAAGACGGTTTGAACAAAACAGATTCGGATTGTCGCATCCGCTGCACATTTTGCAATCATATTCCAGATTGCCGCACGCATAATTCATATACGACGTGTTGTTGCGGATGTCTTTATTCACCTTGCGGAAGAAGGCCCACACGCGTGCATCGCAGAAACGCGAGCCGTCGAATGTAATCGGGTTGTACACATCCGAAAAACTGAAAGCCGCATCTGTTCCCTTATAGAAGTCATGTGCCTTTGCAAACGAGATTACATCGGGGCTGTGATACACTTCCTGTTTCAGATTTTTCCAGTCGTTTTTCTTTTGAAAAGGAAATGTAGTGATACGTGCCTGATTGGCATGTGCCGACACATACCCGTCGGGAATGCGCATGGCGACCCACACGGCGCCTTTTTCGTACGTACCTTTTCCGATAATTTCCATGATCCATGCTTCGTTTTTATCGCTGATCGAAAACGATTCGCCACTGCTGGCATAGCCGTATTTATCGACGAGTTCAGCAATAATCATAATGGCTTCGCGGGCGGTTTTGGCGCGTTGAAGGGCTAGTTTCATGAGCGATCCGTAATCGGGCAATGCATCGGGTTGCGACTGCAGTTGTGCGAGTCCGCCGAAGGTTGTTTCGCCTATGGCCACCTGGTACTCATTCATGAGTCCGACTACGTTGTAGGTGTGTGCTACTTCGGGAATTTGTCCGAGCAGTTTTCCTGTTTCGTAATGAATGAGATCGACCATATCGCCCGGCTTGTGATTGGCCGCCGGATAATGAAATAAATATCCATAGCGGCGGTGCGAATCGGCTGCATAGGTAATCATTACAGAACCGTCTTTCGATGCGCCTTTGGTGATGATAAGGTTGGTGCAGGCAAAGGCCGGAACGATGCTGAGAAACATCAAAAGAAATGTAATGCGAAGCATAGGCGTGATTTAATGCGCTAAAATAAGAAATTTCTGCGAAGGACGTCGCTATGCGAAGTATATACTTCGCATAGCGGAGTGTTTCGCACAGCGGAGCGAAAGGCATAAAGTTTATATTCCGCGCAGCGGAATATAAACTTTATCAATTAGCTCCTGATACTCTTTCTCGGCCTGACTGAAACAGGTGATACCGCCACCGCTTTTGTAGATCAGTCCATCAGGCGTGTTTTCGAAAAAGCGGATCATCACGGCGCTTTCGAGTGTGGTGCCATCGAAAATTCCGAAGACGCCGGTGAAAAATCCACGCTCGTATTCTTCGGCTTCGTGAATGATTTCGCAGGTTTTTTCTTTTGGTGCACCAGTGATGCTGCCTGCCGGAAGCAGCTTGAATACAATATCTCCGAGGTGATTCAAATAATCGTCTGGTAAGTCGCCACTGATTTCAGAACTCATCTGCAGCAGATTTTTATAGTTGGTCGAAATTTTTTCTATGTACTGAAATCGTTTCACAGTCACGTTTGTGGCCACCATGCTCACATCGTTGCGAATGAGATCGACAATGGTATTGTGTTCAGCTTTTTCCTTAAAATCGTTTTTTAAAATGTCGGCAGCATTCTCAATATCCGCATCAATAGTGCCTTTCATGGGATGAGAAAAGATTTTTCCATTTGAAAATTTCACAAAAGGCTCGGGCGAAAATACCGCAAATTGATGGTTGAAATACAGTTTGTATTTGGCCGCAGCCGCGAAATACAACTGCGGCAATGTTTGATTGGTGCGTACAGGTGTGGGTTGTGTGAGATTGGTCAGATACGAATTTCCGTGCTGAATGTGCCGGAAAACGACATTGAATTTTTTCTGATATTCTTCGAATGAAACCGGTGTTTTCGAAAATTCAATGTTGTGCGGAAGATTCGGAATGTTTGTTTCGTTTGTTTTTCCCTGAAAATTATAGAGAATTTCGGATGGCTGAATGTCGGACAAAGGCATCACAAAACAATCGGACAGATCGTAATTCAGCACGAACAAAAAGGGTAATCCTTTCTGTCCAAGGCTGTTCATGCGGTTTTGTGCATCTTCCTTTTTCATTGTACTTTTGCAAAAGTAAATAAATCCCGGCTTTGAAAATTCTGCTCATCGACAATCACGATTCTTTTACATTTAATCTGGTGCATTTGCTGCGCTCGTTTAACAATATTGAAGTCGATGTTATTGCGGTTGATGCATTGCAGTTAGAAGACGTTAAGCCGTATTCAAAAATTTTATTTTCACCTGGCCCAGGATTGCCTTCGGATCGGCCACTGCTGCGCGAAATCATACTGCGTTATGCGCCTGAAAAACCGATGCTGGGTGTTTGTCTGGGACATCAGGCCATTGCCGAAGCGTTTGGCGCAACGCTGATGCGCATTGATCCTGTTTGTCATGGCCTGGTAGTGCAGGTAAAAATATTACAGGCGTCATGTCTATTGTTCCGAGGTCTGAAATCAGGATTTGACGCGGGTTTGTATCATTCGTGGGCGGTCTCGGAAGAAAATTTCCCTGCGGAACTTGAAGTGACGGCTGTTTCAGAAAAAGGAGTCATCATGGCGTTGCAGCACCGCACCTATGAAATTTACGGCGTTCAGTTTCATCCGGAGTCGATCATGACACCGGAAGGCCGCATTCTGATGGAGAATTGGTTGGTGATATAGTTTGGTGTAAGATAGTGGTATAGACTCAAATAGAACACGGATTCCGCCGCGGCGGACACGGATCTGACGGATTAACACGGGAAATACAAGATTCGTAATAGTCACGTAATGCAAAAGCCGTAATTCAATGCAGCTGAATGAATTTGCAAGCGGGCTTGCAGAATTCACTCAGCAGCTTTGAATCAACACAACGGAGTTGTGTTGATATAAGCGGCTTTTGCAATCACTGCAATCGGTGTAAATCCGTTTAATCCTGTGCGGATCCGTGTTCAAAAAGAGACGGAGTAAAAAACCGCGAATAAAATCTTTTACAGCAGCATAGCAGCTGAAGAGGGCCGTTTTGCCTTTTTCTCTTCGAGTTCGTATTCGCTGATAATTTCGTCAAAAGTTTCTTTTACCGACATAATTTTTTCGGCCTTATAGGCATTGCTGCCGGCAAACGAAAAACCATGTTCAAAATCGCCCTGAGCAGCATTGAAAAGCGCTTCGGCAATACAGAAAGGAACTTTATTAAAATCGCAGGTTTTCAGGCATTTCCACGGACATTTCACCGGTTTCTGCATGCCTGCCTGAATTTCGCGGACAAACTGATTGGAAATCACTCTTCCGGGAAGTCCTACAGGACTGGAAATAATGGTAATATCGTCCGGAGTGCAATTGATATAATTCTGTTTGAAAGCGTCAGAAACATCACATTCGTTGGTTGTCACGAAGCGGGTTCCCATTTTCACGCCTTTAGCGCCGGCCTGCATAATTTTATACATGTCGTGGCCATTATAAATGCCACCGCCAGCAATCACCGGAATTTCAATTCCGTATTTTTGTTCATACGGGGCCACTTCTTTAACGACATTTTCCACTATGGAATGTAAAGAATATTTTGAGGATAAAATATCGTCTTTGGCAAAACCAATATGACCGCCACACAACGGACCTTCGACCACGATGGCGTCGGGTACACGATTATATTTTTCGGACCAGTATCTGAATATCAGCTTGGCAACCCGGGGCGATGAAATCTTGGGGATAAACTTTGTGTGGGGGTTGAATTCGGCTGGATTATGCAAAAACAAGCCAGCGCCGATAATGGCAACGTCAATTTTCTCTTCGATTGAAACACGCAGTAAATCGTCGAAATCGGAAACAGCCATCATGATATTGACACCAATCACGCCGTTGGTATTTGCCCGAGCCTTACGGATTTCTTTCCGAAGTGCAATAATGTTTGATTCTCTGAAATTTTTACGATAACCAGGTTCGGTCATTCCAATGCCTACTGCTGAAATTACACCAATGCCGCCCTGATTAGCTACAGCTGCTGCCAAGCCTGATAATGAAACACATACGCCCATACCTCCCTGTATAATAGGGACCTTCACTTTTAATCCGCCGATATTCAAAGAATTCATTGCTTTTATTTTTCGAGATCATTATTCCGGAACGAAACATTACTGATGCATTCCGATGTTGTTTTTTACCAGCAATGCCGGTAAATTCAGTTGAAAAATGCGTTGATTTTTTGTACATGTCAAGTTGCCCTGTGATGAAATTCCAGTCCGCTTGTCCGGTCAAAATGTCATGTTCTGGTTTGTCTTCGCGTTTTCAGAGTGCAAAAGTATTGAAGTTTGTGTAAATTTCAAAAACCCGGCGATTTTTACGCTGGTTTAGGGACAGAATAGCGAAATAGGGGCTAAAATCTTTATTTTAGGGGCGAAAATCAGATGAT
>Ga0209373_10003967_pt1 | contig 13151 bp, 11 predicted proteins | sample Higcelweek5metaG_FD_187173 | JGI IMG/M metagenome (GOLD analysis project Ga0209373, IMG submission 187173) | Freshwater pond sediment microbial communities from the University of Edinburgh, under environmental carbon perturbations - High... | ecosystem: Environmental > Aquatic > Freshwater >...
AAGACCAGCGCCCGCAATGGCTTGGTTGTCGGTGTCATGCAGGTGGCAGATGAAAATCAGCTGATGGTAATTACCGACCAAGGCAAGATACTAAGGGTACCGATACGTGGATTCTCTGTTATCGGTCGTAATACCCAAGGTGTTCGGGTAATGGTAACCGAGGAACATGAAAAAATCGTTGCCGTTGCCAAGCTTGCCGAACGGGACGAAGATGAAGATCTTGATGCTGAAGGTGAAGAAGAGGTCTGATTCGATGGACCAAAGAATGGTGGCAAAAGTTCGCAGTGTTGATACAAGTTATCGTGAACGACGTCGGATAATCCGGCTGCTTGATTTTCTGACACGGGAAAAACTGACACGTGATCAGTTGGAACGGATAGGACGTCGTTTACAAAAATCCGGTCGTCGTGCTCTTCAACCGTTAGTCCGGCGTCTTTGGCGGGAAAAGGATCATGAAAGACTGTATCGCTATACCTGCATGCTTGATTTCTTTGATGCCGCCAACTGGCTTGATCAGCTTGTTCAGCTTACCATAAAACGTCGAGATCTCGCTGAAGAAGGACGTATACCGCTTCTGGAGATGCTGCAGGACTATGGTATTGATATCAACTCTCCCCCCTTTTCGCGAGACGACTTACATGGTGAAACACTGAGTATTTTTTTGACCCGCTGCCTGCAGGATGGCGCAGTCGGCATGGTCAGACTGATGGACCGCCTCCTGAATTCCGATGAGCTTCTACGCAGTCACCTGATACGATGTCTTGGCAGTCGCAATGAGTATGGGGCCGAAGCAGCCGCCTGTTTGCGTATGCTGGCCTGTTTTGAGTATAGGGAAGTGGCAGATCTGGCGGTCGAAAGTCTGGGTACTTTGCGACATGGGTGTGCCGTTACCGTACTTCAGTCGCTTGGAAATCTTACGGTAGAAGGACTTGAGAACCGTATTTCTCGCAGCCTCAGAAGGCTCTCTTTTCTTGGTCTTGGTGAGGCAGAAGCCTTACCAGAATATTTATCTGATCCTCTGGAATTAATTAGGGTACAGGCATCTCCGCTTGACTGTTATGGAGTTCGTACACTTTGGTTTTCCTGGAAACTCAAGGATGAATCTCTGGCAGGACTGGTACTGCAGATTGGCGATCGCGATGGGGTACGTCATGCCGTAGCATCCCGTTTTCAGAATCTACAGGATCACGACGACTACCTGGATGAGGTTAATGCAGAAGAGGGAATGTTTCAGGTAGAGCTGTATTATGCCGTAAATCTGCTGCGTGATGCGTTTCAACAAAGTATCGAGCAAGGTTATTATCTTCCGCCTGATCTGTATGCAAATCGTTACCTGTTTGGTGATACGGATCTGCGTCCTGCCAATTATTTACCCAGCTTCCCGGTTGAACTGCTTGACGGTTTACTCGAACAGATGCCCGCTCTGTTAACAGGTTGTGAAGAATTACTGGATGAACCTTTTTTTGAAGGATGGCTTTTTACCGATTTACTGGTTTATGAACTTGCAGAGGGATTAGATGCTATTCCTCTGGATAGTTGTTCAGAAGATGCACAACTACTGATATTTGAACAATTTTGTACAGAGTTGATTGAACCTGACAAGGAAGCATTATTACGTCGCCTGCTACTAACGGCTGACTTTATGCTGCAGGCAGACTGCCATATCCGGCTTGTGCAAAAGGTTCTAGCGCTTGGGTTGAGTATGGCCAGTTCTGTAATGCCCCTCAGTATGCATCCGTTTATCAGACGTCTAGCTTTTGATAGTATTGAGATGGCACGTTTGGCCTTGGCAGAAGGTTTTGATCCGCGTAAAAATCTCATCTACAATGATGAGGAGGAGTGGGAATGAACATCGGGGTCATTGGAGCAGGCAGCTGGGGGACGGCTTTAGCAAATGTTGTTGCTGCAAATGGCCATTCTACAATGCTATGGGCCTACGAGCCCGAGCTGGTCGCGGGAATGACGGCAACAGGAATTAACCATCTTTTTTTACCTGGTATCAAGCTGCACCCATCGTTGCGGTACACCGGGAATCTAACAGAGGCAGTAAGGGGTGCTGAGTTGGTGCTGCTGGTTACACCTACCCAGGTTATGCGGGGGTTATTAACCAGTTTAAGTTCAGACATAGGTCCTGGAACCATTTTGGCCTGTGCTTCAAAGGGTATTGAACTTGGTACGCTCAGTACGGTTTCGCAAATTTGTGCAGACGTTATGGGTGAGAAAATACTTGAGCAGTTTGTCGCATTGTCCGGCCCAACATTTGCCAAAGAAGTAGCGCAGGGATTACCATCCCTCATTGTAGCTGGCTCCGTTAATCTATCTGCCGCCTGTAACGTGCAAGAGGTATTTAGTAACCCGGTTTTCAGAGTTTATACGAGTACAGATACAATCGGTGTTGAGCTGGGTGGGGCGGTTAAAAATGTGATAGCCATTGCCGCTGGTATTAGTGACGGCTTGGGATTTGGGCATAATACACGGGCTGCATTAATTACCCGAGGACTTGCTGAAATAGGCCGAATGGGACGTGCCATGGGTGCTCAGGATGCAACATTTGCCGGCCTGGCTGGAATGGGGGATCTGGTACTGACCTGTACCGGTGACCTTTCCCGCAATCGTACCGTAGGGTACAAATTGGGGCAGGGAATGACCCTTGATGCGATTATGAGCGAGATGCTAATGGTGGCTGAGGGTGTTAAATCTGCTGAATCAGTCAATGAACTTGCAGCCCGTTTAGGGGTAGAAATGCCGATCACCCGGAAGGTATTTGAAATTCTTTACTGTGGAAAGCCTGCCCGGCAGGCTGTATTGGAACTGATGTCACGTGATTTGAAACCTGAATATGTCTGAGTGTTGCTCTGCTCTTTATCCTTCTTGGTCGCTTTTAATAAAAAACCGGCATAATGCAACAGATCAACAACCGTCCAAATTCCACCCATTAACACAATTACTCCACCAATAAACAATATAGGTTCCATGATATACCTCCAATTCGTTTTGGAGACAGTATCACAATACTATGACAGAAAATGTCGTGTTGGAATTTATGGGAAATTCAGGGTTCACCCTGTTCTGCGTCACCGGATAGTAATACGATATCGACCCGCCGATTCTTGGCACGGCCATCAGCTGTGCTATTTTCGGATGTTGGTCGAAACTCTCCATAACCTGTTGCAGACAGTTTGCCAGGGTCAACGTCATAGCTTTTCTGCAGATAACGCAGGACATTCGTTGCACGAGAGACTGATAGCTCCCAGTTAGAAGGAAACAGAGGGGTGCTGATCGGTATATTGTCGGTATGACCTTCCACCCGTAGCGGGTTTGAATACTGGGTCATGGCTTCAAGGATAGTGTTTAATATCTGGTATCCTGACGGTTTGATCACCGCAGAACCTGAATCGAAAAAACCAGCTTCCTTCAGACTAACCACCAATCCGCGTCGAGTAATTCCTATGGCGACCTTGTTCTGCGCTCCATGCTTGATCAGATAGGCCTCTATGGCTGACTGGATTTCTTTAAAATCTTTTTCTTCAGCCTTTCCTTTGCCACGGCCCTTATCCATACCCCCTTGTCTGGGGCCAGCAGGAGGCATCTTGTTAATTATTGGAATCACAGCCATTTCAGGTTTTACAGCAGGTATCGGTTTAATATCCTGTGACTGCAGTACTCCCTTTTGACCTGCTGCCGCCTGGGTAGAATAGCCAAACGATTCCCTCATGGCAGCAGCAACCTCTTCAACCTTTTTCTTATCGGTCTGCGACATGGCATACATCGTTACGAACACAGCAAAAAGCAGCGTAATGAAGTCTGCATAGGAAACCAGCCACCGTTCGTGGTTGGCATGCTTTTCAGGTTCTTTTTTTAGTGCCACTCACAACTCCTAGTGCTCTTCACCGGCAAAGGCTTTCAGTTTCTGTTCAATAAAATGCGGGTTCTCGCCATTCTGGATTGCTATCAGTCCTTCAACAATCATAACCCTTCGCAGGACCTCTTCCTTCATACGAATCTTTATCTTTGAGCCGATTGGCAAACAGATGATGTTAGCAGTCATCAGACCGTAAATGGTAGCAACGAAGGCAGCTGCAATGCCGGCTCCCAACTTGGAAGTATCAGACAAGTTACCCATAACGTGGATCAGGCCGAGCACGGCGCCGATAATACCGATGGTGGGGGAGTAGCCGCCAGCTGCCTCAAAAAATTCAACCGAGTGCTTTTTATGATCCTCGTAGGCCATAATCTCCGCTTCAAGGGTTTCACGAAGTTTCTGAGGGTCAATACCATCAACAACCAACGAAATCCCTTTCTTGATAAAAGGGTCCTTGGCGTTCTGAGCTTCCTGTTCCAGGGAGATCAGGCCGTTACGACGGGCTTTGGTGGCGTAGCCGATGATATCCTTAACCACCGCTTCCGGGTCAACTTTAGGAGGAAGAAAGGCGGTCTTGATATCTTTAAACCCGTTAATACAGGCCTTAAGCGGAAATGAGATGAAAACGGCACCGAAGGTACCACCAAGCACGATCAAGGCGGATGTCGGGGAGATCAGGGCACCAATATGCACCCCTTCAAGTACAGCGCCGCCGAAAACAGCTCCAAACCCGAGTGCAAGGCCGATTAAAGTTGCTAAATCCATAGGTCAGGTATCCTGGCGGTGAAGTGGATGTAAACTGCTTTTTGAATCAGAAGCTGAACCAATCTGTTCATTTTTGTTACGACCATACTGGGCATTTCTCTGACGTCGGAGGTAAGCGCGACCATTTGGTACTGCAGTGGAACGTCTTATAATTCTGGAACGAAAAGCGATGATCCTGTTCAATATCACATGACAATGTTCTCGTACCAGAAAGTGATAGCCATTAAACAGGGTGATGACCGTATCGGGAGTCTCTTCGACACTAATAATATGGTCAGGATTTAAAAACATAGTTTGCCTGTCCAAGCGGGTGACCAAAATCATGGGAACCTCACATAAATATTTTGCTAATAATATCGAACAACTGGATATGGTCAAGTTTTTTCGGATAACGAGTATAGGTGAATACTCGCTGTTAGTGGTTAAAAATAGCCTACTATACCATTATCATTTAATTTTTATAAAATAATGTAAGGTTGAATCATTTACGGATACCGTTTGCAGAGCCAGGATTATTTCTACGCTCATTCTTCTTTACAAAAGTAATGGCATCTGTCTCTCAAGGCAAGTTTATGCAGGTACAAAGCTGCGTTGGTGGGCTTACGTAAAAGACGGCAAAATTGTACATAATCAAGCACAAAGCAGCTGTAGAAACATTTTAAGTATCTTAAGACCTTATAAGGTGCGAATAGTAATGGTAAAACATTGTTATCTAGTTTCTTGCGTTTTCTTTACAGGTTTGGTTTAATAAAATTTTTTATGTATACGCATGTAAAGTGCCAAGGGAGGTAACCCTATGTTTCGTGCCCGCCTGACTGCCAAGGTCCTGATTGCCATCGCTGTGACACTATCTGTGGGATTTGCCTGCCTTGGTATCCTGAGTCTTTATCTTTCTTACACATCCATGCTTGACCTACAGCGTAGTAGCGCACGCCAGGCGGCTACAAATGTGATTCATGATCTGATAGAGTTAAAAATGAAAGGGGATTTTAAGGTCTTCAACCGGTATGTCGATGACGTGATAAAAAGTGGAGGGGCACTGAAGATCCAACTTTTTAATAGAGATGGTAAACAGTATGGCGGAAGCGAAACCAGCGAACTGATGAAGCAGGCAGTAACCGCTGGTGCGCAAAAGGAACAAAATACTACCCTTGATGGCAAATCAGCGTTGGTACTAGCAACACCGCTTGTTCATGAAGAGCGATGTAACGGTTGTCATGCAAGTAGTGCTTCCAAGTTTCTTGGTGGGCTACAGCTGACTACTTCGTTGGAAGATGGTGTAGTAAAGGCAAAAAAACTGGCTTTGATACTTACCGGTGTCGGTATTTTTTTCTTTTTTCTGATTATAGGTGTTTTATACCTGCTCATTTCCCGACTGGTAGTACGCCCTATCCGTGAACTATCGGCCCAGGTGGAAGATATTGCAAAAGGAGAAGGTGATTTAACCAAGGTGCTGCTGGTTCGTTCAGACGATGAGATCGGCCACCTGGCCGGTGAAGTCAACCACCTGACCCAGACTGTACGTGAGATCATTGCTTCCCTCTATCAGCAGGCCTGTCAACTGGGGGGGCATACCTGTGAACTGTCAAATTCCACCGAACGGATTGCAAAAGAGATGTATGAGCAGATGGAACATGCAGATACGGTAGCTACAGCAGCAGAACAGATGAGCAACACGATCCAGAACGTATCCCAGAACATCTGTCAGACGGTTGATCTTACTGCCAACGTGGATGCATCAGCCACTAGCGGTCTTGCAGTGGTACAGGAGACCTGGCTGTGCATGAGCAAAGTAGCGGAAAGTGTTCAATCAACCCTTACGGGTATTGCAGAGTTGGAACGTTCCTCGGCCAGCATTGGCAATATGTTGTCGCTGATAGAAGATATTGCGGACCAGACCAATCTGCTGGCGCTGAATGCTGCCATTGAAGCCGCCCGGGCTGGTGAGGCCGGTCGTGGTTTTGCCGTGGTGGCTGATGAGGTACGCTCTCTGGCAGAAAAAACTACCAAATCGACAAAAGAAATTGAACGGGTAGTGGGTAAAATTCAGGAAGAGAGTGATCAGGCAGCCTCTAACATCCGTAAGGAAAGTGAGCTGGTGCAGACCGCCCTGAATCAGGCCGAAGAGGCACGCCGTCAGTTGGAGGAGATCAAGAACTGCGCGTCAAGCTCGCGTATGATGAGTGAGCTGCTGGCTGTAGCTGCTGCTGAACAAACGACGGTTACCAGTGAGATTTCAGACAAAATCCAGCATATTTCCAATGCTGCCCACGGTACCAACCAGATGATGAAGGTCAATATGGAGACCTTTGTCCGCTTTGCCGACACGGTAGAGAACATTTATGGTACGGTGGGGCGGTTCTCGGTGGGTAACTACCATGATCAGGTCAAGGCCTATGCCGCTGAGCTGTCCAATGGTGTGCAGACGGCAATTGCCGAGGCGATCAAAAACGGTACGCTATCCGAGTCAGACCTGTTTGACCGTACCTACCAGCCCTATTCTAGAAAGACCGATCCACCGAAGTTTACCACCCGTTTTGACGGGTTCTTTGACCGTGTTGTCTCACCTATGCAGGAATCCATCGTTAACCGAGACAGCCAGCTGGCCTATGCCATCTGTTTTGACAACAATGCCTATGTTCCGTGCCACAACCTGCGCTTTAGCAAACCACTAACCGGGGATACGGAAGTGGACAAAATCAACAACCGCACCAAACGGATTTTTGGCGACAATACCGGCATGCGTTGTGCTAAAAACACCGATGGTGTCCTGTTGCAGACCTATCGTCGTGATACCGGTGAAATCCTGAACGACCTTTCAGTGCCAATCTTTATCAATGGTAAACATTGGGGAGGTATCCGCTTTGGCTATAAGGCACCGTGCAGTTTGAAGTAGCACCAGCTGGGATATTTTCTACTAAGGGAGACTGTTTATGGCGTTATTGATGTGGGGTCCAATGCTTGAAGTGGGGGTCAAGGAGATTGATTCCCAGCACAAAAAACTGGTTGATCTGGCCAATGAATTATCTGATGCACAAATGGGAGGCAAGGCAAAGGATCTGCTGGGCAAGACCCTGTCCGAACTTGTCCGGTATACTGTTACCCATTTTGCCACAGAAGAACGTCTGATGGATCAGCATAAATATCCGGCAGCCGTTGACCATAAGCAGCAACACAAAGATCTGGTGAAGACCGTATCCGATTTCAAGGCCAAGTTTGATAAAGGTGATGCTGCCTTGTCACAGGATATCATGCATTTCCTGCGGGACTGGCTGACCAAGCATATCATGAACACTGATAAGGCATTTGCCAAGGCTCTGATTCAAAAAGGCGTCAAATAGCGTCCTCTGCCCCTCCTCTGCCGGGGTGACCTTTACCGGCTCCCCGGCTATACCTGAAAATTTCACGTAATTCCCATTGATTTTCTTGCAATTTTGATTTGTTGGGCTAAACTTCCTATTTTAACAGCACCTGCAAGCCGGGTACTGCCAGAGCAGGACAGGGAGGTAATTAAATGACAAGTGTCTCGACAGAATCTGCAGTAACGGATGATTTGCTGGATCGAGAGTATCACCGTAAGAATTATCATGATCTTGGGTGTAGCGATGTACTGCTTGATGTGTACCGGATCTATCTGGAAAGTGCCCCCCAAAAGATTGGCCAATTACGGCCTTTAGTGGAGCAGGGAAAGCTTGAACCGATCATAACGCTGGCCCATGGGCTTAAGGGAGAATCAGGTTCAATTGGTGGCCGCCTGATTATGGCGGCAGCTGCGGCCATGGAACTGGCAGCCCGGGCCGGTGATCTGCACGAGGTCCAGCGTCTGATGCCAGAGCTTGAACTGCAGTTGCAGCGAACTATTGCAGCAATTGAACTGGAGTTAAAAGCGTGAAACAGACACAACAGGTTTCAGCCTCAGGGGTTAAGGAACAGCAAAACCACCTTAAAATCTTGTTTGCAGCTTCCGAAGCAGCACCTTTTGCCAAGACCGGCGGATTGGGAGAAGTAGTGGGTGACCTGCCTCGTTATCTGCATGCCCTTGGGCATGATGTACGGGTGGTGTTGCCACGTTACTACACTATTGACCCGGAAAAGTACGGACTGAAGCTGTTACCCGGCAGTCTGGTGGTACCGATGGGGATCATTGGAGAAATGTATTGCGGGGTATGGGAAGGCCGTTTGCCCAAAAGCGAGGTGCCGGTCTATCTTCTTGAGCACCAAGGACTCTACGGACGTGACGGCATTTATGGTGTAGATAACGTCGGTTTTATGGATAACGACAACCGCTATGTCTTCCTTTCCCGTGCCGCACTGGAACTGCCCAAGATGCTGTTGGGCTGGCAGCCGGATATCCTGCATGCCCACGACTGGCATACCGCAGCCATCCCGCTTTTCCTCAATAGCAGCTACCGCAACGACCCGTTGGTGGGTAACGCCGCTTCGATCCTGACCATCCACAACATGCAACACCAGGGTGAATTTTACCCTGGTCTGATGGAGGTGCTGGATGTGGGCTGGGAACACTTTACCTTTTTAGAGCTTGAAAAGGATGACCAAGTCAACCTGTTAAAAGGTGGTATCTACCACGCCACTCTGTTGAACACGGTCAGCCAGGGCTATGCCCGTGAGATTCAGACCCCGTTGTACGGTTGGGGGCTGGAAGGGGTTATGCGGGAGCGCTCTGCAGATCTGTACGGTATTCTGAATGGTGTTGACTATGACGAATGGAATCCGGCTACTGACCACTATTTACCAGCCACCTACACGGTTGATGATCTGAGCGGTAAAGCGGTTTGTAAGCAGGCGTTGCAACGGCGGTTCGGCCTGCCCGAGATTGATGTGCCGCTGTTCGGGATTGTTTCCCGGATGGTGCCCCAGAAGGGTACCGATCTGCTGGCCGAGGCGATCCATCAAATGATCAAGCTGGACCTGCAGGTAGTGGTGGTTGGTAACGGTGAACCGTGGGCTCACTTCTTCTTTGGTGGTATGGCCCATCGTCATCCAGACAAGGTTGGCTGTCATATTGGCTACGATAATCCTTTGGCCCATCTGGTGGAGGCAGGCAGTGATTTCTTTTTGATGCCATCAGCCTTTGAACCCTGTGGTCTGAACCAGATGTACTCGCTTGCCTATGGCACTCCCCCGGTTGTCCGTGCCACCGGAGGCCTCGATGATAGTATAGAAAACTTTGATGAAACCACGCTCTGTGGCGATGGTTTCAAATTCTGGACTCAAACCTCAGCTGCTCTCTTTAATACCGTGGGTTGGGCAACCTGGACCTACTACAACAATCAGGCAGGTCTGGCCAGTTTGCGAAAAAACGGAATGGTCAAACGGTTCACCTGGGAGGAGTCAGCCTTGAAATATGAGGATATGTACCGCGAAGCAGTACGGAGGAGACGGGGTGAACAGTAGGGTTGTTTTGCAGTATCTATGTATCTGTACTGTTGTGATAGCTATCAGTGTTGTATCCGTTACGGCTCAGGAACCGTTTGCAACCTTTCCTCCCCTTCCTTCCGGCTATCATTCAATCAAGGTTTTCGATCGCAACGGTCATTTTGTTGGTCGCCTGCTTCCTGAACAACGCTACTGGACCAGCATTAACCGTATCCCTGTCTTTCTGCAAAACGCCGTGGTGGCGGTTGAGGATTCACGCTTCTACGAACATGGTGGCATAGACGTGCGAGGTATTGCCAGGGCCGCCTTAAAAAATGTGGTTAAAGGCAGGCTGGCCGAAGGCGGTTCCACCATCACCCAGCAATTGATCAAAAACAAATTTCTAAGCACAGAGAAGACCCTTGACCGAAAGGTTAATGAAGGTCTCATGGCACTTGAATTTGAAAAGAAATATACCAAAAAGCAGATCCTGGAGATGTACTTTAACGAGATCTATTATGGCAACGGAGCGTGGGGGATAGCACAGGCGGCCCGGCTCTACTTTGACAAGAACCCCGAAGAGCTAAGCGATTCGGAATCGGCATTGCTGGCCGGTGTACCCAAAAACCCTTCCCGCTACAATCCACTGGGTAAACCTGCCGATGCAGGGATGCGCAGAGCGGTAGTGCTGAAGCGGATGCTGGATGTTGGAGCGATCAGCCAGGCCGATATTAAAAGAATCCAGTCTCACTCGGCTGCACCGGTGCCGAAAAATCAGGCTCCCTACTACCTGGCGCATCTGCGTACAAAATTGATAGAACGGTTTGGCTCCGGTGTTTTTGAACATGGAGGGCTTGAGGTTACGAGTGCCATGGACAGTACGCTGCAGATCAAGGCAGAAGCGATCATAAGTGAAGGGGTCGCCCGTATTGCACCAGGGCTTCAGGGGGCGCTGATTGCACTTGATCCGGCAAATGGTGACTTGCTCACCATTGTGGGTGGGGTTAATTACGCCAAAGGACCATACAACCGGGCGTTACAGGCAAAACGCCAGCCAGGTTCTGCCATCAAGCCATTCATCTATGCAGCGGCCCTGGAAAAAGGAACCACTGCTGCCAGTCTCTGGAACGATGCGCCGGTTGAATATCCAAAGGGGAACGGGACCGTCTGGAAGCCGCTCAACTATGGTGGCAAGACCTACGGTGAGCTTTCCCTGCGTCAGGCCCTGTCCAGCTCAAATAATGTTATCGCGGTAAAATTGCTGGAGAAAACAGGCTTTGCGGATTTTGGCGATCTGACCGCCAAGGCAGGATTGCAGCTCCATCATCAGAACGATCTTTCGCTGGCTCTGGGAACCGAAGAGGTAACCCTGCATGATCTGACCCAGGCCTACATCCCCTTTGCCAATGGCGGTAGCAGGGCTGAACCGCGTAGTATCATCAGAATCTATGACAGTTACCGCAAGACATGGGCAGAAAACGCACCGGTACTGACACCTGCACTGACACCGGCTGTCGCCTTTATCACCACCGATATCTTGAGAGATGTCCTGACCATCGGCACGGCAAAAGGATTAAGGAAATTCAGCCAACAGCACCCGGCAGCAGGCAAAACAGGAACCACCAACGACTATCGTGATGCCTGGTTTATCGGCTACACACCCCAGCTGGTAGCGGGTGTCTGGGTTGGCCACGATCAGCCACGGCCCGGCGGCAAATCGTTCACCGGAGGAGCTGTGGCTGCCCCGCTTTGGGAACGGTTTATGCGTCAGGCTCTGGCAGGCAAACCGGTTGTTGATTTTACCAGACCGGACACGGTGGTGACGCTGAGTATTGATCCCGGTACAGGCTACCCTGCAACAGAGTCCTGCCCCAAAAAGCATGACGAACTCTTTATGGTCGGCACTGAACCTGATCAGTACTGTCCCAAACATGGCGGCGGTGTCCGTACCCCGTTAGTTCCTGCAGCAGCTCCAGATACTGATAAGCAGAAGTCTGAACCGGATACCGGAACGGAGCCATAGCCATGCTTTCATCACTGCACGATTTCATTGATCAGCTTACTCATCAAGGCCAGTTATGTCAGGTAGAAGCGCCGGTTTCCACCAGTTTGGAGCTGGCAGCCATTGTCCGAAAGATAAGCAGTTACCCCAAAGGTGGTCCGGCAGTGTTCTTCAGGCAGCCGGATGAATCTCCCTTTCCGGTGGCGGCAAACCTGTTTGGTTCAAGGCGTCGCATGAGGATGGCATTGGGCGTAGATCGTCTGGCTGATCTGACCGCTGCCTTCAGTTCGGTTCTCCACGGACTTTCGTTCCACGATCTTGCCGGTCTTGGGGATCTGCTGTCGAACCATCCTGATCTGTCCTGTTGCAAACCGACACTGATAGCTGACGGTCCCTGCCGCCAAGTAACAGAGCCGTGGCCCGACCTTTTGCAGCTGCCGTTTCATCAAAATTGGCCCGATGACGGATCAGCGGCAGGAACAGGCCGCTACATCACCCTGGGACAGGTAGTGACGGCTAACCCTGATGGTTCAGATGCCAACTGCGGTATCTATCGTTGCCAGATTCATGATTCCCACACTCTGGCTATCCGCTGGCGAGCCGGAAGTGGTGCAGACCGTCACCATCAGCAGTTTATCAGACAGGGGGAGCGGATGCCGGTTGCCATAGTGCTGGGTGGTCCCCCTGCCCTTACGTTGGCTGCTGCCTGGCCATTACCGGATGGGCTGGATGAGTTTACCCTTGCAGGCTGGTTGAGGGGGGCATCCATCCCGACGGTTATCAGTTCCCATGGCCCGTTGCAGGTTCCGGCAGAGGCGGAACTGGTGATTGAAGGCTTTGCAGAGCCGGACAATCCCCTTGTTGAAGGCCCCTTTGGCAACCATACCGGACGCTACGATCCGGCCGGACCAACGGCAAGGATTACGGTCAGCCGTATTACCCGCCGTAACGCGCCGATTATTCCAGCCACCGTGGTGGGTCCACCGCCACAGGAAGATTGCTGGATGATGCTGGGGTGGGAACGGTTGCTGGCTGCCCTGCTACCCCGGCTGATACCGAACCTGTGTGATATCTGCTTGCCACTGTCCTGGGTCTTTCGGAACAGCGCGGTTATTTCCCTTAACAACCATTCGCCCCAACTGGTGC
>Ga0209373_10003968_pt1 | contig 13151 bp, 16 predicted proteins | sample Higcelweek5metaG_FD_187173 | JGI IMG/M metagenome (GOLD analysis project Ga0209373, IMG submission 187173) | Freshwater pond sediment microbial communities from the University of Edinburgh, under environmental carbon perturbations - High... | ecosystem: Environmental > Aquatic > Freshwater >...
CTCATCAGGCTGACTTTGTTGGACCATGCTACCTGAAAGGACCTATCCGTTTCTACAGCCTGAATATCGTTGATACGGCTACGGTACGGTGTGGGCTGCATCCTTCCCTATCCAAGTCAGGTCAAACGATCTTTGACGGATTCTGGGGGGCATGGAAGCGGATGGGAATACCAGAGCGCATCCAGGTTGATAACGCCATGTCCTTCTTTGGAAGCCCGACACATCCCCGCGGGATGGGGCCGCTCATCCGGCTCTGCTTACACAATGGCATTGAGCCTTGGTTCATACCAATGGCTGAGCCATGGAGAAACGGGATGATCGAAAATTTTAACGACCGTTACGAACAGAAGTTTCTCGGGAAAGTTACCATGGCATCCTTGGAAGACCTGCAATCCGGTTCTCTTGCGTTTGAGCAGCGTCATAACAGCAGATATCGCTACAGCAAGCTCAAGGGACATACGCCGATGAAAGCTCTTGCTACCTCAAGTGCAAAGCTGAGGTTTCCAACAGAAGAAGAGCCTCCCAAGCATCGACTAAAGAAACCAGAGGCGGGCAAATATCACGTTGTGCGTCTCATTCGCAGTGACCTGAAACTGAATGTCTTCGGAGAATACTTCTCAGTTCCACCGGAGACAGCGCTTGAATACGTGGTGGCTACTATCGATGTCAAAGAACAGAAAATGAAACTCTTCCTGGACAAAAAACAGGTCGAGGAATTCGACTACAAATTGCGTTAACCAAGTTAAGTGTCAGCGATGTCATGGCACTAAAAAGTGTTATCGATGTCCTGGCACTCAACAATTAGTCATAAGGGATATGGAAAATACAAAATTACCGTTTTTTGTAGGGGTGCATGGCATGCGCCCTTGCTGAAATCTTCAACAGTCTCGGCTACAGGCAACAGGGCGAACGCCGTTCGCCCCTACATTGAATCGCTACATTGGCACGTTCTGCATCCCAAAATCATTTCAAACGCCAGGTCAGGACCGAATCATACTGCCCGTTAGTGGTATAGCCGGTCACCAGCAGTGCCTGATCAGGCTGCAATGCCAGACCGTTTGCCACATCGGTACCACCACCAGGCCCTTCAAAGACAAGCAGCCCGGCCTTGCCAAAAAGTGGATCAAGCTGGCCAGCTGCAGTGTAGCGCAACACCACCGCATCCTTGTTGCCTGCACTGTTCATACTGCTTCCGGCAACAACAATCTTCCCGTCCAGCTGCAGCAGCAGGCCATAGGGATAGGCATCACTGCCGGTCAGGCCGGTATAGGTAACCAAGCCGTTTTGGCCGAATCCGCTGTCAAGCTGCCCCGAGGAAAGCAGTCGCATGGTGGTAATCTGAAAGCCGGTTGCACTGGCTGCCGCACCGGTTACCATGATCTTGCCGTCCGGCTGCAGGGCAAGGTTATTGGCGTAATCAGCATAATCACCGGCACCACTCCAGATAAAACTGCCGTTGGCACCGAAGCTGCTGTCCAGTGAACCGTCCCGGTTGATTCGGATCACCAGCATATCTTCCTTGCTGCCATTGCTGATGACCGCGCCACTGGCAACCAGCTTGCCGTCCGGCTGTGCCGCCACGGCAAACCCTTTTTCGTTATCATTTGCAGGGCCGTTGTAATGAACCGCCCCCTGCCTGCCAAAGGTCGGATCAAGCTGCAGATCAAAATTCATCCGCAACAGCAGCAGATCCTGCTTTTGAGACTGGGAGGAGGAGCTTTCACCAATCACCACGATCTTCTGATCAGGGGTGATCGTGATACCGAACCCGATATCGGTCCCCAGGTCGGAAAAGAGCAGCTCTTTCATCAGGACACCACTGGAGGAAAACTTGAGCACCAGCAGTTCACGACTGCCATTGATGGTTGCGTAGCCGGTCACGATGATTGCGTCATCCGCAGGGATGATGGCCAGTCCCAGACCACGATCCCGATCAAAATCGCCGTAGCGCACAAACCCGTTGGTACCGAAACTGGTATCAAGCTGTCCTGTTGACGTATAGCGTACCAGCAGCAGATCATCATCCGCGCCATTAACGGCCGATCCCATCACAATAATCCTGCCGTCCGACTGGAGCGCAACTTCAACCCCACGGCTGGAAAAACCGGACCCGGCTGAAAACAGGGTATAGCCAAGCGGTGCATTAAAACCGGTATCCATAGCAACAGAGCGGGTAGAGCTGTCACTGCCGCCACAACCGGCCACCGCCAGAACAACAGGCAGTATGAACAGAACAAGAGCTTTCAGACCCATACCGGTGCCTCCTTGGGGTACATGATAACAGCTCATCTGCAGGACTACGGAAGAGCCACAACCGGGACCGTTACGGCAACAGTCCCGTTACTATCCACCATGACACTGTAGTTTGTAGCCGCTGACGGCGTTGCAACAGTATAGGAGCCGAGCTCCGTATTTACGCCACCGCCAAGGTTCACAACGTTAATTTTCGAGATGCTTTTGTTCACAAAACTGGAATATGTCCGTTGTTCCCCCCGGTACACCGTCACCTGACTTTCCGAAACACCAGCGTAGATACCTACCCTGATATCATTACCGAATTTGTTATCAATCGAGACGGTACCAGCATCGGCAGAAGTGTGACACAGCAGACCAGACATAAGCGCTACCGCAAGACAAACAGCCCGTTTTCCGTTTTTCATTGCTAGTACCTCCTCTTTATCCCAAGTTGCCTTCAAGTTGACATTTTGTAGACCTTTGAGGTTTTGAAAACCTCAAAGGTCTGATCTAAACAGGTGTCATCTTGATTGCAAAAGCGAATTAGCCTACCTGTCAGGCAGCACTCCGAGCATCAACATAGGCGATCATCTCAGCCAGAGTTGCAATATTCGCCACCTCGTCAAGTTCAATCCTGATCTTGAACGTGTCTTCGGTCAGCACCAGCAGCTCCGAGATATCCAGTGAATCCAGTTGCAGATCCTCACGCAGGGTCTTTGCCGGTGTCAGTTCCGCCTGTGCCAGTCTGCCTTTGCCGATCTTCTTTACCAGTTCATACACCTGCTCTGTCGTTGTCATGCTTCACTCTCCTTGTTATGAATTTGGCCGCTTCCAGGAACCCGACAGACTCCAGAAGCGTACCATCGAACCAACGTTGAGCCCCAGCTTAACCCACCACCAAAACCGGTCAGCACCAGACGGTCGCCATGGTGTATTCGTCCGGCTGCCCGTGCTTCATGCAGGGCGATCGGAATGGTGGCAGCTGAGGTATTTCCGTACTGCTCAAGGTTTATCACGATTTTGTCCATTGGCAACTCCAGACGTCCTGCTGCTGCCTCAATAATCCGGCGGTTGGCCTGGTGGGGAATGAACAGGTCGATCTCATCCACAGTCAGCCCTGCCGCTTCCAGTGCCCGCAAGGCAGAGTTGCCCAGTACCCGCATGGCAAACATAAAGACCTGATTGCCGTCCATCCGCAGATACTGCAGCTTTTCAGCAAGGGTTTCCGGCGTGGCAGGCAGACGGCTGCCGCCCGCCGGGATCAAGACCGCTGTATGATCTGCGCCGGTGGTGCCGGTATCGGTGGCCAGCAGACCGTATCCCTCCGGCACAGCACCGATTACCACCGCACCGGCACCATCACCGAACAGGATGACGCTGTCTTTATCCATTGGATCAACAACCCGCGACAGAACCTCGGCCCCCACCACCAGCACCTTGCGGCTGAACCCGCAACTGACAGCATTACAACCCAGCATCAGCCCGTACACAAACCCGGAACAGGCAGCAGAAAGGTCAAAACAGGCAGCAGCGGGAATACCCAGCGCATGTTGGACAAGGGCGGCCGTGGACGGGGTCGGATAATCACCGGTAGAGGTGGCGATGATCACCATGCCGATCTCTTCCGGGGTAGCCCCTGCATCTGCCATGGCCCGCCTGGCTGCCTCAATGGCAAGATCAGAGCAGGCCTGCTCCGGTGCGGCAACCCTGCGGTTGTGAATGCCGGTCCGGTTGTAGATCCAGTCAGTGCTCACGCCAAGGCGCGCAGCAAGTTCCTCGTTGCTCAGACGCTGTTCCGGCAGATAAGCACCGGTCCCCACAATGCCGGCAGCTGTCTGTGCGCTATCGCCTACGGCCTTGCCGCTGTTCTGCGGCTTCTTCCGTATGGTCGGCTGCACCACAACTGGTGCGGCAATTTGTCCTTCTGAAACAAACCTGAGAAACGGGCTGCAGGGACGGGCCGTTTCACCGGCTTCCACAAACAGCTCGGCAACCGTGCCGGATCGCGGCGAGTGAAAGTCATAGCTGGCCTTCTGCCCCTCCAACTCGGCCAGGGTCTGTCCTGCGGTCACGCTCTCGCCAACCGTTACCAGCAGCCTGCCCACCAGAATCTCTTCATCTGCCGGATTATGGCCGGGAACCAGCACCATATCCTCCCTGACAGCACTGTTTTCTGGCCAGCTAACCTCCAGCTCCAGCAGTTCTGCCGCAGCCTGCAGAGTTGAACGGACCGAAGGAAGCAGCGCCAGTTGATTGGCGTTGTTGGCTGGCAACAGCACATCGGGCCGGGTCACCCTGCGACAGGCCACCGTTGGGGCATGGGTGGCGGTCCAGGCGATCACCTCTGCGCCAAATCCTGCGGTCAGGGTATCTTCATGCACCACCAGCAGTCTGGTGGTCCGTTGCGCCGACTCCAGCACCGCTGTCCGGTCCCAGGGCGCAACCGTCCTCAGATCCAGCAGATCGCAGGTCAGTCCAACGGTCTCCAGCAGCGCAGCTGTTTCTTCACAGATCGTAACCGTGTTACCCCAGCAGACCAGGGTCAGATCAGTACCGCTGCGGATAAGCCGCGCTCTACCCGGCACTACGAACAACCCGCTAACATCGGCAGGGGCGTAATGGGCGGGGGCATGCAGCAGGTTGTTGGGGTACAACAGCACCGTGGGTGTCCGGCTGCAAAAGGCCGCCTGCAACAGCCCTGCAGCATCCGGGGCAGTGGAAGGGACAAAGACCTGCAGGCCGGGAACATGGGCCAGCGCCCCTTCCGGTGAATGGGAGTGGAACGGCCCCAGGCCATGCCGGTAACCGCCATAGGGGGCCAGCAAAATCAACGGGCAGTCAGTCCCACCGCCGCTGCGCCACCAGTAGGAAGCGGCATCGCAGACCAACTGGCTCCAGGCATGGGGCAGAAAATCAGCAAACTGGATCATCACCACCGGCTTTTCACCGGCCAGGGCCCGCCCGATGCCGCCTCCCACCAACGTTGCCTCGCTGAGCGGACCATTGCAGACCCGGCCGGGAAAGCGGGATGAGAGCCCCTTGGTAAGCCCCAACACATCCCCCTTGGGATCTTCAATATCCTGGCCACGCACCGAGACCGTCGCATCCTGTTGGAGTTGGAGGGCAAGCACGGCGTTCAACGCCTGGGCCATGGTGCAGCCCTGCTCTGCAAAGGGGGCCTGTTCCGGCTGTTCCAGGTTCTGACAAACCGGAGCAGCCTCACATTCCGGTTCAGGCAGCGGAAAGTTCCGGGCCACAATCAGTGCCTGCTCGATCTCACACTTTACTTCAGCCTCAAGCGCCTGTAGTTCCTGTACGGTCTGACCGGCATCCAGCAGCAGACGACGCAGGTTATGCAGCGGGTCTTGCGTGCTCCGCTCGGCTGCAAGCTCTACAGCATCCCGGTAGGTTTCCTGGCGGTCTGCGCTGGAATGTTCACCGATCCGGGCCGTCTCAAGCACCACAATCAACGGTTGTTGAGCGGATCTGACACGATTGACCGCCTCTGTCAGCCCCCTGCTGCAGGCAAGCGGATCGGCACCATCAAGATGGCTGATCGGGATGCCCCAGTATTCGTCCAGCAGCCGTCCATCCGGCAGGTGCCAGAAGGTTCTGTGGCTGGTGGGGCAGGAAATGGCCCAACGGTTGTTATGGATCAGAAACAGCACCGGCGCTGCCTCCCGGGCAGCCTCGGCCAGGGCCTCAAGCACCTGCCCCTGCTGGGTGGTGCCGTCTCCCATGGAGGCCAGCACGATTGCATTGCCGCTTTTGGCCTTTAACGCCAGTGCCGCGCCCACCGCCTGCAAAGGGGCCTGCCCCAGCGGCCCGGAGATGTTGAAGGTCCGTCTGGCAGATGAGACCAGCAGGGGGTGCAGGTTTCTCCCCCCTGCCGGAGAAAAGGCCCGCCCCATGGCTGAGGCCAGCAGCTCTTCCGGTTTCCAGCCCTGCCTGAGCATCAATGGCCGGTCACGGTAGTGCAGGAAGAGCAGATCATGCTCCAGAAACGCAGGGAAGGCAGCCACCGCCTCAGCCCCGGCAGAAGAGACGCAGAAGTCGATCAGCCCCTGCTTGTGCAGTTCCTCTTCCTGCTGATCAAGGTAGCGGGAACAGAGCATTAGACGATAGGTTTCAAGAGCATGCAGCATACAGGCGTTCCTTTACAAACAACAAAAACAGACAGATCTTCAGGACAGACAGCGCTATGCGGCAGCCAGGAGTCTGGCGGAGTCCGTCAGGCTCCTAGACGTGCATCAATCAAGGCAACCATCTCACCAACGGTTTTGACCGACAGGGCTTCCTTGATGGAAAACTGCAGCTTGAAGCAATCTTCGGTCAGCACCAGCAGCTCGGTCATCCCCAGAGAATCAAACTTCAGATCGTCACGCAGGACAGCCTCAGCTGTTACTTCTTCCTTAGCAAGCTTGCCCTTTTTAGCCTTCAGAATCAGTTCTGCTACTTTTTCAGTTGTTGTCATCTCACGCACTCCTTTTTGGAATAGGGCGCCTCAAACAGGGCACCTGTCTGTTTTCAGGCCAGCACCGACTCACGGTCGCTCCTGATAAACTCCAGCAACTGTTTTGCAACCGGGCTGTACAGCTTTATGCCGTCATAATCCGGTTCTTTACCCAGCACCTGCTGCAGGGCGATACCATCACTGCCAAACCAGCGCGGAAAGAGGCCACCCAGAAAGAAACCGCGCTGCCGCATCTCCTGCACCGCCGCCGTTATGCAGTCCAGTCCGGCAGAAAGCACCACCTGCAGACTGACCACCTGCCGTTGCCGGGCCTGCTCCAGCAACTGATCCAGAAAGGCAGGCCAGTTGATTCCTATGGTACTGACCGAGATTCTCCAGGTACCGGCGTCACTGAACCAAGTATCAGAAGAGGTTGTCTCACCTGTTACCGGCAGGGGTACCGAACCGGGCAGCACTGTTCTGGGACGCAACGGAGCCAACAGCCTTTGCAACTGCTCAAGGTACTGTTCTGGGAGATAACAGAGACCTGTCGGGTCGGACTGTTCCAGAAACTGCAGCAGACAGGCCACCCGTTCGGTTTCTGGCCCGTGCTCCTGAAACGAAGCACCGTTTACCTGATCAAGCATCAAAGCATAGTCTCCAAAGCCGCACTTCACCCCGCCCATCTGCGTAAAATAATGGTGGCAGACCGCCTCGCCGAAAATACCGTCACTACCCACGGCAGGCATATTTTCCGGTTGCGCATAGTGCTGAAGCAGCAGCCAGGCCAGATCACTCCCGGCACTGTCGGGCACCACCAGCAGATTGCCCCCTTCCCACAGCTGCGGGTTTGGGGAGTTTTTATATAGCGCAATATACCCGACCGGATTACCAACAGCGTCAAAGGCAAGTGATGAGTCCAACCGTCCGGCCTCAATCTCCGCCATGATCAGATCAGCGTGGTAAACGTACTGCACCGGAAAGGCATCGCCATAGATTGCACGAAAGACCCCAGGCACCGCAGCGGCACAGGACGGATCTACTTTTTTGATAATAAAATCTTGATCTGACACTATTCACAACTCCTTTGATCTTAAAAAAACAGTTGCTGCGGAGATACAGAGATCTCAGAGAAAAACAGAAAGATACAACAAACGACCTGATTCCCTTTGGGTGAACTACTAAAAACAGATTTTTTGTAGTTCTCTGTGTTTCTCTGCGCCCTCTGTGGCTAACTGCCGTATTAAGGTTGATCTGCGGAGATACGGCTTGGGGATGCACAACGATACAGACACCTATGGCAGGTTCCATGCCAAAAGACAGCGCCTACATTACAGCATGTTGCAAGTCATGCGCTGCAAACTTTTGTCCCTGATTGTCAACTATGTTGGCACCGGCAGCCTTAGTACAACTCCTGCTGTCCGATAACAGCAGGCACCCGTTTGGGTGCCTTGATCCGCAGCTGCTTGTTGACATTCATCCGCCCGAACACGACCTGAATATCGCTGACTGCTACACCAAACTCATCAGCCAGAAATCGCACCATATGGTCGGTTGCCCGGCCAGCGCGGGGCACTGCCGTAACACTGACGCACAGCTGATGCCCCTTGACCTTGCCAATGGCATCACGCTTGGCATTCGGCGTGCCCAGAATATTAAGCACCAGGATATCACCCTCCCAGCTATAAAACGGTTTCTTCATGATACCTCTGCAGGACTGCGTGTTATTTCCATTTCCACTCAGTCAACTTGTATGGAGCTTCCTTGTTCCAGGCCTGCCACCAGACCGTTGCCTCTGCCTTCTTAATCTTGCCGTTCAGCTTTACCTTCAGCGTAAGGTGGTAGTTCATACCAGCGACAACCTGCTCTTCTGCGCTAAGAATGGAGATCAGGCTTAACTTTGCCTCCGGGGTCTCCTTATTTTTCCGAAGTTCCGTTTGTTCTGCCGTGATTGCAAAATTTGCCGCTGCAACCACCTCTGACTTGGTCACTGCTGCAGGAGCCCAACCGCCAGCGATCTGTTCTTGCGCAAGAGAGCGGTCGTAAAACAACACAGCACAAAGGATAACTACCAGGATGTAGACGGGAATAATCTGTTTCTTCATCGGTCTTCCTTTCTTTGTTTGGCAGAACGTTTCAAGCATACCGGATCTGCACGGCTTTTGAGTGGGAACTCTGTTTTGAAAGCGGTGGGCAGCAGTCGGCATACGCTGTGATTTTTGACAATTAGGAGAAGAGTTTCCTGTTTTTGTCACTTCCTGAAATAGATATCAACATAATCGGTTTCAGGCCCGCACGGGCTGTCCATCTCCTTAAGCCGCCAGTATTTTCTTGAGCCGGTTATCCTGAAGGTAAGATTACCCTGACGGACACAGGCTGCTCCGCCATTAATAAACGATACCTTTGTCACAATACTGCCGTTGAATGTAAAGCTGTTCTTATCGATCTCGGTGACAACGCCATCTATGGAAACAAAATCACTGCCGGTTTTCCCATGCTGTTCGCCCTTTAACGTAATCAGGCCATTCTTCTCTACAGCGGTGACCGTTCCAAACCTGTCCCAGCTTATCCACTGGAGCGACAACTTGTGGTCTCCCAGCAGCTTCGCCCTGGCCTCCTCATTTTTCACAATCGTACCGGTTAGTTCGTCAGCATGGCAGAACGTGACCATCAGCCCCCAAAACAGAACAATCATGGCAAACCATCGCTTCATATCCCCTCCTGGCATTCATTTAAGCCGCTCGTTACATTCGGCGTCATCAGCGCTGGTGGAGACCATGGTTCCTTCAAACCCCTCTTTTTCTGGAACGTAGCGGATTTTGTAGGTATCCAGTGTGCCACCTCTGCCTCTGTAATCAATGCAGTATTTCCAGACACCTGCGGACCGGGTTTTTTGAGAAAAAAGGTAGTCACACCAGCCGGATGTTACGATGCTACGTTCCTTGGCATCCGTCATCTCCAGTCGAATCTGATACTGCATAACTTTGTCTTTTTTGGGATTGTAACCAAAAAGAGAGGTGGGCAGCCCCATGCAGGCCAACGCATCAAAAAGAGCAAACTCAAGTGCTTGACCGTCTCCATTGTAGTCCTTCAGAAACAGTACATGCGCCTTGTATTCGCCACCTTTACCTGATTTCCCCTGAACGTGATAGTACGGTCCTTTCCGAATCCGGTAAGGGATATCAAAAGGTTCCGGCAGTTCAATCGTATTTATGATGGTATTGTTGCTGGTATTAACCAGAGAAAACCTGACAAGCCCGGAATAGTGACTGCCCCGTGTTTCATCCGGACAGGTGTAAGGGGCGTCAGGTTCATCTTCAGCAGAGGAAGGGTTCTTCGCCGGATTGAGCATCCACAGTACAATGGCGCGATCTGGATAGCCTTTCGGCTTCAAGGACTCTGTTTCAATGACCACACCTCCCGCAGGGAGACGGAGCCTTGGCACGATCTCCCTGGCATGGGTACGAGTCTGAAAGACCAGTAAAAAGGCAGTTACGAGGATGATGATGCCTTTAAAATTACCGTTCATATAAATCACCATGTTTGCAGTTCAGGTATCTTGCTTCTGCCTTGTCAGATTGACGGTTTTGCCCCGATCTGTTTTTCCATTACAAAATTAGTCAGTTCAACCCCTCGTCGGACGACAGCTTGTTGATTAACAATCGTAAAGCCTTGAGTCTCAAAGAACTGACGGGCTGTGACGCTCGCCTCGACAAAGAGGCGTCTAAGCCTCACAGGACTAAATGGAAAACAACAATCCTTTTTCCGGATAATGTTTCACGTTTCTGGTGGCGACCTTATATCCCTTAACCAGTGCCGTTGCAGCAATCAGGCAGTCAAGCGATGTAAGCGTCACTCCTTTGGCTCGATATTTCCGGTACAATTCACCACCCTTACATGCTATCTCAGGGGTAACCGGCTCAACAGCGCAGGCCTCTATAAAGTTATGCGTCACAACCTTCTCCGCATCACGCATACCAGCGGTTAACTCATACACCGTCAACACGCTTATCATTGCCTGGCCACTGCTCCACAAGCCACCCATCAGAGGCTGCGTGTAGGAAGCTCCTCGCAGAAAATCAATGGCAATATCAGTATCAATGAGCACGCCCGGCATAGTCGCGCGCCCCCTCTTCTCTCAGGCTGTTCACAATATCTACGCTTGCGTCCTCTCTGGCTTGCCAACCGCCAAAGGACTCCATCGCCTTCTGGATTTTTCGCTGACGGATATGCTCCCGCAGTGCCTCAGCGATAAAGCTGCTTACGTTTTTAGACATGGATTTTGCTTCTTGAAGGAGGTCTTCAGGCAGGGTAATTGAAGTTTTTACGAGGTGCATAGCGCCCCCCTTATAAGTAGTATAAAAATATCCTACCAACGAGTACCAACAATGTAAAGGGCAGTTTGTCTATGCTGATTGAGCCCCGTAGGGTGGGCAATTGCATCACCGTTGCCCACGCGGATGATAATGGTGGGCAGAAATACCTGCCCACCCTACGAAGCTAAATACCCAAAGACCTACTGTACGCCACGAACTGGCCAGACAAAATTGCCGCTGTTCTGTACGTCGAAGCTCGCTCTAGCGGCGGTCATTTCTACGCTATAGGCCACTCCATGGCCGTAGCCGCTGCTACGGGACCAATACCAACCACCCCGAAAGTTTAAAAATCCGTTTGTATTTTGAGATCTTAATTGTAGTTCTTCCTTGGTGGGAAGCCGCCACTGTCCGGCGGTGGATTTATCGGCCAACCCGCAGGCGCCGGAACCCAGACCAGCGGCGCTGTCCTTGGCAGCAAAAAAATTTTTCATACCAAAACAGTTGGCGTTCTTCAGCCAGACCAAATTCTGGCCAGTATCGGTGATGGTGCCGTCGCCATTGTCCTTCAGCCCCGCATGGGCACTACTCGCCACCATGAGACACACCGCCGCTATGACCGCCATGGTCCTGATTTTCATCGCCTTTTCCCCCTCTGAGATAGTCTCCCTATTGTTTGCTAAAATATAACTGAAAGGCGTTGATCAAGAAAACAGCCCGGCCACTCGAACAGCCCGTTTCTACTATTTTGATTGGCTCGGTTACTGTGGTTCCGTCTGTGGTTCCGTACTTATTAAAGGTGCAGGTGCCGGAGAGCGTCATAGACAGACATTTGCCGGAAAGTGGCGATGTTGAGAGATTCATGGTGTATGCGGTCTGAACCGCCAACTTGCCGTTATAGGTCTTTGTTGTGTAAATTTTTTTGTCACCCCAGGGACTGTTGACTAACTGGACGGTTAAATCGGTGCAATAACCAGCGGAATTGTGAACGGTTACACTATAATTCATATTGTTAAACCATTCGATCGCATACTCTTGCGCCGAAGCATTTGATGTGGCAATACCAAAAATACTGAACGCAAAACTGGCAACCAGCATAATTTTTGTTTTCATAGCATCTCCTGAATAATGCGGGACACTTTCCTTATTTCCGGCTCGTCGGCCATGAAATCAGGGGAGTGTCCCTGGTTTTCCCAGGTTTCCCCAGGACTAGTTGGTGCTAAAATATATTCCGAAACCATTGATCATGATAACAGCCTTGCCATTGGAACAAGCCTGGTTTGACGTGGTAGTTTCCGTCACCGTTGTACCCGATTTGTTGTATGTGCATGTGGCTGAAAGCGTCATCTACATGCCGTTTCCCCTGAGGGTCTGGCCTCGTTTTGCCACTTCGTCCGTCCAGCCGTGACGGATTATTTTTTTACACACAAAATGTAGTACACCTCCGTGGGCGATGCCTGGTATGAATAGACAGTTGCCACCGTTTGGTATATTCAGTCGAAGGTGAGACTCTCCTGATTGCTCAATGTCGCGATCAGTATTGAAACGGATTCCTTGAAGTATCAGTCCCGTAGTCCCGCAGGGTGGGCAACGGCATTACCGTTTCTTAAAATATCAGTAAGTCAAGCCTTACCCCATAGGAGGACCAGCTAGAGTTTCCTGAAATGATAGGCTCCGTCACTCTTTTTAACGATATCCCATGAGGAACTGCTGCAGGTAAAAAAGCACCAGTCCGCTGAGCCCTCTGCAGAGGTGCCAATACAGTGCAGCACAATATCAAGCGTGCCGGTTGGCAGAATAATCTTCCCCTTAAGGTAGGATGGGCAGTGTGCGCCAACATCAAAGGTATCAAAGGCATACGGCATGATCTCCTTTGTATAGGTCTTGTCATTGGCAGCCACCACTGAGACGTTGATCTTGTGCATAGTGGGGTTAGAGACCATAACCTTGTGGTGAATCAGGCCTGATTGAGCATTTGTCGGAAGAATTGCCAATACCCACAGCAACAGCACCACCAACCATCCAGCCTTAGATGTTGTGTTCATATAAACTCCTTTACCTACTTGCATGAATCTGACATAGCATTCCTCATCTTCAGAACAGCGGCCATTCATCATAAAGCAGATTCTGCGCCAAGATACAATACTGTA
>Ga0209373_10003969_pt1 | contig 13151 bp, 12 predicted proteins | sample Higcelweek5metaG_FD_187173 | JGI IMG/M metagenome (GOLD analysis project Ga0209373, IMG submission 187173) | Freshwater pond sediment microbial communities from the University of Edinburgh, under environmental carbon perturbations - High... | ecosystem: Environmental > Aquatic > Freshwater >...
AGTTTCAAGGGTGAAGTAACTCTAGCTCCAGAAGCCACTGCTTCCGCTACTTTTAATGATGTTTTTAGTAAAGATACTGGTCTTAATGGTTCTCATTTAGTTAGATCTACTGTTCAAATTAATCCTAACAATTCCGAACCTGAAGTTTCCCTAGAATTTAATCCAGAAGGCTCTAAACTTTTTGCTGCTGCTACTAAAGAATTTATTAATAAAAGAATTGCTATTTTAATTGATGATTATCCTATTACTTATCCAACCGTTAATTCCGAAATTACTGATGGTAAAGCTGTAATTAGTGGTAGTTTTGATTCAAAGGCGGCTAAAGAGTTATCAGCTCAATTAAATGCTGGAGCCTTACCTCTATCAATCAAACTAATTCAGCAAGATCAAATTACTGCTACTTTAGGTAAAGATTCTATCAGTAAAGGTATTTTTGCTGGTCTAGTTGGTTTGATTATTGTGTCTCTTTTTATGATTGGTAATTATGGAAAATTAGGTTTAATTGCCGATATTGGTTTAATTATCTATGGTCTTATTACTCTAACTTTATATCGTTTAATTCCTATTACTCTAACTTTCCCTGGTATTGTTGGTTTTATTCTTTCTATTGGTATGGCTGTTGATAGTAATATTCTTATTTTTGAACGTATGCGGGAAGAAACTCGAAAAGGTAAAAATTGGAATTCATCTATGGAACTTGGTTTTGGTCGAGCTTGGGATTCAATTAAAGATGCTAATGCTTGCACTATCATCACTGGTTTAATTCTTCTTAATCCTTTAAATTGGCCATTTTTAAATACTTCTGGTATGGTTCGAGGTTTCGCCATTACTTTACTTTTAGGTATCTTTGTTGGTATTTTTACCGGTGTTTTTGTTACTCGTAATCTTTTGCGTGTTCTCGCTAAAGAAAAAATTAAAAATTAATATTTATTATCTACGATCTATAATCGACGATCCAACATCTAATTTATGAATATAATGAAATTTAGACCACTATTTTATGTTTTTTCTCTTTGTTTAATCTTGATTTCAATTTTTTCCATTGTTTTTTGGGGATTTAAATCTTCAATTGATTTTTCTGGTGGTTCAAATTGGGTTATGACCTTACCATCTCTTCCAAATCAAGATTCCGTTAATTCTATTTTTCAAGAGAATAATCTTGATTTACCTCAAATCATTACCAACAATCAAACTTATTCACTCAGATTTAAAAACATTGATTCAGATCAAAAAGATAAGTTGGTTATTTCGATTTTAAAATTAGATCCAGACTATAAAGAATTAAAATTTGAAAGTTTAGGTCCAGTTTTAGGTAAGGAATTATTAAAGAAAACCATTTACGCTGTTATTTTATCAGCCTTTGCTTTACTTATTTTTATTGGTAGTCGTTTCAAAGATATTTCTTTTGGATCAGCTGCAGTTTTAGCTATGATTCACGACACAATTATTTTGATTGGTAGTTTTTCTCTTTTTGGCCATTTCTTTGGGGCTGAATTAGACTCTTTATTTGTTACTGCTCTTTTAACCACTCTTTCATCTTCTGTTCATGATACGGTTGTTACTTTTAATCGTATTAAAGAATTAAGAAGACAAAACTATAAATTTAATTGGGTCGAACTTGCCAATGAGGCCGTTACTGAAACTCTTAGTCGATCTCTCAATAACTCCATGACCATTATCTTCATGTTATTGTCTCTAGTTGTTTTAGGAGGAAGCACTACTAAATGGTTTGCTACTGCTCTTTTAGTTGGTGTTATTTGTGGAACTTATTCTTCAATTGGTGTGGCTATCCCTCTAGTTCTATTCTTCAAAAGAGATAAAAAGAAAAAATAAATTATTTATATTCCTCAATTTTCTTTAACAAAACTTCTCGGTCGTTTAAACTTGGATCTTCTTCAACTTTAGCAAAAATATCAGTCAAAACTTCGCCAACTTTTCGGCTTGGTTTAATTTCCAAAATTGTCATTACATCTTGTCCATTAACTTTTAGATCTTTAATTGAAAAAGGTTGTTTTTGGACTTCTACGATTCTGTCTTTAAATAATTCCCATCGCCAACTGGTTTCTTTAGATCCACTTCCTAATCTATCAGCTCGTCTTAAAGCAATCATTTCATCAATATATTCAGGAGTTACATTTCGGATAAATCTTCTAACTGCCTTATCTGTTTGAGTGGTTTCCACGGTAAACATATGCCATCTCACTAATTTAAATAGTTGTTCTAATTCTTTTTTAGATAGTCTTAAATTTTTACCAATTTGCAAGGCAATTCTAGAACCAAAAATTTCATGGTTGTGAAAAGTTCGATTTTCTCCATCTCCTCTCATTGATTTTGGTTTACCTACATCGTGTAATAAACTCGCCAATCTAGTGATTGGATTAGAACTTGAACAATTATCTAAAGCTTTTAAATTATGGGTCCAAACATCATCAATATGATGACCTTTTTGTGACATTTCTACTCCATCTAAAAGTTCGGGGATTATTTCTTTTAATAGTCCACTATTTTTCAATAACATTATTCCATGACTTGGAATTTTAGATTGTAATATTTTAAATAATTCATCTCTAATTCTTTCATCAGCAATATTGTTAATTAAGGTGGCATTTTTTTGAATTGATTCAAAAGTTTTTTCTTCAATTAAAAATCCTAATTGTCCAGCAATTCTAATTGCTCTCATCATTCTTAAAGCATCTTCTTTAAATCTTTCATCAGGATTTCCTACAGTTCTAATTAATCCATTTTTTAAATCTTCTTGTCCATTATACAAATCTATAACTTTATAACTTGATAAACTTGATGAACTTTTTAACTCAAGCGCCATAGCATTAATCGTAAAATCTCGTCTTTGTAAATCTTCTTCTAAAGTTTCTCCCCACTTAACTTCATCCGGATGTCGATTATCAGAATAACCTTGTTCGGTTCTAAAAGTAGTTATTTCGAAAATATCTTCACCATCAACTATACTAATAGTTCCAAAACTATTATTATAAAAACTATTTTTTGGAAAAATCTTTTGAATATCCTCTGGTTTTAAATTACTAGTAAAATCCCAGTCATGAATTTCTCTTCCTAAAATTAAATCTCTAACTGCTCCACCAACCACATAAATTTCTCCACCAGCATAGGTTATTTTTTTGGCTAATTTAATAATTTTTGGATTAAATTCAAACTTCATATCTAACCAATTATATCTAAGTTATCAACAAAAAGTGTACAATTGGAAATATCTTATGTCACCAAAAGTTAAATTAAAATCTATTTCAATCATTTCTCAATCTACTTCCAAACAAGAATTAATTGATATTTTGCTTAATAATCGCCAAATTATTGATAATAAAGATGATTTTTTTAAACCTAAATATCCAGAAGTTTCTGATTTTGATTTAGACCAAAAAAAACTTACTAAAGCTGCCAATCGCCTTAAAAAAGCCATTAAAAATCAAGAAAATATTTTAATTTATGGTGATTATGATGTTGATGGAATTACTTCCACTGCTGTCCTTTGGCAAGCTTTGCATAATCAAGGGGCTAAAGTTATTCCTTTTGTTCCTAATCGTGAACGTGATGGTTACGGTATTAAAGCCAAATCTTTTTTTGATTTTCAAGTCCAAAAAGATATTAAATTTGATTTATTAGTCACTGTCGATAATGGAATTGTGGCTCATAAGGAAATTAATCAAATTGTTGAATCTGGGGCTGAAGTTATTATTGTTGATCATCATTTAACTTTAGATACTTTACCTAAAGCTAGTATTATTGTTCATTCCACTCAAGTTTCAGCTTCAATTTTAGCTTGGTTTTTAGCTAAAGAAATCGACGATCAAGCTGATATTTCTTTGGCTGCTCTTGGAGCGGTTGCTGATTGTGTTCCTTTAGTTGGAATTAATCGCCAAGTTGTAGTTCATGGTCTTCAAAAAATTAATACTGACCCTAGTTTTGGTCTTAAAAAATTAATCGAAATTAGTAATATTAAAAGTGAAACAATTTCTACTTACGAATTATCTTTTGTTTTAGGTCCTCGAATTAATGCTGTTGGTCGATTATCAGATCCGACCGATGCCCTTCGACTTTTATGTAGTCAAAATTTAACTCAAGCTACACAATTTGCTCAAAGTTTAGATAAATTTAATCGTGATCGCCAAGCTATTCAATCAGAAAGTTTAAAAACTGCCGATGAACAAAATAAAAATAACCAAGATAAATTAATTTTTGTTAGTAATAAAGATTATCTTCCGGGGATTATTGGTTTAATTGCTGGTCGTTTAACTGAAAAGTTTCATCTCCCTTCAATTATTATTAGTGTCGATAAAGAGTTTTCTAAGGCTTCCTGCCGTTCTGTTCCCGAGTTAAACATAGTTGAGGCCTTACGAAGTTTTGATGATGATTTGGTCGAACTAGGAGGCCATGCTGGAGCGGCTGGTTTTACTATTAAAACCGAAAACATTGAATCTTTTAAAACCAAAATTACTGCTTATATTAATAAAAAATTAGCCAAAGTTGATTTGGTTCCTACAATTGAGGTTGATGCTCAAATGGAATTATCAGCAGCTAATTTAACTAACTGTAAAATTATTGACCAACTAAAGCCTTTTGGAATTGGTAATCCGGAACCTTTATTTTTATTTAAAAATCTAAAAGTTACTGATAAACGTTTACTTGGATCTCAAAAAGAACATTTAAAACTTAAGTTTGGTAATCTTGATGCTATTGCTTTTAAAAAAGGTGACTTAGATAGCCAAATTGCTATTTTTTCAGCTGTCGATATTATTGCTTTTTTGTCGATTAATGCCTGGAATGGTAATGTTTCCCCTCAATTAATGATTAAAGAAATTTTTCCAATTTAAAAACAAACCTTTTTAAAGTAAAATACTCACATGGAAAGAATACTTGCAACAAATTGTCTCCAACAAATTGGAGAAAAAGTTTTATTACAGGGTTGGGTTAGTAATATCCGCGATCATGGTCAATTAATTTTCATTGATTTTCGTGATTGGAGTGGTAATGTTCAAATTGTTGTTGATGCCAATAATAATCAAGAAATTCACCAATTAGCCTCTACTTTAGGGATGGAATGGGTGATTGAAGTTGAAGGTCAAGTTGTTAATCGAGATTCAAAAGCCGTTAATAATAAAATTCCTACTGGGACTATTGAAGTTGTTTGTGAAAAATTAATCGTTTTAAATAAAAGTGAAGTTTCTCCTTTTCCTCTCGATACCGATGGTACTGAATTAGATGAACAATTAAGATTAAAATATCGCTACATTGATTTACGTCGTCCTCGATTGGCCAAAATCATGCAAAATAAAAGTAAATACATTTTAGCTGTTCGAAATTGGATGGATAAAAATGGTTTTACTGAAGTTATGACTCCACTTTTAACCACTTCTTCTCCAGAAGGAGCTCGTGATTTCTTAGTTCCTTCTCGTATTCACAAAGGTAAGTTTTTTGTTTTACCTCAAGCTCCTCAACAATTTAAACAACTTTTAATGGTTGGTGGTGTTGATAAATATTTTCAAATTGCCCCATGTATGCGCGATGAAGATCCTCGAGCTGATCGTCATGCTGGTGCTTTTTATCAAATCGATATTGAGATGAGTTTTCCTACTGTTGATCGACTTTTTGGCACTGCTGAAAATTTAATTAAAGAAACTTATCAAACTATTGCTCCTCAAAAAACCATTGCTAAATTTCCTTTCCCTCGAATTACTTACAAAGAAGCTATGGATAAATATGGTAGTGATAAACCAGATACTCGTTTTGGCTTAGAGCTTCAAGATATTACTGAAACTATTAAAGGTAAAAGTGAATTTAATGTTTTTAATAACGCTGAAGTTATTAAGTGTTTGGTTGCTCCAAAATGTGCTGAATACAGTAAAACTCAAATTGATAAACTAGAAACTTTAGCTAAAGAAAAAGGGGCTAAAGGTCTGGCTTACACTAAAGTTACTGATACTGGTTTAGACACTGGTGTGGCTCGTTTTTTTGACCTTAAATTACAACAAGAAATTATTAAAGCTGCTTCGGCTAATGTTGGCGATTTGATTTTATTTATCGCTGATAAATCATCAACCACTAATAAAGTCTTAGGTAGTGTTCGTTTAATGCTTGGTGATATTTTAAATCTTCGAGATCCCAATATTTTATATTTCAACTGGATTACTGGTTTTCCTTTTTATGAAATTAATGATGAAGGTAAATTAGATTTTGGACACAATCCTTTCTCTATGCCAAATGGTGGTATGGAAGCTTTAAAAAATAAAGATCCTTTAGATATTGAGTCTTATCAATATGACCTTACTTTAAATGGTTTTGAACTAGCTTCTGGATCAATTCGTAATCATGAACCAGAAACTTTAGTTAAAGCCTTTGAAATAATTGGTTATGGACGAGATGAGGTCATTAAAAAATTTGGTGGCATGTATAACGCTTTCCATTATGGAGCTCCACCACACGGTGGTTGGGCTATTGGTTTAGATCGTCTTTTAATGCTTCTTTTAGATGAAGCTAATATTCGAGATGTTTATGCTTTTCCTTTAAATTCTAATGGAGTTGATATCTTAATGAATGCTCCAAGTGAAATCGATACTAAACAACTTGATGATGTTGGCCTAATGATAAAACCAGAAATCAAAGCAGCTCTAGAAAAAAATGAAGACAAATTGGAAAATTAAAATACCATTTCTTGTTATCATTTTTTTAATTTGTTTAGTAAATTTATTTTGGCTTCCTACGTTTGAATTTTGGAACATTTATCCTAAGGATTCTGCTTTTATTAAAAATAATCAATTAGTTCAATATCAGCATCCATCGATTCCTGTGGTTAAAATGGCTGCTAAACCAATTTTAAATTCTCAAAATTATATTCTAATTGATGCTACTACTAATACAATTTTGGTTTCTAATAATCCAGACAAAAAAATTTACCCAGCTTCAATTACTAAATTAGTTACCGCTTTAACTGCTTTAAATATTTATCCTTTAGATGAAGTTTTGACTGTTAATCAAGAATACACTGAGGGTCAAGTTATGGGTTTAAAATTAGGTGAAAAAATTACTATTAAATCTCTTGTTTCAGCTTTGTTGGTCTATTCGGCTAATGATTCTGCTTTTACTCTTGCTTCTCATAATCAAAAAGGAATTGTTGGATTTGTTGATCAAATGAATTTGTTAGTTCGAAAATATGGTTTAAAAAACACTAATTTTACTAATTATGATGGCATTCATAATGAAAATCATTATTCTACTCCTTATGATTTGTCTCAAATAGCTCGTCTTGCTATTAAAAATAAAATTATTACCGAAACTGTAAAACAAAAAAGTATTATTGTCGAAGATGTTGATAAAACTATTAAACACGAACTTACTTCTACTGATGAACTTATGAATATTGTACCTGAAATTGAAGGGTTGAAAACTGGTTGGACTCCGGAGGCTGGCGGTTGCTTTGTTGGTTTAATTAATTTAAACAACCATTATTTAATTAGTGTCGTAGCTCAAAGTGAAGATCGTTTTAGTGATACTAAAAACATTATCAATTGGGCTAAAGAAAATGTTTTTTGGAAATCTTATCAAGATTAATTTACGGTTGAATATATTTACTATTAACAGCTGAAACAAAAGCTACAAAATTATTGTCACCCTCAAAAACATATATTGGTTGCATGTAATTAGTTAAGGTTATTGGTTCGTAATAAGCTAAATACATTTTTCTAATAATTACATTAGGGCTGGTTATGTCAGATGCTGGCCAGTAATTTCCATTTTTTAATTCATTTAAAGCTTCTTCAGATGTTTTTATTGGATAAGTTGAATATGACTCTCTATCAATATTGGCATACTTAAAATTAACATCAATAATTCTTTTTTCTTCTACATCAGATCCAGACACTAAAACTGAAATTGAAGCTTGTCCAATTTGAGGAGAAAGAATTTGTAGATTATTTTCTAAATTTTTTCTGTAAAAATCTACTCTAACTACATTCGCTTCAGCTTGAGAAGAAACTGCTTTTAAAGCTCCTTCACTAATACTCCAAAAACTAACTTTCTTTTCCCCATCAATTAAATCATTACTATATTTGTCTCCCTTATTTAAAAAATCAGCCGCTTTAGTTATAGCTTCACTTTTATTTGGAACATCTTTAGCTTCTAATAATAGTTGATCAGTTAAATATGGATATTCTAATTTAAAACTTCCTTCCAAAACATTCATAGTTAAAGTTTTATTAGTTGTCTCATTTTTAAACTCATAAACTCCAGATGATTTTTCTGTTTCTTTACCTATAAAACCAAATTTTGCTGCCGTCTTTTTGTCATCTTCCAAAGCTAAAATACTCGTGTCTGGTCGGTAAATTATGTAAACCTTTGATTGGTCGCTAAATTGTGGAGCAGAGTCATCAGCAAATTCAAAAGTGAAGTTCTTTTTATCGAAAGTTTTATCTGGGAAAACCATTTTTGGCAATAATCCATATCTAACAGTTGGGGCTATATAAATTGGATGAGCTGCTTTGTAAGCAGTTATTGCCGTAGCGGTTATTGACCAAAGTAGTACAAAGGCAATCAGTCCAGCTCCACCATATTTAATAAGATTACGACTAGCATAAGCAGTTTGAGTTAAAGACATAAATTATTTTACACTAAAAATGATAAAATTAGCCATGATTGACAATAAAAATATTCGAACTCGTATTGCTCCAAGCCCAACCGGAGAATTACATATTGGCACTCTTCGAACTTTACTTTATGACTATGCTTTGGCTAAAAAATACAATGGTCAATTTATTTTTAGATTAGAAGATACTGATCAAAAACGTTATGTGGCTGGTTCTGAAACCAGATTACTAGAAACCATTAAGGAATATGGCTTAACTTGGGATGAAGGTCCAGATATTGGGGGTCATTTTGGTCCATATGTTCAAACTAAACGTCTCGATATTTATAATAAATATATTAAAGAGCTTTTAAATAAAGGTTTAGCTTATTATTGTTTTTGTACTCAAGAAAGATTAGATAACCTTCGAGCCACTCAAAAAGCCGCTAACCAAGTTCCAAAATATGATCAACATTGTCTTCATTTAACTAAAGATGAAATTCAAGAAAATCTCGATAATAAAATTCCTTACACTATCCGTATGGTCATCCCTAAAAACGAAACCATAATTTTTGAGGATTTAGTTCGTGGCAGAATAAAATTCAATACTAATGAAATTGATGATCAAGTTTTAATTAAATCCAATGGAATTCCGACTTATCATTTTGCGGCTGTTGTCGATGACCATTTAATGGAAATTACTCATGTCCTTCGTGGTGAAGAGTGGTTAACTTCGACCCCCAAACATTTATTGCTTTATCGTTATTTTGGTTGGGATGCTCCATTATTTGCCCATCTTACTGTCCTTTTAAATCCAGATGGTAAAGGAAAAATGAGTAAACGCAGTGGAACTACTCATGCTCGAGCCTTTTTAAATGAAGGTTATTTACCAGAAGCTATGCTTAATTTTTTAATGCTTTTAGGTTGGAATCCTGGTACTGAAAAAGAATTTTTTACCATTGATGAATTTATTAAAGCTTTTAGTATTGAACATCTTCATAAAAAATCTCCAATTTTTGATCACAAAAAATTAGATTATATTAATGGTTATTATATTCGTCAAAAAACCGACGAACAATTATTTGAATTATTTAAAAAGTTTTTACCATTGGCTTCTGATAATCAAATTAAAATTTTAGTACCAGTTTTAAAAGAAAGAATTATTAAATTATCTGACCTTTCAATTCAAACTAAATTTTTATTTGAAAATATTGACTACGATAAATCTTTACTTTTGGAATATAAAGATCAAGTTTTAGATTCCAAATTAGTCATTGATATGTTGATTAAAACTAAAGAAATTTTTTCAGATTTTAATAATCTTCAAGAAAAAATAACTAATTTGATTAAAGATAATAATTGGAATACAGGGGAGTATTTTATGGTTTTCCGAGTAGCTATTTGTGGTTCAAAATTTACTCCACCAGTGGTCGATTGTTTGCCAGCTTTAGGTCAAGATAAAACTTTAACTAAAATAGATTTTGCTCTCTCAAAACTAATCAAATAATTTGTTACAATTAGTTTGTGTTATTTCTAATAATTATATTTTATGTAATTTTTAGTCGACCTGTTTTTGCTACTCCTTCAGTCACCATAAATTCTGCTCCAGATGTTATTACTGCCGGTGATACTTTTCCCATCACTTTTACTATTACTGAAGCCAGTAGTAGTGCTTCTTATTATTATAAATTTTTTGGTGGAGTTGATACTGATGTTTATAAAATTACCAATAGTTCCAATCTTTCTTATACTAGTGGTTGGTCAGATTTTCCTCAAATTATTCTAGACCCTGGTAGTTCTAATGTTTTTAATGGAGTTGCTTTTATTAAACCGGACGTTGATACTAATACTTTAAATTTAAAAATCAAAATTGCTTCAACCACTAACACTAAAATTAGTGTTACCAGTCCTTCTTTTCCTATCGAAGTGGTGGCCATTCCTCCTCCAACTTCTACACCTACTCCAAATCCAACTACGGTTCCAACTCCAACTAATCTTCCAACCACAAAACCAACTGTCATTAAAATTCCAACTACCGCTCCAACCCTAACAATAACTCCATCTACGATCGACAATCTATCATCTACGGTCTCAATTTCTCCAACAATTATTGAAGAAATCAACTCAATCGATTCTTCAATTATAATTTCACCAACAAAAATTATCTCTGCTTCACCATCAGGTAAAGTTTTAGGTACTAATACAAAATCTTCTCCAAAGAATTTTATATCTCTAATTTTTATTGTCCTAGGCGGTTCTTTGTTGTTAACCCCACTAATTGCTAGTAAAATATTTAAGCAATGAAAAAAATAATTAGGTTTCTTCCTTCACTTCTTTGGATGATGATTATCTTTTATTTTTCCTCTCGATCTACTACTGGCATTGGCACTAATACGACTAACCGTTTTTTAATTTTAAAATCATTTCATCTGATTGAATACGCTATTCTTTCTTTTCTTTTATATTTTGCCTTCAAAAAACCAAAAATTTCAATTCCTATAGCTTATCTTTATGCTTTGTCTGATGAATTTCATCAAACCTTTATCGTTGGTCGTACCGGTCGTTTTCGCGATACCATCATTGATTTATTAGGAATACTAATTGGTTTTTTAATTTTTTCCTTACTTAAAAAAATAAAAATGCCCAAAAAAATAAAATCTTTTCTTTTTGATTAAGTCCTTGACTCAAGTGTTAAAAATCTGTTTAATGTATATCTGTTACACATTAAAATTAGATTTTTATGAAAAAAATATTCTTAAGTTTCGCGGTAATTATCGCTGTTAGTAGTTTCTCTTTCTTATTAACTAAAGCATATTTTAGTGATAAAAAAACCAGTAATGGTAATAAATTAACTGTTGGTACCCTCAATTTACAAGTTGGTGGTTCTGAAGGTAGTAAAATTGAACCTTTTATTATTTCCGATTTAGGTAGTAGCCAAATTACTGGTCAAAAAATTTGGACATTAAAAAATAATGGTAGTCTTCCAGGTCAACTTATTATTAATTTTGACAATATTTTAAATAATGAAAATGGTTGTAACACTCCAGAAAGCGAAGTTGATCAAACTTGTAGTAATCCAGGCATTGGAGAAGGTGAGTTAGGTAATGTTGTTAGTGCTAATTTTTATATTGATAATGTTTTAAAAGTTGGTGTTCCTTTAAACCAAACTGGAGCTCAAACCTTAATTAATTATTGGAAAAATAGTGTTACTATTTTAGTTTTAGAACCAGGTCAAGAAGTTGAATTAAAAATGGAATGGTTTGAATCATCTACCTATGGTAATGAAATTCAAAGTGATAGTTTATCTTTTGATACCAACTTCAGTCTCCAACAGGTCATAAAATAATTATGAATGCTATAAAAAAAATCGCTACTTTTTTTTTGACTTTAATTTTATTTTTAGTTACTGTCTTTTTTTTATTTTCACAATTTAATTTTCCTGGCAATTATAAAATATTTTTAGTTCAATCAGGTTCCATGTCACCGGCCATTAAAACCGGTGACTTGGTAGTTGTTAAGCCAAGTTTAAAATATAAAAAAGGGGACATTATTACCTTTTTATCGACTAATAAATTTAATGTCACTCATCGCCTTGTTAATGTTGAAAATAATAAATTAACTACCAAGGGTGATGCTAACAAAACTAATGATCAAGAAACTGTTAATCTCACTCAAGTTTTAGGTAAAGTTATTTATAAAATTTCTTATTTTGGTTATTTAATTATTTTTGTTAAAACTGTTCCTGGTCTAATTACTTTAATTATCATTCCCTCAACTATCATCATTTATCAGGAATTTTTGCAAATCAAAAAAAACTTGAAAAAAGTTTCAAGTAAGTAGTTATGTCACGGTTATTATTTTTAATTTGTGTTTTTAGTTTAATGTTAGTTAGTACCACTAATGCTGATTTTACCGATACTAAAATAATTAAAAATAATAAACTTGTTGCCACCACTCTCGATTTTTCTAAATTAAAAACTACTAATAATTCAAATATTGAAACCATTTTTAATATTGATGGTATTTTGGCTGGAGGTTATCAAGTTAATACTTTGAGAATAAAAAATGAAGGTGGTACTAACTTAAATTATCTTTTGAATTTTGAAAAAATTAACGGTGATGATAATTTTTGTCGTCAATTAGAAGTTAATTTAATTAAAGATGGTCAGTCAAAATATCAAGGTAATCTTATTGATTTAAATTTGGATAATCTTTTAGATAAGGGTCAAAATTTTTCCGATTGGTTAATCTATATAAAATTAAAAGATAATTATTTAAATTCAAATTCTGAAACCTGTGATTTTAATATCAATATAAATGGTTTTAACAACAATCAAAAACAAAAATCTGGTTTTAAATATAGAAGATCAATTTTTAATCATATTTCTTCAACTTAATCTTGTTTAAAAACCTAAAGATTTACTCTATACTAATATATTGTGTTGAAAAAACTTTGGACTCATTATTTTATTCCTCAAGAAAGAAACAATTATCGTGCTTCGATTTTAAAGCCTAATTTTTTATTACTTTTACTTGTTGCTTATTTACTAAATCAATCAGC
>Ga0209373_10003971_pt1 | contig 13144 bp, 5 predicted proteins | sample Higcelweek5metaG_FD_187173 | JGI IMG/M metagenome (GOLD analysis project Ga0209373, IMG submission 187173) | Freshwater pond sediment microbial communities from the University of Edinburgh, under environmental carbon perturbations - High... | ecosystem: Environmental > Aquatic > Freshwater >...
TATCTTAATTCGACAAATCTTGTTGACGGAGCAATTCTGGATTTTAAAATTGATTATGACAATCATGGATTTACAGCAAATACTTCTTTTTCTGGTTTTGCAAACACCTTTGGCTCTTCTGACATCGAAGGAAATAATATAACAGTCGAAGTAATTGCTACCCAAATGCGTTTTGTCACAGGACAACCCGGAAACGGAGTGCCTCTGAGTGCAGATTTTAGTGTGGGTGTTAAAGCAACTGATGCAAATGGGAACAGAGATTTAGATTTTGCGACAGGTAGTGTTACTCTCTCAAAGAATTCTGGACTTGGAACATTGAGTTCCGTTACAGGTCTAACTAAAAACTTTACTGCTGGACAGACTTTATGGACAGATGTTCAAATTGATCAGGTGCAAGCTTGTCCTGCAGATAATTTTACAATTAAGGCCGATCATAGCGGTTCCTTATCAGATATTGTCACCAGTTGTATTGTAGTTGCTGATGCCCCTGGTAACTTTAATATTACAACAGCAAACGGTAATGGTTGCGCAGGCGGTAATATTTCTGTTGTATGGACAGCTTCTTCAGGAGCCGATACTTACGATTTATATTGGTGTAATACATCTGGCTGTGATCCGGTTGATGGAGCAAATATCATTACAGGTGTTAGTTCGCCTTATAGCTTTACAATTCCAAGTAACAATACCGAGTACAGAATAATGATTCTTTCAAACAATGTAGCATCCTCAACTTGGTCATCCAATACTTTAGTGTATGGCACATACTCTGGTTCTACTTGGACAGGAGCAACAAGCAACAATTGGAATACTGCATCTAACTGGTGCGGTGGAGCAATTCCCGACTGTGAAGATGATGTTATTATTTTGAATGGAGCTGCAAATTACCCAATTTTAAATGCAAACTCATCAGTAAGAAATCTTAGTGTTGTGGCGGGTGCTAGTCTTGGATTAGGTTCCTATAGCCTTAGCCTATATGGTGATATTGATCTTGGTGATAACACATTAAATGCTGGAACTGGTACAATAGTCTGCGCCAATACCGGTTGCTCAAGTGCTCCAGGTTTTCATTATCTGAATCTCGGTAACAACATATTAAATAATCTAACTTTAAGTTCTGGAGACGTTACTTTGGTAAATAATGACCTGAAATTGAATGGCAATCTCACCATCAACGATGGAACACTAAACTTAAACGGATATGATATGGAAATTGCCGGCAATTGGACAAATTATGCTCTATTTATTGCGGGTAGTGGAACTGTAACATTTAATGGGACAGGAAATTCAACAATTCTTAAAAACGGTCCTGAAGTTGTAGTTTATCAAACAGGATTCGAAGACAGTCAGGGAGCCACAGCAGGGTGGACACTTGGTAGTGTGCCCGGCAAAACAGAATGGCGCCGACAAACAGGGGCTATAGCAGGACAAAGATTGTCTTCGGCTTCTGGAACTTACGATCTAAATATGTACTCTGTTCTTAACTCTAAACCCGGATATGCTTACGATGGCACAATGAATAATAACAGTTATGTTGATGCACAGAAAAAAATTGATCTAACCGATGTAAGCAGCGCCAATATTTCGTTTAAATGGTATTGCCACGGAAGTGGAACAGACGAGTTTACAGGAGTTTTTCTGGCAAATGGAGTAGAAGTCGACGATGGTTTATATTCATCATCAACGCCATCAGCATGGTCGACTGCAAGTTACAGTCTCAACTCTTATTGCAATGACGAAGCGCAGCTTACTTTCAGAATGTTCTTGATTAAGTACTCAAGCTTATCTTTCCCTTCGAGTCCGGGTAATTTTGGATTTGCAATCGATGATGTTGTCGTTACTGGGACACAGAGCGCAGAAAGTTTTAATAATTTGATAATTGACAAATCAGGAGCATCTGTTTTATTGGATGATGCCTCGAACTCGAAACTAAATGTATTGGGGGATCTCGAAATTGCCAGTGGCACATTAAATGCTCAGGGAAACAGATTGCGTTTATACGGAGATTTTATTAATAACGGAACATTTACACATGGAAACTGTGAAGTTCTAGCTGTGGGAGATGTGGATCAGAATTTCGGTGGGTCATCTGATATAAACCTTTACGATTTAACAGTAAATTCACTCGGAAATATTATTGTTGGGGACAATGCAATTGCTGGTTTGGATCTTAATGTCAGCGGTTCTTTTGTATGGAAAGATAACAATAACAAAATTATTGCAGGTAACGGAACTCAAGCTAAACTTGTTTTGCCAGGCGATCTAACTATTTTTAATGGATGTGGCATTGAAACTGCCAATGCTTCGGTAATTTCGATTGCTGGTCATTATGTAAATTACGGGCTATACACTCCAAATAATGGAAAAATAAAATTCCATGGTAATACAGATTCATACATAATAAAAGAACCTTCGGAAATTTTGTACAGTGAAGGGTTTGAATCAAGTGTTGGAGGATTTAGCCTTGAAACCGGTTCGGACTCCTGGGTAAGATCAACTGGTTCGGCTCACAATTCTGACTTCGACCTTGCAATTAAAGCACATGCTGAAAATGTTCCTTACGATTATCTGTATAGTGACTCCGATGACGTTTCTGCAACTAAGACAATAGATCTTACCGGTTACACGACTGCAGAACTTCAGTTTTGGTGGAGATGTGCAGGTCAGACAGGTGCCGATTATGGAGAAGTCTACATTAATGGAAACTTATTGATGGGAAATATGCATGGAAAAACTGCTTATGTTATTTCACCACGATTCGATATTAGTCAATATGCAAATGCTCCAGTAACTCTTGAATTCAGATGGCAGGACGATGGATTCGGAGGAAACTCACCAGGGTTATGCATCGACGACATCGTTATTACTGGCACATCAATTAATATGGAGACATTTTATGATCTCGAAGTTGATAAATCGGATAGCAAGTCTGCAATTTTGCGCTGCCCGATTGACGTAGATAACGATATGATAATTGTTAACGGCAAATTTAACTGTAGTGGTCTTGATTTTCCTGTCGGAAGAAATTGGTACAATCAAAATTCTTCAGATTTTGTTCACGGCAATAATAAAGTAAGCTTCGATGGTAATGGAGAATCCAAAACTCAAGTTATCTCAAGTAATTCAATCAACAAATTTTATGATGTTGACATTGATAACACGAGTGGAAATATAAGTCTGGCAACAAACAGAATGTATATCGAAAATGATCTGAATATCGTTGCTGGAAATTTGGATGCAGACTCTCAGGATATTATGATAGAGGGCGATTGGTCAAATTTGGGTGGAATATTTGATGCAAGCAATAAAACTGTATATTTCAGAGGAGCACTCGACCAACAATTGATTTCGGATGGAGATGTGTTTTACAATCTTTCCTTGCCTGCCATTGATATTCCAAATGCAGGTAATCCTGTCAAAGAAAACAGAGTAATTCTTAACGATGATTTAAGCATAAATAATGACTTCACCCTATCTGCCGGAAGTCTTGATGTTGACAATTTGTACGACATTGACATAAAAGGCGACTGGTTTAACGATGGAGGAAGTTTTATACATCCAAATAATGAGACTACGCTCGTTAAGTTTAGTGGAACTGCGACTCAAACAGCAAATCTTAAAGCTGACGGCGCAACAGTAAATAATGCCAATTTCTCTTATGATAATGTTGAAATTGATGGCAATGATGTAAAATTTTATGTTGACTCCGACAATTTCCTTCTTCTCTTGCGAAATATTGTAATCAACGATGGTAAAACCTTTAAAATTGTAAAGCCATGATAAACAAATCAATAAAATATTGGATTCTTATCTGTTTGGCCTTAGCATTTGTCAATTCAGGTTTTGCACAGTTGCATATTGTCGTAGGCACTCAGGGCGAAAGCAGTGGTACGGGTGCAGCTCCATACAATAACAATAGTAAGAGTTACCGAATACTGATAATTTACACTGCGGCTGAGATTAACGCAGCGCTAACTTCTGCTGGCCTTTCGACAGGTAGCCCTCGCAATGTTGTAGGCTTGTCGTGGGATGTCGTAAGTAATCATGCATTAAATGATTTGACAAATTATGAAGTTCACATGGGAAATACCAGTGAAATTAATCTCAATTACCATATTGAAGATGCTGTTGATAATGTAAAATCTTCTTTTACATATAGCCCGTCTGGAACTGGTTGGCAATATATTGGGTTTGATTCTAATTTTGCATGGGATGGTACGAGTAACATCATTGTTGATGTTTGCTGGCAGACATCATATTCATCAAATGGTGCTTCGTGTTGGTTGTTCGATGATGGCAGCACCGAGTATAGAATGAGGTGGGAGTCATCTGGATTTTCGAGTATGTGTGGTGGATATACTTGGGGTACAAGTCTAAGTAATCCAGACTTAAAACCACGTATCAGGTTTGCATTTGAATGTGATCCGATTACAGTCAGTGTAACTCCAGTTTCTGATATTTGCAATAGTACTACTGTTGCAAATCTTACTGGAAATGTCACAGCAGCATTGCATACAGGAAAATGGACTGTAATCAGCGGTAATGGGAGTTTTACCGATGATACAGATAACGACACTGAGCTTACAAATGTTGGTCAAGGAACAAATATTTACCGGTGGACAATCACTAAAACTGCCGATGGGTGTGCAGAATATGCAGATCTTACAGTACTTAATAATACTCCATCAACCCCAGATGCAGGTGCAGATGCCGGTTCCTGTACGGCTAACTTTGCACTTAATGGTAATGTCCCTGTTTATGGATCTGGGCAATGGTCATTAACGGCTGGAGATGGGGTATTTGATGATAATACTTTGTACAATACAAATGTTTCAAACATGACTGGTTCCAATTCCGGAACAGTAAATACTTTTTCTTGGACAATAACTAATAATGGATGCTCATTAGCAGATGCCGTAAATATTACTTATTATCTGCCGCCTGAGGCGACAATTTCAGCATCTCCTTTAATAGGCTGTTACAATACCGATGTTTTGACTTTAAACGGTAACGATCCAACATTATTAGCTCCAGCAGCTACTGGCGAATGGTCGGTTGCTAGCGGATCTGGGACTTTTAGTGATGAAACAGCTTATAATACTACAGTAACAAATGTCGGTACCCCGACAAACACATATCGTTGGACTCTTACCCGAAACGGATGTATCTCTTCTGCAAACCTAGTGGTGAACAACTCCTCTCCTTCTCTTGCAACAGCAGGTACAGATCAAACTATCTCTTACTCTGTCGCCACGCTGCAGGGGAATACTCCGGATCAGGGAACTGGAACTTGGACGGTTTTGCCGTCCGGTCCAACGATTGTGAGTTTACACGATGCAAACTCGGTTGTAAATAATATTACAGAAAATATCGTTTACACATTTACTTGGACAATTTCTAACTCAACATGTTCAAATACCAGCGATCAGGTTAATATTACAAGAATGCCTGGAATTCTGGGATTAGTTATTCAGGATGATTTAACTAACAATGGAATAATGATTCAGACGGATGACGACAACTTTTTTATCATGAACGGAATTTCAAATCATATTTATGGTGGATTGTCAACAACTAACACTTATTCAGATACAAAACTCAGAGTTATCGGTAATATCACCTACGATGGAGCTATTGACAACGGAAAATTTGCAAAAACACAGGTTACAGCAACAGGAGTTTTTACTGTAAATAATGCATTAACATATAAAAATCATGAGTTGACAAATTTCGGAGATCTATACCTAAACGCATCTTCGGTTTTTGAAAACTCAGGAAATTGGACGAATTCTGATAATTTTATTGCAAATGCAACTTCTACAGTAATCTTTAACGGAAGCGCATTGCAGAATGTAACAACTGATTGGGATGGCTCAAATAATGAATTTGGAAATGTGGAAATATCACAAGTGCTTGTCACTCCAACCTCTTTAAATGGTATTAATTTGCAGGACGATTTTGTTGTTCAAGAAAATTCCGTTATTGAGTTTAATAAAGGAGTAGTTGTCATTGCAGATGCTGATGCTTTTCTAATTGTGGAGAATGAGGCTTCGGGTGCTGTGAGTGGGGATTTTACTCAAAGTTGGGTTTATGGTACATCAAATAATAGGGCTTTTAGAAGATATCTTGATGAGGTAAATTCGCAAGACTATTATTTCCCTGTGGGACAAACAAATAATCCAAATATTGCAATTCTGACAAATAACAATCTTCCTGATGGAACTTTATACATTGATTCCTGGTTTAAATCATCTCCTGCAGACATTAATACTAATTTTCCATCGGCACTATACGAAGGTGATTTTCGTTATGATGGAGTTCTAACTGAAGGAATTTGGATTCTTAAACCAACAGGTAGTATAAACGGCACTTACAACTTAATGCTTTATCATAACGAGTTTGGATTGATTCCTGCCGACGATAATTCGTTCTGTATTCTAAAAAGGCCATTGGGTTCTGTGGATGGTTCGTCGTGGATAATTCCGCCGACAAACTCTGTTTTTGTTCAAATGCCTGTAAGTGCAGGATATGCAAGAAGGACAGGAATAAACGGCTTTTCTGAGTTTGCAATTGCTAAAAATCATAACATTTTGCCGATTAGCCTTGTCTCATTTAAGGCAGAATGTGAAGGCAATAACATAAATATTACGTGGACTACAGCATCGGAGATAAACAACGAATATTTTACAATTGAAAGAAGTTATAATGCAGTTAACTTTTATCCTGTGGCACAAATTGCAGGAGCCGGAAATGCAGCTGAGAATTTGACTTATTCATGGGTTGATCAGGATGCTGAGGAAGGTTCTGTTTATTACAGATTAAAGCAGACTGATTTTGATGGTGTATCTGAAATATTCAATGCTGTAGTTGTTAATTGCAGTTCGATGGAATATAATTTTTCAGTTTATCCTAATCCGTTCAGTACCTTCCTAAACATTACTGGTAATTGCGATTCACTGTGCTTAATACAGATTTATAATGCTACTGGAGAGATCGTTTTCCAAGATAAGTCAGCAATAAATGGTGTCTATCCTGTTGACCCAAATATCTTTGCACCAGGTATTTACTATCTGAGAATAATTGATTCGGAAAATGCCTCACATAATTTCAAAATAGAGAAATTTTGATTTTAAAGATGCTTCTGTAGTTAGATTATAATCTTTTTCAAAAAGTATTTCGAAGAGATTTTTTAATGCATTTTCAAATCAAAAAATAATGTTTGGGATTTATACTCAACCGCCATAGGATTTTGTAATATAAACCGTATCTTTTGCACCTACTCTTCTTCATAATTTCTTTCCATAGTTACTGCTATGCAAAGAAATTTTCATCGATTAGTCACAAAATCTACTATTTTCTAAATATAAAATCCTACCACGGTTGAGTATAAAAGTTTTACCTTTGAGAAAAACTTTTATGCGAACCTATCCTCAAATATTCTTCGAATCAGCCGCATCTTTTCGCAACTGGCTTGCCGAAAATCATGACGGGAGTGTGGGTATTAGTTTGGTATTTTACAAAAAGCATACTGGGAAACGAACATTTTCATATCCTGAGGCACTTGATGAGGCATTGTGTTTTGGATGGATTGACAGTACTGTTAGAAGCCTTGATGATGAGAAATACTGTCAAAATTTTACACCCCGCACAAATATTTCAAATTGGTCGGAGGTGAACAAGTTGAAAGTTTTAAAGCTAATCGAAGACGGAAAGATGACTGTAGCTGGTCTAAATAAAATAGATGTTTTTGTAAAAACTGGGAAACTTGATTGGAAACACGAAAATATTAGAAAAGGTCCAGAGCCATTGCCAGAAATACCAGATTTGTTTCATAAAACTCTTATCCAAAATCCTGTTGCTTTGGATAACTTCGAAAAACTAGCAATATCACACAAACGAACCTATCTTAATTGGATTTTAGCAGCCAAAAGAGAAGAAACTCAGTTGAAACGAGTGAATAAAGCATTAGAAATGTTACTATCAAATCGGAAACCTGGTATCCTATAGGATTATTTAATAGTTCTGAACTTTGCGCAATAAAAAAATCCTGAGGCTTAACTTCAGGATTTTTATTGATAATATAAAATTATCAAAACTCTTAGAATGTATATCTTACGCTTAAAGCTGTGCCAAAAAGAAGATGTGTATAATCACCATAACCATTCATCAAATCCCACATAGGTCTTGCATCTATACTTGCTAATAGTGGAACGTTCAATGTGTTAAAGTCGTATTCAAAGCCAACCTGACCACCAACTCCAACATTTAAATATCCGTCATAGCCATCATAGGTGTATAGTCCAACAGATGCACCAGGACCAATATACCAGTTTAAACCAGCAACAATGTTCCAATTCCAGTGGTAAATTCCAACTAAATACAATCTAGTGTGATAAAGGTTGGTGCCAATACCTGCATCTAGTTCAATTCTGTGAGCATCGCCTAATCCATGTTGATACGAAGCTTCTCCACCAAAAACACTACCACCACCCATGCGCAAACCTATTGCATGTGGATTTACTTGAGCTACAGCAGAAAAGCTAACAGCAACAAACAAAATTAAAATCAGTTTTTTCATAATATAAAATTTAAAATATTTACAAATTTACATCAATATTACTTGATATAACAGGAATGAAGTTGAAATTGTTTACTCAGAGTTGTTGATAAGTTTGAATCATTTTCTCGTCTTTAGAATTTTTGTTGTAAAACTGCTTAAGAATAGACACTAAAACTTATTTGAAATAGTTATTTTAATTGAGATTATTAAATGCTTGCTAGAATTGAAAAAGCAATCTATTTATTTTGCTTTTGTAAGAATTGATTTTATTCTTTGGTTAAGTAATTGTCTATCAGGAATTAGAACAAAAATGAGCTAAAGTTATAACCTCGATCTCTATTTTTTCTTGTGATATAGTATATCATTAAAAAAAAATTGTATTTTTACATTCATAAATAAAGTGACTTCATTTTAACATTAACGCTAAAAAATTACTGTCATGGGAAAATCAAAAGATGTAAAAAAAGAAGTAAAGAAGGAAGCTGCAAAATCGCCAAAGGAAAAAAAGGCAGCAAAAAGAGAAAAGAAAGCAGGTAAGTAAATACTATTCTTGTTTTCATTCTATTGCATTTCTTTTTCAATAAACACACTTTTCTTATCTCCGGATATTAATCCGGTATCTGTATCCGATTTCGATGTTGGAGTAAAATTTTATTTTCTGAATTGAATTTGAGGAGAAAGCATTATATTTGCTCAATCTAATCATCAATTATGAAAACAAAATTAATTATTCTTGTTTTGCTGTTAATCAGTGGAACTTCATTTTCTCAAGGTTTTCATTATGGCTTTACAGGAGGTTTTACTGCAGCCACAATAATAGAAAAATCGGAAATCAATGCCGGAGTGAAAAAAAGCCCGAAGTATGGTTACCAATGCGGGGTGGCAGCAGAATTTGATGTGTTAAGTACTGTGTATATCAGTTCTGCACTGTGTTTTGTGAAAAAAGGCGATAAGTTTAAAGATCAGTTTGCTGTTTCAAAAGCCAGTTTTGGATATTTCGAAATGCCTATTTATGTAGGATATAAAGTTCCTATCGGAAATGTTTATTTAAGCGGGAATGTTGGTCCTTACAGCAGTTTGGCAATTGTTGGCAAACGGAGTTTTACTCCAGATCCAGATCCGGAAACGGAACCCCCGTTTGAGTGGAATTTCGAAGAAACTGGCCATGAGTCAAATATGGACAACACAACAGAGTTTTTTGGTGACGAGTGGAATTCTTATAAAAGATTTGATTCGGGACTAAGCTTTGCTTTAAGAGCTGGGTACCAGCAATATCAATTATCTGCTTCATATTCTTTTAGTTTTATTGATATTCGACCAAATGAGACAATCAAATCAACGAATTCGGTTTTGAATATTTCTTTTATTTATTTTTTAAAGTACTAATATGAAACCGATAAAATCAGACTCTATGAAAAGTGTAATTCTTGGTCAAAAATACGGTGAAATTAGTTCATCTAGGCCCAATTTTAATAATTCGGAGTTGCTAAAAAAACTCTCCAGAATAACTCTCAGCATATTAATTGTGATAATTCCTTTCGGCGGATTTGCGCAGAACTTTTATGTGAGCTTTTTTGAAGGTTCCGACACCGTTAGTCTCGAATCGGTTCGAGTTCAAAATCTGTCGAATGATAGTTCTGTTTGGCTCGGTAATACTGATATACTCCACGTTGTATCTCCTTCAGATTTAAGATTTATGTCAGATGCTGACAATCATTTTCTGATTTACCCAAACCCGTCAAATGATAATTTTTATATCAATTTTGAATCTCCAGTGGAAGGAAATGTCTCTGTTGAAATATACGATATTAGTGGGAAACAAATATTTAAAAGTGACTTTTATGCCGGAAAATCGTTCTACAAACTCGAAGTTTCGGGTGGTTTGAGAGGTGTGTTTATTGTCAACATAAAATCTGAGTCATATTTTTATACTGGCAAAATTGTTGGAATTTCAGGACAGACAACAAATTTAAATTCTGAGATTTTGGAAACAGTCTCATTATTTGATGAGGACGAAATTTTTGAAAAGGACAGAGGTGTTTTCGAAATACCATATTCTTATGGTGATGTACTATATTTTACTGCATTTAGCGGACAGGGTAACAAAACTGTTAAAACTCTTGTGGTGAAAGATAATGGTGAGGTTCAGAATGCCGATAATTTGTCGATGATATTTAATTTTTACAACTGTGAAGATTCAGAACTTTATCAGTACCCAGTTGTCGAAATAGGTGATCAGGTATGGATGGCAGAGAATTTAAACACAGACATTTTTGCTGATGGAGAGAGCATAAAACTAATTGCTAGCGATAATACTTGGCAGCAACTCGAAACTGTCGCATACTGCGATTATAACAATGATACTGAAGAATCTGAGACTTTTGGAAAGCTCTATAACTGGTATTCGGTAAATTACTCAGGTGGTTTATGCCCTCAAGGTTGGCATATTTCAACTGACCAAGAATGGAAAGATTTGGAGATATTTTTAGGAATGGACTCCTTGGCAACGGATACTATTGGTTGGCGAGGGACTGAGGAGGGTTGCTCTCTGAAAGAAGCAGGATTACAGAACTGGTTGAGCGATGTTGGAGAAACTACTAATTCTTCAGGTTTTACCGCTTTGCCTTCCGGTATAAGAGATCTTACAGGCAAGTATTATTACCAGACTAAATTTGGAGCATGGTGGACATCTACCCAAAGTGATAATCAAAATGCATGGTGCCGAGCTGTGAGATATGAGTATTGTGACATTTATCGTCAGGATGGAAAGAAATCTTTAGGACTTTCGGTAAGATGTGTCTATGATGAAAAAGCAGACACTATTCCACCGGAGTTTAATATGCCTATAGTTGCTACACAGACAATTTCGGATATTTTGATGACTTCAGCAGTTTGTGGTGGCGAGATTACCGATGATGGTGGCGCACCAATCATTGAACAAGGACTTGTTTGGGGAACGACTTCAAATCCAACCATAGATGTTAATGACGGAATTCTTATTGTAGCTAATGATGTTGTAAGTTTTATAGATACTTTAACTGGGTTAACACCTTTTACTGATTACTATGTGAGAGCTTTTGCGACTAATATTGCCGGAACATCTTATGGCAACGAAGAAGTATTCACTAGTCTGGAGGCATTCTTTACCCCTGGAGCTGGAGTTACTGATATTGATGGCAATTTTTATCCTTCCGTCATAATTAATGGTCGGGAATACATGAGCGAAAACCTCAAAACAGCAAACTATAATGATGGATCAGCATTAGCCAAGATTTATGATGGTGCGATTTGGTCGTCTTTGCTTACTGGAGCATACTGCTGGAGCGAAAACGACTCTTTAGCATATGAAGCTCTATATGGTAAGCTATATAATTTTACTGCTGTGGGTTCTGGTATTTTGTGTCCTACTGGTTGGCACGTCCCATCAGATGAGGAATGGAAAGATTTAGAGAAAGCACTCGCAATGGATGCGGCTGAGGCTGATTTAACAGATTGGCGTGGCACTAATCAGGGAGGATACCTTAAGGAGATAGGTTTGGAACATTGGCTCTCTCCAAACTCTGGTGCAACAAATCAAAGTGGAATGAATATACGTCCTTCGGGATACCGTGATTCAGATGGTACTTACCGTGATATTGGAAGTACTTGTTACTACTGGAGCATGACTCCAAATGTAACAGCTTCGACAGGATATTTAAGAATGTTAAGTTCTTCTGAATTTGGAGTATATAGAGGCGAAGAGAATATGGCGAAAGGATCTTCAGTACGCTGTATGAGAGATGTCGTTGCATCTGCAATCGTTGTGACTCAAGCTATATCAGAAATAACCACAAACTCTTTAATTAGTGGTGGTAATATAGTTGATGATGGAGGTGGAAATATTTCTCAAAGAGGACTTGTATGGGGAACCTCTCCTTTACCTGATCTTACAACCAACGAGGGTTTTACAACAAACAGCACAGGTTCGGCTATTTTTAATGATACAATCTTTGGCTTAACTCCAAATACGTCTTACCACATTAGAGCTTATGCAATTAGTGAGGCTGGAGAGTCTTATGGTGCTGATATGCTTGTTACGACTCTTGAAGAATTGTTCACGTCTGGCAGTGGAGTAACTGATATTGACGGTAATTTCTACAATACTATTGTCATAGGTGCAACTGAATACATGACAAGTAACCTTAGAACTTCGCGCCAAAATGATGGAACAGCTCTTTTGCGTGCTGACAATAGCTCTGAGTGGACATCCAACTGGACTTCTATGTATTGTTGGTATAACGACGATTCTCTATCAAACGAACTTAAAAATGGGAAACTCTATAATCATTATGCAATTAATGTTGGAAAACTTTGTCCTACTGCATGGCATATTCCAACAGATTCGGAATGGAAACAGTTAGAATTCTTACTAGGCATGAGTGCAACTGATACTTCCAACACAGGATGGAGAGGAAGCGATCGAGGTGCAATGCTTAAAGAATGGGGCCATACAAACTGGACTGCTACAAATGTAGGAGCAACAAATCAAACTGGATTCTCTGCAACGGGCTCGGGTTATAGAAAACCGGATGGTAGTTTTTCTGGAGA
>Ga0209373_10003972_pt1 | contig 13143 bp, 13 predicted proteins | sample Higcelweek5metaG_FD_187173 | JGI IMG/M metagenome (GOLD analysis project Ga0209373, IMG submission 187173) | Freshwater pond sediment microbial communities from the University of Edinburgh, under environmental carbon perturbations - High... | ecosystem: Environmental > Aquatic > Freshwater >...
TTTGAAGTCTATGTTGTTTATGCGTATAGTCTGCCCGACCGGGTCAGCACCTGTTCCGAACAGATCCTCGCTGGTCGTCGGACCGATGACCGCAACCTTGGCGGAACTTTTCATCTGGGTCTCGCCGAAGAACGATCCCGAATTGACGGCAACATTCCTGGCCACGAGATAGTCGGCATTAGTGCCGATTACCTGAGTGTTAGTGTTGTTCCCTTTGGCAGTCAGCTGATAGCGCTTAGAAACCGACGGGGCTACCGCGCTGATATTCGATATTTCGCTTTTGATGGCTTCCGCATCATCCGTCGTAAGGGTCTCGGAGCTTCCCCCTCCCTGGCTTATGCCTCCCACTCTTTGCGACCCAGGAGAGATGATGATGAGGTTCGATCCGATTGATTCTATATTCTTAGCAATCGAATTCTGGGCGCCTTGTCCGACAGCAACCAGCGCAATCACTGAAGCGATCCCGATCACGATTCCAAGAATGGTGAGTCCTGATCTCACTTTGTTTCCAGCCAAAGACCAGATAGTTTCTTTGAATAGATCTCCTATCATAAATTTATATCACATGGTCATTAGGTTTGTTAGGAGCATCCCTTTCAACTAATCCGTCCCTAATCTGGATTATCCGGTTGGCGCAGTCAGCGACATCCATTTCGTGCGTGATGAGGATTATCGTATGGCCTTTCCTGTTGAGTTCGCGAAAAGCATCCATTATTATCTTGCTCGTTTTGGTATCCAGGTTTCCCGTCGGCTCATCAGCCAGGATTATAGATGGATTGTTAATGAGCGAACGAGCGATTGCCACGCGCTGCATCTGTCCGCCCGACAGCTGATTAGAAAGATTCATGAATTTACTCTCCTCCATACCTGCATATTTCAAGCATTCTTTGGCCCTCTTGTTTCGTTCCTCCATCGTCATGCCGGAATACAATAGCGGCAGCATCACATTCCTGAGAACCGTAGTCCTGGGAAGCAGATTGAAAGCCTGAAAAACGAAGCCTATCTTGTTCCGCCTGAGATCGGATAATTCATCATCATCCAATTTCGAAACTTCATGGCCATCCAGAAAATATTCCCCGCTAGTCGGATTGTCAAGCGCTCCGAGAATATGCATAAGCGTCGATTTGCCTGATCCAGACGGTCCGATAATGGAAACGAATTCCCCTTTATCTATCTTGAAAGAAACGCCCTTCAAGGCATCAGTTCTCACATCCCCGTTTATATATGTCTTCACTAAATTCTTGCACTCGATCATGTTTTTAAGTTCACCTGAATATGCGACTTAGTCTCTTCCTCCGCCACCAAGGCCAGGAATGCGCAAGCTGCTTGTGCCGCTCTTTGTCGAACTCGAAGAGCCAGAAGCTGCCGTTGCTGTTCCGGAGATGGTCTGCGTCACCACCTTGTCCCCCGCCTTCAGCCCACTTATGATTTCCGTATCAGTATCGTTGGAAATGCCGGTTTTCACTGAAACCTTATTAGGGGTTGTCCCGCTATTCAGCACTTCGACATAGCTGCTTCCGTTCTTGGTCTTGATCGCGCCGCTCGGAATCATGATGGCATCCTGTTTCACATCGGTGATTATGTTAGCCGAAACGCTCATCTGAGGTTTTATCCTTGAATCCAAAGTGTCGAAACCGATGGTCACGTTATATGTCACCACCCCTGAACTGAGCGTTCCGAGAGAATCCATGTTTTCGATTTTTCCAGTGGCAGTGAGGCCGTCGATCGCACTGAAAGTCATCGTGACTTCCTGCCCGATCGTGACGTTGGAAATATCCACTTCGTTGACGGAAACCTGGGCCTTCATAGTGCCCAGATCACCGATGATGATCGGGACCGACCTCGAGCTTCCAGAAGAAAGTTTGCTGAGGTCATCTCCGTTTTTTATGTTGACTTCGTTGACAGTCCCGTCGATCGGAGAAGTCACTTTTCTTTTATTGGCATCGAGCTGCTGATTGGAAGCGTCCGCTTTGGTCGCAGCCAGGCTTTTTTCAGCAGAAACGACAGAGGCTTTCGCCGCGTCCAGCTTCGATTTGCTGGCGTTCTTCTTGTCGAGCGCGACATTCTGATCTTTGATAGTGTCATAGTCCAACTGCGCTTGTTTCAAAGAAGATTTGGCTGATTTCAGAGAACTTTCAGACGAAGCGATCGATGATTGAGATTTCGCCACGCTAACTGACAGGTCGTTATTGTCAATGGTGAAAAGAAGCTGCCCCTTCTTCACTTGATCCCCGACAGCCACTGCCAGATTAGTGACTGTTCCGGTTATTGTCGGATCAATATTGGAGCTCTGATCGACTATTATATTCCCGGATCCAGCGATAGAAGCTGTTATGGTCCCTTTCTCGGCTGCCGAAGTGACATATTTAGTCTCGGCCGTTTTGGAATTGGATCTGCTATACCAATAGTATCCGCCACCGATGATTAGGATAGCCGCGATGACAGCATATGTCTTTTTCATTTTCATTGGTTTTGCTGGTTATTGGTCGGGTTATTGTCTGAAACGCTGCTTGAACTGTCAGATGGCTCGCTGTTGTTCGGGTTCGGATTCCCACTAAAAACCCTTATGAGATCAGCGCTTATGACACCTCCGTTATCGGGTTTGCCAATCACTATAATGCGTTCGTCATTTTTCAGATCGGATATGCTTATATCATTGCGTCCGTCTTTGATCAAAGTCCTATCGGTAACGGCTACCGTATTTTCTTTATTATCCCTATCCTTGATGACTATGTTATTGCCAGATATCGAAACGATGCTACCGGATATCCCATGAGCATTCCTGAGATCGCGGTTTTCCATCATGCCGCGCGGATCGCCCATCGGGCCTCCAGGCGGCAACATGCGCGGACCGACGAAGTTTCTCTCATAGTTCTCCCCCCAACTATAAGAAAAACGGGCTTTTTTGAACCCTACAGCTATGCCGGAAGCAAAGCTTGCAAACATAAGAACCAGCACGCCGACAATTGCTGCGGCTGTTTTCATTTTCCTAGAAGTCATTATCTCTTTGATTGTCATATGGTTTTATAATTATTAGGCATATTTATAATGTCCTTGCCTTTCATTCGCTTCTACTTTCGATTTGAAATAAGCTGACAAGGAAGCAAGCAGCATGAATACCGGAACCGTAAGCAGCATCGCATCGAAAACCGGGAAAGTTTCAGCAAGGGAAGCTACGAAATCACCCACATTCATAGACACCGCGCCGATATCGGAAAACGCCAAATTCAGGATATTCCAAAAATCGGAAGAAAGGAATGATCCTCCCAAGGAATACCCGGCGAAAACCAATCCGATCAAGGAGACGAACAAGCCTATGCGCGAAACGATCAGGACGCGCCTGGCAAGCCTGACTCTTTCCCTTTCAATTCGGGAAAGGATCCTATCTTTCAAGGCTTCTTCCGGCTCGATGTTTCCGAATCGTTCGAACATGCTTTTCAATTTCTTTTCCATATGTTTTATACGAGTTTGGTTATAAAAAAGTTGCATCCAGGTTAGAAATGGCTTTCTTGAGCTGTTCTATCGCTCTTCGGTGACGGCTTTTGATGGTATTTTGCGATTCCCCCATAACCTCGGCGATTTCCGGAAAAGACATGTCTTCCTTATATCTCAGATCCATGACGACTTTGTATTTGGGAGGAAGGGCAACAATAGCTTTCTCTAATTTCTGAGGCATATCCTCCTTCATTATTATCTCGTCAGGAAGAGGTTCTCCGCTTCTCACATTTTCCAAGAAACTGTTGCCTTCATCGTCCATGAACGCCGAGAAGGAAAGCTCCTTTTTCTTCTTCAAGTGATCGAATGCGGTATTTTTCGCAATAGTGAATATCCATGTCTTGAAAGACCTGCCGGTGTCATATTTCCTGATATTCCTCCAGGCTTTCAGGAAAGCGTCCTGCGTGATATCTTCAGCGGAGGAAGTTTCGGGGATTATCTTATAGACGAAATTGAAAACGGCTCTGAAATATCTTCCGACGATCAAATCAAAGGCTGCCTGATCGCCATTCAGGAAATCCTCAACCAGCTTTTTGTCGCTTATTTCGTCCATTGAAATCGTTCTTTGTTTAGTGTATACTTCCTGAAGTCGGGATGAAACGGCTGAAAATGGCCCTAATTCCGTTCATAATTGCTGCTTTTTGCGCCCTTAGCTCAGTGGATTAGAGCATCACGCTTCGGACGTGAGGGTCGGGGGTTCGAATCCCTCAGGGCGCACATCATTATAATTCAAGCCTGCTTCATAAGATAGCAGGCTTTCATTCATTCGGGGAAGTTATTTTTTCAAACGGAATATATCCTCAATCTCAGGCAAATCAGATTCGTATGCCCTCTCCCTGCGATTCTTTTCTTCGACAGCCCTTTCGAATTTCTTCTGATTGAAGGATATGTCCTTGTTTTTCGAATCAGCATAAGAAGCCTTCCTCGCATCACTCCAATCAGGATTCTGCACATAGGCATGCCACACGTAAAGGCATCCGAGGAAGATGATGAAAAAAAGACCAAGAACCGCATAGCGCATGTTCCGACCTATGAATCCGGGAAGCGCCATGAAAAATTCCCCTGCTTTGCTTTTTCCTATTTTCCATTTGAACATATTCGTTTTTTGAATATCTTATCGGCTTCGGATTATTGCAAATACACTACCGCGCTGAGTGTCGTAATGATATTTTCAGGATTATCGCCTTCTGAAGATGGGTTTTCGGTTTGCCCGCTCGAACCGGAATTTATGAATATGCCGCCGCTTCCTTGATTGACGCTTCCCGATTGCTGCTGATTTTTCCTTGAGTCTACCGAAATTATATTCACATAGTATTTTCCGTTTTCCAACTTGTGAACAAAATCGACCATGTTTTCGTAGCCTCCACTGAGCGTTATATTGAGAGAGACGAACTTAGCATGCGACAGGCTGTCCTTGATCCCCTTTTCCGCCTGTTTGTCTTTCGAATTCGCTGCTGTTTTCTGCGTCGCCTTGTCTTTTTCTGGGTCATCGACAGAAAGGCTTATCTCGTTGCCCGTATCATCCGCCAGAGTTTCGAGGCTTTTGATAAAACCGATCTCCATCGACTCTTCGATCATGGATGCCATAACATCGCGATTCTTCCCTATATTATTCGATATTTCCTCCATCCTCGGAATATCGCTGATCTTGGATTCCTGCAATTTATCATCCATGATGCTTTCCTGGATGCGATCAGAGGTATCGATTATCCTCCCCAAAAACAGCCTAGCGGAAAAATAGCTCCCGGGAATGATCAGAACGGCATAAACCGCTATGACGATGACTAATTTATTTTTTATCCAAAATTCCTTCATTTGATTTGAGGCAGTCCTTATTTATATTTAGGTTTATTTCAAAATCTATATTATCCCTGGAAACCAGATCGGAAAGAGGAAGATCGACATTGGAGAAACAACTATCTGAATTGAGAGCATCCTTGAAAGCCACCAAATCATCCCTGGTTGCAGCCTCTCCAGTCAGGACAGCGGAATAGTCCTTGGTGCTTATGCTGATCACATCGACTCCTCCAGGAACCGCTCGGCTCATCCTGATGAACAGATTGGACCAGTACAACTGATCGCTAGCGACTGAAAGCAGGTCGCTTATCTTCGAGTTGGCATCTGAAAAATCTGATTCGTATTTTCCTATCAAGGCATACTTCTCGCTATTAGAAGCATTAGCCCGTGATTCATGAGCGATGTCCTCATTGAGTGAAAGAACATAATTTATGCCGAAAAGGAACGCCATTGCCATAACGACTGCGAAAAGAATCGCCGCTTCCCAGAAAATGGCCGCCATGAAATGCCTCTGGCGAGAAATTTTGTCTTTCTTTTCTTGCGGAAGCAGATTAAGCCTTATTTCCATAGTTATTTTTGTCTCATAGCCAAGCCTATGGCGGTTGAGAACTCGGAGGATTTCTCTTTGTTTATTACGGGAAGGGAGTGTCCGAAATCGATATTCGTCCATGGATCCCCCAAAACCACTTCTCGATCCAATATCTTCGTCATGTATGGCACAAGTCCTCGAAGATTCGACCCGCCGCCAGAAAGGATGACTCTTTTTATCTTGATATTGCTCTTAGTCATGCTGTGATAGAAATCCAGCGTTTTTTCTATTTCACCTGACAGGTTTTCCAAGTATGATTCCAGCGGCGGAAGAAGCGAACCGGCTTCTCCGGCGTGACCGATGCCCTTAGTAATCTTCATTTTCTCCGCCTCTGCATCATCCACTCCCATCGCTTTGGAAATTATATCCGTCATCCCTTCTGAAGAGAAAGGTATGCTTGAAGTGAAATATGGCACATTCCCCTCGGTTATGATGAAACTGGTCCTTTTCGCTCCGAGATCAGCAATGAAATATATGTCTTCGCCTTTCGCATCCCGCGAAACGAGGCTTCTCGCTGTCGCGATTGATTCGACTTCCAATCCATAGACATTGAGCCCAGCCATTTCCAGGACCTCGACCGTGTCATCCACTGTTTCTTTGGCAACAGCGACGGTGAGGATATTCATCTTTCCATCTGACTCGCCGACGATTTGCCAATCATAATAGACCTGGTCGGCAGAAAGGGGAATGCTCGCCTCGATCTCCCATTTTATAGCTTCGCTGATTTCGGAATCATTCATCTTTGGAATAGAGATCTTTCGGAGAAACACTTTCGATTCCGGCAAAGAGCAGACCACGTTTTTGGCGTGTATTCTTTTAGGTTCCGCTTTCCTGATGGCGGCTTTGATGATCGAAGCTATCTTCTCTTTCTCTATCAGTGTACCGTCGCTTATATATCCCTCAGGAATAGACGATGAGACATAGCCGCCCACGCAATATTCTTCGCCTTTCTTGTCCAAGCAAAAAGCCTTGAGGGAAATATCGCTCAAGTCGAGTCCGAAAAATTTGTCTTGGAAGCTTATGATTTCCTTGTTCAAAAAACTCATTAGCTGATTTTTGTTTTTTTAATCTAGCTTCTTCATTATAGCTCTTCCCAGAGATCCATCAAATATTCGTTGCCGGTCGGAAAATAAGGAGGAGGAGAATAGAGAAGGTTGTTGTCATAATACAGATTGCGATTCAGATATCCTGTCCCATCAGTGTAGGCAAACCCATATCTTTGGTTGCTTGCGATAGCACCATAGACCGTAATGGTATTCTTGTAGTCTGACGGCTTGTAGACTCCGCGACCCACTCTTCCGCTTTGAGCGATGATTGCCGCGTCGATGCGCAGATTGTTATCGCTGTCACGGATTACTTCAACATCTTTCTGCGCTATTAAACCCAAAACGGTACTATCGTCATATGTTCCATATGTTATGCTGTGCTGGATGAAAACGCTCGACTTGTCGGACGATGACAGGTTCGCACCGACTATGGTGATCCTTTTTCCATTGATCGCCCCTTCGACCCAGACATTCCCCTCGACAAAAATTATCCCGTTATTGGGAATATTGAACGTGCTCCAGCTTCCGCTATAATTCGATATCGAGTTACTGCTTCCGTTATATGATTGAACGGTTATTATCTTGAATGTCCCGTCCGCATTAAGAACGATGCTTCGGCCATGCCCGTCATCGTCAAAATAGCAGGCAGACGGAGAACAGGTGTCATTTCCAGCAGTCTCTGCTTGCGTTTTCATGAGACTAAGATTAGCCGTTACATCGGAAAAATCCTTATCGGGTATAGGATACGATTTGCCAGACAGGAAAACATCGCTTCCCATGTCCGTGTTGTATTCATTGTTCCAGCTCGTCCAGACGCCTGGCTTAGTTGAATTGACGTCCGTATCATAATAGCTCGAAACCGCGCTATAGACAGCGTTATGCGCCACTCCGTCGAAATGGACGCCGCTGTTGGCAAATATCTTGCCGAAAACTTCGGTTCCTGATCCGAAACGCACGAATTCGTTCGAAAGCATTATGTATTCGCTCCACGCCGGACGGCGAAGCCTGACCTGAATCGTTCTTTTCGAATCAGGATACTTATAGGTCCATCCGGTCGATCTGACAATGACAATGGTTGATCCGTCTCCGGGAGGCGTCACTTCTATGCTGTATTTCCCTATATTAGCCCCCTCCGGATCCTTGTATTCCGCTTCATAAGCGCTTCCAACGCCGAAAGGATTGCCACTAGTCCAAAATGTCTTTATCTGCTGAGCCGTCCGGCCATCGGTCTGATGCGCCAAATACCAGCGATAGAAATTGGCTCCAGCTTCTGCTATCTGGAAAGATTCCTCTTTGGAAGAATTATACAATCCGTATTTTATCTGGGACGAAACATACTCCATCATCGAAACCAGGATGATGAGCGATATGCTCGTAATGATAAGCGCGAAGACTAGCGCCGATCCTCCTTTTCCTGTTTTTTTTATCGTATCAATATGCATATTCGTTTATATTCCTAAGCTCGGCGAATGACGCTATGTTTATGTTGTCAGGCGCCCTATTGGGATTTATGTTGGCATAGAGGCGGACTTGAATCAATCTGATATCTCCGACACTTATCGGAGTTGGCATGGGGTTATGCGCGCTGTCTCCAGGATACTGGCTGTTGTAATAATAGAAGACCGGCTCGCTTGAAGTGTTGACTATATAGCTCGCGATTGTCGTGACTGATTGATCGCTGTCCGGATAGCTTGCCGGGTTGCCGCTGGGCTTGGCAATGCCTTCTTTCAATTGATTGTCTTCATAGAAATAATGGACCCTTTCAGTGACCTTGTCATTGTCTACATCGGAATAGAAAACCAGATCGAAGTCGCTTCCTGATTTTATGGGATAGCTTCCATCATCTCCTTGCCTGGTTTCCCTGATTTCTTCAACTATCCTATTAGTGGCACGCGAAACAAGGCGCGCCGTTTCCCCTTCTTCGATAACGAAATGATTCGTTTCCCACACTCTCGAGAAAAGATATGCGAAACCGGCCATGCCGAGGCCGAATATGGAAATCGCCACAATCACCTCGATCAAGGTGAAGGCGGGCCTGTATTTTTTTGCTGTTGTTCTCTTTTCAAACATCATGGCTATTTTAATTGCGGCTTATCAGCTTCCCGGCGTGAGCTTTATTTCTTTTATTACAATAGCGCCTCCAATGGTTATTGACTGGCTGTTAACAGGTTTGAATCCTGAAGCGGAAACGCTGACAGCATATGATCCGGGAGTGAGAGCCGGCATGGATGTCGGGAAGTATGCTTGTCCATAAGCATCAGTGCTGATAGTCGCGTCATACCCGGAAGAATTCTTAAGTTCGACTGTCGCATTCGGTATAAGGCTGGAATCCTTGATGCTCTTAATGGTTATGAACGCTGATGCGATGCTGTTGTCCGCCAGGACCACGTCCAAATCAGAATCATTCCCAGGAGAAGCACCGAATGCATTATTGCTATTGGATATGCCCGGATCAACCTTTATGAGTGTATATCCTGGACTTTTGATAGTAAGATAAAAAGTTCCATAACTCATGTCAGTGAAATCTTTCTCTCCATCGGAATCCGATGACATGCCGGTCCCGCTATAGACATACACTGGCTTCGAGGGACTGCTCAGATCATTGCCCAATATTCGTCCGCCGACCATGTCGAAACTCACACTAGGGACAGAAACACCGAAAGCATCTTTGAAATGCAGCGCGAAAGAAGATAACTTATCAGTGACGATAGCTTTCACATTAACCGTATTTTTCACTACTGAAGCATGGACATCCACCGGATTGTATGGAGTCTGGTTATATGGCGGCATAGTGACAACCGATAGATATCCGTCTTTCGAAACTTCGATGACATATCTTCTAGTCCCAACTGGAGCGGATGGAAGCATGATGTTTCCGGTATCATCGGTGAGAGTCGTGATATCTATTCCGGAATAAGCGTTTTTTATATGCACCTTCGCTTGCGGGATCCCTATCCCTTTGGAATTGAGAATATTTATGGCGAGAACGCCTCCGCCGGCGTTGGTTTCGATTCCCTTCGGAGGGAAAGTTGAAACCAAAGAAACCGATCTTGCGCTGTTGATATCATCCTCCCATGCCACTTTTATCCTGACACGTTTGTAGTCGTTCGGTATGGCATCTTTCGGGCTTCCTCCGGCAGTGCTGTCGAAAGGATCATCGACATACTGAACGAAAGCGAATATGTAATATCTGCGCGAATTCTCAGTGACAACTTCTTTTTCAGGAATATTGCCGCTTGGAATCCCAGCAGTTGTTCCGATGTCGCTATAATCGAGATTTCTCACTATTTCCATCTTCTCATTGGCCACTGCAGCAGCACCCAGCCGGTTCTTCACTTCTACGATATACCTGGTTCCAACAGAAAGAAGAGAATAAAAGGCCATCGTGATGATGGAAAAGATGAACAGCAGGATCATCGCTTCGATGAGAGTCACCCCCTTGGCATGTTTTTTTATTTCTGTTTTTGACACGAGTTTTCAGTTAACGTTCTGCATCATTCCATAAATCGGCTGGAGCATTGAAACGGCGAAAAAGCCGACTCCGGCTCCGATGAGGATCATGAGAACCGGTTCGATAATAGAAGACATGTTTTTGGAAATCTGGTCGACTTCATCCTCATAGAACTCGGCGAGCTTGAGAAGAACCACCTCTGTTTTTCCTGTTTCTTCGCCCACCGACACCATTTGAGAAACAAGGAGCGGAAAAGCCAAAGTGTTCTTCCTAATCACAACGCTCAGGTTGACTCCTTTTTGAATCTCTTCAAGTCCTTCATTCATCGCTCCCTTGTAATAATAATTCGTGAAAGTGTTGGCAAGTATCCGCAGCGATTCCGTAACCGGGACTCCGCTTCTTATGAGCGAACTGTATATGCGCCCGAAACGCGCGCAGTTAACCTTGATGACTATGTTGCTGATAACCGGGATATGCATGATAGTGAAAGCAAGCGCCTTCTTGCCAGCCCCGGTCTTAAGGAAAATCTTCAGGAAAATTCCAATTATGACAACGACTATAGACGCCGCAATCGCGTGGTCCCTCAGGGTATCGCTAAGCGCCATCACGAATTTGGTCGAAGCAGGAAGCTCCACATTCATATCTTTGAAAACTCCCATTATCTTAGGAAGAATGAAAGTGAGCATGACGATAGCGATTCCCACCATCGCGACCAGGATGACAGCCGGATATGTGAGCGCCCCTTTCACTTTGCTCGTGAGGCTATGCTCTTTCTCAATCTGGATAGTAAGGATCTTCATGATTTCTTCCAAGCTCCCGCTGACTTCTCCGACCCGGATCATGTTGACGAACATCTCATCGAAAACTGCCGGATATTTGGCAAGCCCGTCTGCGAAAGTCATCCCCGATTGGATATCTGCGAAAATGCTTTCAAGGATAGTCTTAAATCTCTTGTTCTTGGTTTGTTCCGAAATATTCTTCACAGCTCTCGATATGGGCAAGCCGGATGATATCATGACGCTCATGTTCTGAGTGAACATGAGTTTGTCCTTAAGGGATATGCCGAAAAAACGGTCCAGGATCTTTATGTCAGCGGAATTCTTCTCTTCCCCTTTGACTTCCTTGAAAGAAGTCAGGATGAAACCGTCCGACCTGAGCTGAGCGGCAAGATCGCGCTCATTCTTGACTTCGGCTTCCCCGCCTTTCGTTTCGCCGGAATAGCTTTTCGCAGTATAGATTACTTTCATTTTTTTATTCCTTAGTGACTCTCAAAATTTCCTCTATCGTGGTCATTCCCTGAATCGCCTTGGCGAATCCGTCCTCAATCATAGTAAGCATCCCTTTCTTGCGCGCTTCTTTTTCAAGAGTCTCCGCATCCGTCTTCTGTGAAATGAGCTTCCTGATATCATCATCTATTTCCAATACTTCGAAAATTCCCGCCCGACCATGATATCCTCCGCTGCATTGTTCGCAACCTTTGGGCTTATACAATTTCAGGTCAGACCAAGTGTCTTTCGCTTTTATCATGCCTTTCATCTCTTCAACGTCCCTCAGCCTTTTTAGAATATCGTCCATTTCATAGCTTTCCTTGAGAGCATCCAGTTCTTTCTTGCTGAGATTGTATTCTTCGCGGCAATCGGGACACACCTTTCTGACCAAACGCTGAGCGATGATGACATTCACTGTCGAGGCAACCAAGAAGGCTTCGGCACCCATGTCGAGAAGCCTCGGCAAAGTGCCCGCTGCGCTGTTAGTGTGAAGCGTCGAAAGAACCAAGTGACCGGTCATAGCAGCATGGATAGCCATTTCCATCGTCTCATTGTCGCGAATTTCTCCGACCATTATGATGTCAGGATCCTGACGGAGAAGCGAACGCAATCCGGCCGCAAAAGTAAGGCCAACCTTAGGATATATCTGAGTCTGATTAACGCGATGCATCCTATATTCGACTGGATCTTCAACTGTGCTGATATTGACATCCGGGGTATTAAGGATATCCATGACAGTATAGAGGGTGGTGGTTTTCCCGCTTCCGGTCGGACCAGTCACCAAAATCATCCCGTTCGGTTTTTTTATTTCGCGATGGATCGATTCGAGAGCATGCCCGCGAAGACCCATGCCTTCGAGAGTGAGTCCCTTGGAAGATTCGTCCAGAAGTCTCATTACGATTTTTTCCCCATCGAAAATCGGCAGGATGCTGACACGGAAAGAGATCTTCAACCCGTCTTTTTCTATCTTGAACCTTCCGTCTTGCGGAACGCGATGCTCGTCAAGCTTGAGATTGGAAAGGACCTTGATGCGTGCGATGATTCCCTCTTTGACTTGCCTCGGCAGAACCATGGCCTCATGCAAGATCCCGTCGATCCGATAACGGACACGGACTTCTTTCTCGTCCGGCTCGATATGGATATCCGATGCGCTCTGCAAAATGGCATGCTTGATGAGAGTGTCGACGATTCTTATGATAGGAAGACCCTGCGCCACTTTTTCCAAATCCTCATCTTCCGCTTCTTCGGTTTTTATTTCCTCTGAGTTCTTGTCTATAATATCACCGAATTCCGCCTTGAGGCTTTTGCCGTATTGCTTCAGGACAGCCTCGATGCTTTCTTCGCTCGTGATGCAGGTTATGATCTTGAGACCGGTCTTCTTGCGTATAAAATCGACAGTTTGGATATCCTCCGGGTTTATCATCGCGATCTTCAGCTCCCTATCCTTTTTTTCATAGGCGACTATCTTGTATTTCCTGGCGATCGGTTCGGGAACTA
>Ga0209373_10003973_pt1 | contig 13143 bp, 15 predicted proteins | sample Higcelweek5metaG_FD_187173 | JGI IMG/M metagenome (GOLD analysis project Ga0209373, IMG submission 187173) | Freshwater pond sediment microbial communities from the University of Edinburgh, under environmental carbon perturbations - High... | ecosystem: Environmental > Aquatic > Freshwater >...
CCCCCATGTGGTACGGGTTGTAGCCAAACTCGATCTTCTTCCCGGACGAGCGGGAGTTGACCGCGAGGAAGCAATTCAGATCGCTTGACCGGTAGTTCCGGTTCTTGAACTGGATTCCGAGTTGGTTCACTGTCCGAAACTCTCGCTTCAAGAATTCCCACCGCAGCTCATCGCTATCTTCAAGTGGGACCGGTACGCCTGAGAACGGGAGCCCATTTTGCCCCCGCACGTATTTCTCCCAGCGGGAAAGCGGAGAGTCCCCGCCAAGTGCTGTGTGAGATCGATGATTCCAGTCCCGGACCACCCAAGTCACGAGCGCCCGGTTGAGATCCGATAGCCGAATGCCGATCGCGTTGGGCTTTCCCGGCACGTTGCGCTTGATCGCCTTCGCCTGCTCCGAGTTCAGGAACTCCATGAAAAGCCACTGTGCGGCACTGTTGAAACGTTCCTCCCCACCACGGTAGTGAGGTGTTTTTGCCGGGCTCCTGTCGATGCACGGAATGGCGATATCCCGGGATCGCAGCGCCCGTTCGATGTGCTTGTTGATGAACTCCGTCCCATGGTCATGCCGGATCTCCCCCGGTTTTCCATGAAACGGCCATTCCTCGTCAGCGAGACCGTACTTCGCAAGGATTGGCTTCTTGTCGATGAATGCCAGACGTAACGCCTGCCCGACCAGGAAACCGTTTTGCGCTCCCGGAAACGCCAGAACCGTCCAAACACCTCGGCATGCCGAATTAATCCCCCAGATACATGTGACAACACCCAGATCTCTGTCCTTGTCGTCCAGGGCACGAACTTCAACACCACCATGCTCCATTGTTGAGCAATCGATGCTGAGAACGGCGTTGAGCCCCTGTATGCTATCGGGACTGCCGCATACTCGGTTCAAGTGATCGCGAGAGTACGGATCCGCCAAGGCTATACGGATCTCATCGGTATCCCAATAGCGAGTGATTGTGCTGCTGCACGGGATTCTCCCACCATCAAAAGCATCCGAGTGCTTCAATCCGCTCCGGATCTCCGCAAGCGCCCGTGCGCCACGCTTTCTGCCGTTGGTAACGATCACGCTCCAAATCGCATCATTGAGCGCACACATCTGGGCCGCCCCAAGCCGATTCCCTCCGCCGCCTCCACCTTGGGGCACCTTCATCATCATCTCTGCAGTTGCCCCTTCGGGGCCCCCTGGATGCCGCTCCAATCGACTCACAAGTTCGAAGACGAAGTCTGTCCCGCAGTGCAGAATTCTCGCAAGCTCTCCAACCACAGGGCGGAGAGACAATCGCTTATCGTGGACCACCATCTTCCCCTGCTCGCCATCCCACACTTCGTACGGGAGCCCAAGACGCGCCTTCGCAAAAGGCGTCAGCCAGCGAAGACGAATCTGCCCTGTCGCGATTTCCTTCTCGGCCTGATTTGGAGGGACCCGCTCGGTTACGAGCGGATCATCCTGCGCAATACGTATCAGGATGCGCTTTGGCCCACCACAGGTTTTGAGGACTTCGGGGCCATCTTGGCCCGGATTCTCAACTCGAACCATTCCAGTAGAACAGATCTCCATAGGCACGCAAAACACTCAGTTGAGAATGTCCGACGGGAGCGCCAGCTTCGCCGTCTCATCGAGACGCTGGGTAAAATCAACGCGCAACCGATGAACAGCGACAAGGCGCCAAACCGAGGAGCCAACGATGGCCCGTTTGAAGGCGTTTTGACCCGCAACAACATCGAGCACTTCGCCCAACGTGGTCCCCTGATTTCGCCCGACCGAAGCGAGAATCTGTTCCTCGCATTCCGCCTCCGGGTCGTTCCGATACCCGAAAACGAACCGCATCATCGCGATTCCGGTTGCACGGATCTCCTTTTCGGTGAGCACGACAAACTCGATGCTTTGCGCGGCGAAAGCGTCACGGACACGGGCAAACTTCTCCGCCAGCTCAGGATGCCGGGTGAGTTCCCGTGAGTACTTCACCTCGATCGCGCGGGCTCGGAGAGCCGGGTTATCCCACTCGACCCTGACATCCGCCGTATAGCGACGTTTCTTTCCGTTCGCATCAATGTAGTTGATGCATGGCTCCTGCATCTTGATCACACGAGCACCCGGATTGATCAGGTACCGCACGAATGCGTCCTTCTCCAATTCCGACTTGTAGACGCCACCCGACTCGCTCTCGAGTACCGTCAGAATTCCCGTTTTGTTTGTGAACCGATGATGCTTGTATTTTTGCGGCACACCTAGTTCTACCGCTGGCCCCGCATGGATTTTCCATCAACGCGAGTTTTGAGGATTATGGGGGCGTAACCGACGATTTCATGTGCCGCGCTGCCACTGATCGATCTCAAGATCAATCAGTAGAACCAATCCTCGTGACGAACAGGCAGGGCATTGAGTACCTCGCGGCGGTGCTGCCACTTTGACAGGAAGCGGTCCATCAGCTCCACGAACCGGGCGTTGTGGGTCGGCTCCAGCAAGTGAGGCATCTCGTGAACCACGAGGTATTCGAGGCACTCCCGGGGCTTCTTCGCTAGGTCAGTGTTCAGGCGGATCGTCCGAGCCCGGTGGTTGCAGCTGCCCCATTTGGTCTTCATGGGTGGGGAAAATCGTGGCGTGAGCCTGCGGATCAGGTCTCGGCCGGTCAATGGCAGCCGGCGCCCGGAGCGCGAGAAAGAGTGGCAGAATTCAAAGAATCTCGCGCCGATGCGGCAAAAGCGGCCCAGCCGGCGGCAATCACTAGGCATGAGATTCCCAATCGGAGCCGTCATCGGCTACTTCGCACTCGGCATGTTCCTGAACCTCCTCCTCGTCGCTGCACTCGCGTACCCGATCAAATGGCTCTGGAATGGGTGCATTGTGGACTGGCTCCACCTTCCCATCATGGGAACACGAGAAGCGTTCTGCGGGCTGCTCCTCCTCGTCCTACTCAGCACGGTGGTTAAGGGTGTGCAATTCTCCACGAAAGTCTCGGCCTAGCCATTGGCGGGGACGTTGAACGATCACGCTCATACGCCGTTTTCCGGAGCTGCCACATCTGCCACAATCACGATGAACACCGAGAAAACCGAGAGTGCCGCCGGCAAAGCCGCAACCTCGCCCCGGACCCTCGTCATTCCCGACATCCATATGCGATGCGCGATGGTAGACGAGATCCTCTCCACTCTGGCCTCGCGGTATGATCAGATCGTTCTTCTCGGTGACTACTTCGACCGACCGCCAACCGAGCGAGGCAATCCAGTATCGTCGGGAGAGGCCGAGTCCGTGGTCACGTGGTTGAAGGATTCGTTGACGCGGACAAACCGGGTCCACCTCGTGGGCAACCACGATCTGTCATACCTCGCACCCCGCAAGGAGACCTACTGCAGCGGCACGACCGCCGAGACAAGGCGGTCCATACAGGATGGCCTGCTGCCCCATCTTCTCAGAGAATTCCGAGCAGCGACCCAAGTCGGGCCATGGCTCATCTCGCACGCGGGATTTCAGGCGGCGCTCACCGCAGGCCGCAACGCCGCAGCCTTGGTTGCCACAGCGAACGCGGACCTTGAGTTGCTGCTCGCTGGAGCGGCCCCCTTCCCAGAGCTTTTCGGCTGTGGCTGGGCAAGGTGGGGCGACTTCCGTTACGGCGGCGTGACTTGGTGCGACTGGGATGAGGAATTTGAACCGGTTCGTGGGCTGCACCAAGTCATGGGCCACACGTACGAACAGGCCACGGTGCGCGGGAGATACCTGCGGCGGCGCGGTCGGAAAGTCTTCAAAGAGGCCATCGAGGCCGAGCCAAGCGGAACCGTGATCCGAACCATCGGTGACAACGATTCCTGCAACTGGTGCATCGACACCGGACTCGAGGTAGTCGCGATCCTGGAGGGCGAAACAATCCGCTTCGTGCGGTGGCGTACTGCATGAAGAAACCGCCACCCCCTTTGATCGCAGAATTCCTCCGGCACGCCATCAAGACACATGGCGTAACACCGGCGGACGTTGCTGCCCGAGTGTTCCCGATGCCTAACCGCGGGAGGGACCGATCACGTACCGACCGAGCCGCTTTCGCCGATCAGCTTGCGCGGCTAGTCGGGCCCACGCCACATCCCGACGACACCGTAATCGCCCCTCGTCTAGCCTTGGCCCTTGATCGCGTGCTCGGCCTGCCAAACGCCTTCTGTCTACTGATGGGTGCGCTTGGTAACGCGATCCTCGCCATGACCGCCGAGGGAGAGTTTCTCGCGAGGGCCCAGCCAACATACCGGCCGGTCGATCTGGCGTGTAGTTACGCGGTAATTGCCCATCTCGGGACTGGGATGAGTTACGCTGTCGTCGACGGCAAACTTCCACCTGGGAGTGCTTCATTCCCGTCCGAGATCACCGAAGAAACTGCCACCAAGAACCAAAGTCCGCTGCCGCCACCAACAGGTTACAAGAGCTGGCTCGATTACGCGATCGCAACAATGGACGTCCGCGACCTTGAGAACTCAATAGACTCTGGTTTGCAACCTCAGTGGCAACCCGGCGTGACCCGCGAAGCCATGCGAATGGCGGCGCGGGAGGAATTGGCCAAGCTCGTCTCCCGAGCCCAGTGAGGAACGTCTGATGCCTGCCACACTCGTAATTCCGGATATCCACAACGACGTTGCGCGTGCTGAATCTATCATCGTCGCGCAGGCAGGGAGGTTTAGCCAGATTGTGTTTCTCGGCGATTACTTCGACGATTTCGACGACACGCCTCAGGATGTCTACCGTGTGGCTGAATGGCTCCGTGATTCGATCACGCAGACCAATCGCATCCACCTGATCGGGAACCACGACCTCGCCTACATTGCCCCCAACTCATTCACCCGTTGCGCCGGCTGGACGCCAGAGAAGATGCGAGCGGTGTCGCCCGTACTGAGCCTGATTCCGCGCGAACGGATTCACGTGGCCGTCGAGATCGACGGATGGTTGCTTTCTCATGCTGGTTTCGCGCCATGTTTTACGGGGAGCACCTCGACGACCGCGTCTGGCATCGCCAATTGGGCCGACAGTTTGTTGCGCCAGTTGGTTGCCGGCGGGCGCCCCAGGCTTTTCGCGGCGGGACAAAGTCGGGGAGGAATCGAACCCGTCGGCGGAGTGACTTGGTGCGACTGGGACTCCGATTTTGCCCCGACACCGGGGATTCACCAGATCGTCGGTCACACACCGTGCCAACACGTACGAGTCTTCGGCATCGATGCAGATGGATGGAAGGTGCGACAGGTGTTGCACTGCACCGGCAGCGCCACGCCCCCTCCGCTCGATAGCCGAGAGTACGAATCGCTTAACCTGTGCCTCGACACAGGTCTGTCCTCAGCGGCGTTGATCGATGGAAACACAATTACACTTCTTCCGACAGGGCCATGAACTCGCCCCGTGATCTCGGAAAGAGCCTGTTACAACGCGCATGAAGATCCTCCACGTTGCGGATCTCCACGCTCGTCGGCCATGGCTCGACTGGGTTTCAACTCACGCGAGGGATTTCGATCTGATCTGCATTGCAGGCGATCTACAGGATGCGTTTGGGGACGAAGGAATGCACAAGCAGGCCCGGTGGTTGAGCACTTGGCTGGTTGCGCTGCCAGTTCCAACCATTGTCTGCACAGGCAACCACGACTGGTGGCCAAAAGACAGGCGAATCCTGGATGTGTATGCCGAAGGCGGTTGGCTCCGAATGCTAGAGAGGAGAGGCCAGATCGTAGCGACTGACGGTGGCACGGCCACGGTTGCCGACATGAAGATGGCCTCAATCGGCTGGAATCAGCCAGCAGACTGGCCTGATCAAACCGACATCGTCGTTTGCCATGCGCCTCCTCCAGCAACACCGGTCGCGGGCGTTGATCTCGACCTCGGGTGCGAACCCGATCAAAGCGACCTTTGGCAAGCGCTCCGGGCGACACCGCCGCAATTCTACCTCTGCGGCCACATCCACGGACCGCCGAAGAACTCGTGCTGGTTTCCGCCCGGGGGGGCGCCGGACGTTGATTCTCAACACTGGGTGCAACTTCGACTCACCCCAGCCTTATCGATGGGAAATCGATACCAAGCGGGGCCTCGCTATCTGGCATGGAACGGAAACGGACGAAGTTCCATTCCTCGAACCTTAGCTGACCGCCCCAGGTTCCATTCCGGCCCGCCAGTATTAACCAACCCATGATACCAATTGAGACGATCACACTCAGGAATCACCAATGAAAACGCCTGCGACAACGCCGGGAACTCCGATCTCGAAGCACAAACGCGCACCGATTCCATGGTTGGTGGGATGGAGCGACTTCCGCCGGTATCTTGGGCGAGCTCTCGATGCCTGCGACAAGGGCCACGTGGTATTATTCAGAGTCCCCACGCACATCAAACCCGGCACTGAACGGCAGCGGCTCTTCGCGGTCGCCCACAAAAACCGGTGGGAACAGACCATCGGTGAGGCGATCAAGGCCTTCGAACAAGGTCGTTACCGCCGCGTGCAATTGTCGTCGCTTCCATCCAAACGAAACTCTGACAGAGCCTCCCCGAATAAGCCGAACCGTGGCCAGAAAGCCACAGGTCAATCAAAGCCTTCGTAACGAAGATCCGCCAGCGGTTGACTCAGCAATGCGCCGGTCAAGCCCGCGGCAGCTACCGCAGTTGGCGCGAGCAAAGCGAACGACCGAAGGAAGGCAGCCCACGCTCGCGCCGCCGCCACCCTGGCATTCCCGTGATTCGCAGCCAGTAACGAGGATGCACGCCATCCGGTGCGGCCTCGCCGCATTCTCCACCGCCTGCATCATGTGCAAGCAGCGGCTTCGGTTCCGCATTGTGACGAGGTTCGTCCATGAGACGCATTCCTACGCGGCGACCGCCATGAACTGGCCGGTGGCCTTCGCGCAGAGAAGACCGGCCTGCCTGATCTCCGCTTCGAGCCGATGCAAGGGAGGCATTCCGCCACAATACTTCGCCACAACGGTCACCGGTTCCCCGATCCGCACAGGGTTCCGGTAGCGAACGGTGAGCTCGCCCGTGCGCGCCACGATTCCCCGCGCGAACAACGCGTGGATCATCGCGCTGTCTAGCGCGGTCGCCAGCAGCCCGCCATGCACGATCCCCTCGAAGCTCTCGCCTCCCGGCGGGCAGATCCATTCGGCAGAGACACTGCCGTCCGGCTGCACGAGGAAGACCAGCCCGAGCCCGCCTTGCGCCGTCGGACGGCAGGCGAAGCAGGCGCGGTGCTCCCGTGCGCAAAGGGCGCGCAGCGCGGCCTCAGTGGGCGCCGCAGGTGCAGCCGTCGTGGTGGCCGTGCTCGCCATGGTGATGATGTCCGTGTTTGCCGTGCCCCTGGCCGTCGTCCCCGCACTCGCAGGCGCTCGCCCCGGTGACGAGCGAGCCGTCGAGCCAGGCCTGCACCAGCGCACAAGGCTCGCCCGCGGCCACACCGACGACGACCTCGATGCCCGCCGCAGCCATGCGTTGGCGCGCCCCGCCGCCCATGCCGCCAACAAGGACAACGTTCACGCCCTGCTTGCCGAGCCACGGCCCCCAGCCGCACGGCTCGGGATCGGGCGGCACGGCGACGGACGTGCGCACGATGGCGCGCGTCGCCCGATCGACCTCGTGGAGACCGATCTTGGCAGCAGCGCCGAAATGGGGGGAGGACGAACCATCCTGGTTGAGTGGAAGCGCGATGATCATGGGTGTTGCGGTTTCGGAGCGGCCTCGGTGCGCAATACGCTCGCCCGAGGGCGGGCCGGCGGCGAGAGTGCCGCCGTTGCGGTCGGACCGTTCCGAATGTTTTGAGCTTATGCTCATAACGCCGCTGCGCACAAGCCTTCCTTTTCGCCATGTCACGCCCCTGCTGCCCCCGCCACATCGTCCACCGTCCGCCGGCCAACTACTTCAAGCCGGCCGGCATCCCGCTGTGCGAACTCCAGGAGGTCGAGCTCGCCGCCGACGAGATGGAGGCGCTGCGCTTGGCCGACGTCGAGGACCTCTACCACACCGAGGCGGCCAAGCGCATGAAAGTCTCCCGCCAGACCTTCGACCGCATCGTGCGCCGCGCCCACGCGAAGGTAGCCGAGGCCCTCGTGCACGGCCGCGCCCTGCTCGTGCTGCAGCCGGCGCAAGCCGCGCGCGAGCGCTCCGCCTGAGGCGGGCCTACACGTTCAGCCCAGAAGCAGCACTATTCCGCGCTACCCTGCTGCAACTGCTTCAGCTCACGCTCACGGGTGCGCAGCTCCTTCTTGAGCTCCTTGGCGGTCTTCGTCTGCTCCTTGAGCTGCTGCTTGAGCTGGGTCTTGGTCTCCTTCTCGGTCGTCGTGCGGATGCGCTCGCGTAGTTGATCGCAGGTGCCTTCGGCCTGCTGGCACTGCTGCTGCAGCTGTTGTACGCGCTCCTGGGTCTGGGCCAGCACAGCGGGATCGGCCGGTGCCGACTTGCGATCACGCTGGCGGTCCTGCTGCTGGGTCTGGTCGCACTGCTGGTCGCGCGTGGTGTCGGTCTGCTGGTACTGTTGGTTCTGGCGCTGCTGTTGCTGCTGTCCACCGCGATAGCCCCCTCCGCCTCCACCGCCATAGCCGCCCCCACCGCCGCCGCCACGGGCCGAGCAAACGGCGCCAACCGCCGCGGATAGCACCACACAGGCAATCAATCGAAGAGTTGGTTTCATGATCATCCTTTGTTCTCTCGCCCGGCCGAGATGAGGATATCCGGCGGCGGCTACGGCCGGACGAACAACCGCTGCGGATGACTATGTACCCACGCCTACGGAAACCGGCTTCACGTCGTGTGCAACTGCCCGCAGATCACCACACTCGATGCAAAAGATAGGCCGAACTGGTCAGCCTATCACAACAAAGATGCATCAGTCTTTCCCTGCCACGTATCATATCCGCCAAGGACAGAATTTAGGGCCGAATTTGAGTTCCAAGAAGCGGCAAGGCTACACCTTCCGCCCTAACAGGAAGTATCCACACATCGTATATTCATTTCTCGTTCGCACGCACGAGAGCCAAACATTTCATAGGAACTTCGCCAGCAGCAGGGCAGTATCTCCCGTTTCGTTTGCAGCGTAAGCAGACGCACCGCCCAAGCATTTTAGCCTGACTTGAACCAAAGCACGCCAGTTGTGCGTCAGTTCTCTCGCTGCCAGCGCGTATTCCGCCCATCGAGAAATTGCTGCCATCAACGGTTCATCGAACCATTCCACATATCTCGCCGTCTTTCTCCCGCTCCTCTTCCGCTGAGCGAGGCGGCTCGGCTCGCAAGCGGGTGGATTTTCGCCGCGTCGCGCAGCGCAAGGGTTGCAATCGGCCTCCGTGTTCGGAAGGTGACTTCACATCCACATGACTGTCCTCGAAGGCGCCGTTCTTCTGCTGCTTCTCCTGCTCGCGCTGCCCGATTTCTGCCGGCGGCTGGAGCGGCCGGGGCTGCTCTATCCACTCTACATCATCGCCGGTGTGGCGGCCGGAGCATTCATGCAGCCGGAGATCCGCACAGTCTGGCGCGAGATCGGGCAATTTGGCTTCGTGCTGCTGCTGTTTTCTGTGGGGCTCGAAATCGAGCTGCCGCAGCGCCGGCGCACCCTCAAGGCCGTGCGTCGCGCCGCGTTGTGGATGGCGTGGCAACTGCCGCCGCTCACAGCGCTGGGCTGGTTGGCCGGCGTTCCTTGGCCGCACGCCCTCGTCGCCGCCATCGCACTGGCAAGCACTTCGGTGGGCATGGCATACCCGCTCTGGCTCAACCACGGATTCCCCGATCCGGGCAGCCGCCGTCGTTTCCTCGAATGGATCGTTGCCGCTGAGGTGCTCGGCATTCTCCTGCTCGCCGGTGCCGACCCGGTCTTAGGAGGAGCGGTCTGGTGGCTCGTCGTGCTGAAGATGTTCGGCTTGTTGGCGGCAGCCGTCCTTGCAGCGCTGGTCGCTGTACGGGGCGCCCCACACCTCACCCGGTTGCTCGGCTACGGTCTGAAAATCCAGGTGCACTTTCTCGTGCTCGCGATCTTCGCTATCGCCGCGCTCGGCCAACGCCTCGGGCTGGCGGCGCCGAAGACGGCCTTCGTGCTCGGCCTGTTCATCAGCCGCGCGACCGATCAGGAAGCACAGCTCAGCCACCGCCTCGAACCGCTGCGCGACCGCCTCTTCGTGCCGGTATTCTTCTTCGGGCTGGGCACACTCGTCGAACCGCGGCTCATGCTCACACTCGTATTCCCGCTGGCCGTCGCCACCGGAACCCTGCTCTTTGCCGCGCGTCGCCTCACCTACGGCTGGCTTTTCGCCCGGCTCCTCCGCACCTCCAGATCTGCCCACGTCATCGCCGCGCCGATGCTCACCATTGCCGCCGTTGCAGTCGAAGTGCTCGCACACGCCGGCGCGGACCAGCGCACGCTGGCTTGGACGCTCGCCGCCGGGCTCAGCCTCACGTTGGCCGCCGCTTTCGCCCGCGTCGGCAACGCCACCCCCTTGGCCGAGATCGAGCCGACGATGGCCGCGCCGCAGGCCTGGGAACACGCCAGTGTGCAATCGACCATCGATCTCGAGGATTCGCCTCTTGCCGCACCCCCGCCGCGGGAAAAGAAAGAAGGATGAGTTCGAATCCGGTCCCGGCACTCATCGACCGTCTGCCGCCCGCCGCCCGTCCCATCCTCCGCTTCGCCCTCTACGGGCTCGCCGCCGGTGCCGCAGCGGTCGCCTTCCAGGCCGGTATCCACGCGCTCTATCGCCACGGGCTGGTCGAACTCGCGCAACTCAGCCGGACGACGCTTCTCGTCGGCAGCCTGCTGCTCGTCGTCGGCACCGCCACCTTCTCGAGCTGGCTGCTCGCCCGTTTCTGCCCGGAAGCTAGCGGCGGCGGCATCCCGCGGCTGAAACTCTCCTTCTGGAAGGACTTCGGCCAGGTCCGCCATCGCCTCGCCCCGCTCAAGTTTGTCGGCAGCGTCGTCGCCGTGGGCGGCGGCTCCAGCCTCGGGCCCGAAGGCCCCGCGCTCCAGATCGGCGGCAGTGTCGCCTCCAGCCTCGCCGCCGCCACCGGTGAACCGGCCCATCACCGCCGCGCCGCCACCGCCGCCGGTGCCGCCGCCGGCCTCGCCGCCGCCTTCAACGCCCCGCTGGCCGCCGTCACCTTCGTGCTCGAGGAGATCGTCGGCGACCTCAACAGCCGGCTCATCGGCGGCATCCTCCTCGCCTCCGTGCTCGGCGCGCTCGTGGCGCACGGGCTCGTGGGCGCACAACCGGCCTTCGCCCTCGGCGCGATCGACGGCGTACACTGGACGACCTACCTGGCCGTGCCCGTCGTCGCTGCAACGGTGGCCGGCGTCGGCCACCTCTTCCAACGCGGCGCGCTCGCCTTGCGCGGTTGGAACCACCGACCGCATTCCCTCCCGCCCTGTATCCGCGCCGGGATCGGCGGACTCGCGGTCTGGGCGCTCGGCGTCGGCGTATTCGTTCTCTCCGGCCGGCTGGGCGTCTTCAGCGGCGGCTACGACGACCTCGCCGCCTCCCTGCGCGGCGCCGTGCCGCTCGACGACGCCACGATGCTCCTCGCCGCCAAGGTCGTCGCCACCGCAATCTGCTTCGGCCTCGGCGGCAGCGGCGGCCTCTTCGCCCCCACGCTCTTCTTCGGCGGCCTCGCCGGCGCGTCCGTCGCCGGGCTCGTCAACCTCGTCCATCCGCTCACTCCCAACGACATGGCGCTGCTGGCCGTCGTCGGCATGTCGAGCGGACTGGCCTCCATCGGCGGAGCGCCCGTCACCAGCGTGCTCATCGTCTTCGAGATGACGCACGAATTCGCCATCGTCCCGCCGCTGGTCATCGCCGCCCTCGTCGCCCGGCCGCTCTCGCTGCTGCTCTCCCGCCACAACATCTACGACGCCATCCTCACGCAGGACGGCCAGGACATCGACCACATCGTGCCCCCGCGCGACCTGCATTCCTGGCAACGCGCCCCCGTCAGCCGGATCGCCAACTTCCGCCCGGTCCTCGTCCGCGACACCGCGCCCGCCGCCCTCACGCGGCTCCTCGCCGATGGCAACTTCGCCTGCTTCCCCGTGGTCGATGCCGACGCCCGCCCGCTCGGCCTGCTCACCCGCGCCGAGGCGCAGGCCTCCGTCGCGGGCAACCGCGCCCCGCAGCTCCAGCCCGCGCCCACCGCCCGCCGCGAGACCTCGATCCACGACGTCCAGCAGCTCCTCATCGACTCGCCCGCCGGCATGGTCCTCATCCGGGCCGGCGCCGACAACCGCATCATCGGTCTGGTGACACTCCACGACCTTCTCCGCGCCGAGACCGCATTCGATTCGGCCGAGTAGCCAAGTACATTCGCGCCATCGTTTCCGCCAATATCGTCCTCGCTCGAAACTATGGCTCCGCCTCTTGCGTTGCCCTGCCCGCACGCCACGGTGAAAGCCGCCGCGTACCGCCGACGACCATGACCAAATCCTCTCCCGCCATCCGCCTGTTCAGCTCCGACCTCGACGGAACCCTGCTCGGCAACCCCGAGTCCGCCCGCCGCTTCAAAACCGCGTGGGAGTCGTTGCCCGCCAACCTCCGTCCGCGCCTCGTCTACAATAGCGGCCGCCTCGTCGCCGACATGCAGCGCCTCGTGGCCTCAGAACTCCTGCCCGTCCCCGACTTCTACATCGGCGGCGTCGGCACCCAAGTCTTCGACGCCCGGGCCGACCACGCGATCGACGACTTCGACGCACACCTGACTGCCGGCTGGGACCACGCCCGTGTCGACACCGTCGCCGCCGTCTTCCCCGGTATCCGCCGGCAGCCCGACGACTTCCAACACACCTTCAAGTCGAGTTGGTTTCTTGAGCACGCCACCCCAAGCCAGCTCGAGGACCTCCGCCGCTCACTCGCCGCCGCCGGGCTCGACGTCAGCATCGTCTACTCCAGCGCCCGCGACCTCGACCTGCTTCCACGCAACGCCACCAAGGGCGGCGCGCTCCAGTGGCTCTGCGCCCGCCTCGGGATCGCACTCACGCAGGTCCTCGTTGCCGGCGACACCGGCAACGACTCGTCGATGTTCCGCCTGCCCGGCGTGCGCGGCATCATCGTCGACAACGCCCACCCCGAGCTCTTCGAGGCCACCGTCGACATCCCCATCTACACCGCCCGCCACGTGCTCGCCGACGGCGTGCTCGACGGCCTGCGTCACTTCGGTGTCGTCCGCCGCCA
>Ga0209373_10003975_pt1 | contig 13137 bp, 9 predicted proteins | sample Higcelweek5metaG_FD_187173 | JGI IMG/M metagenome (GOLD analysis project Ga0209373, IMG submission 187173) | Freshwater pond sediment microbial communities from the University of Edinburgh, under environmental carbon perturbations - High... | ecosystem: Environmental > Aquatic > Freshwater >...
TCATCTTTGGCGTGGTTCCGGTGCCGATGATGGCGTGGAAGCCGGACAGCGCGCCGCAGGCGATGGTGATGAAGATGAAGGGGAACACGGGGCCGGGGATGACCGGTCCGCCGCCGTTCATGAACTGGGTGAAGGCCGGCATCTGCATGGTGGGCTGCACAAAGATGATGCCCGCGGCCAGCATGACGATGGTGCCGATCTTAAGATACGTGGACAGGTAGTCGCGCGGGCACAAGAGCAGCCACACGGGCAGCACCGAGGCCACGAAGCCGTAGACCGGGATGGTGAGCGCGATGGTCTTCTTGCTCATGTTGAAGAGGGGCCCCAGGGTGGGGTCGGCCACGACGTACGGACCGGCGATGATGGCCAGGAACAGCAGCACCACGCCGATGATGGAGGCGCCGGTGACGTCGCCTTCGCGCCAGACGTGCAGGTACACGCCCATCAAAAGCGCGATGGGAATGGTGGCGAACACTGTGAAGGTGCCCCAGGCGCTTTCAGCCATGGCGTTGACCACGGCGATGGAGAGCCCGGCCAGGGTCAGGATGAGGATGAACAGCACCGCCCAGGAGGCCACATGGCCCGTCACCTTGCCGATCTCGCTGTCGGCGATCTTGCCCAGGCTGTGGCCCTTGTGCCGCACGGAGGCGAAGAGCACCACCATGTCGTGCACGGCGCCAGCCATGACGCAGCCGATGATGATCCACAGCGTGCCCGGCATATAGCCGAACTGCGCCGCCAGCACCGGTCCGAGCAGCGGGCCGGCCGCGGCGATGGCCGCGAAGTGGTGACCGAAAAGCACGAACTTGTTCGTCTTCACGTAGTCGCGGCCATCGGCCATTTTAATGGCCGGGGTCACGCGCTCGGCCTTCAGCCCCAACACCTTGTTGGCGATGAACAGGCCGTAGAACCTGTAGCCGATGGCGAAGACGCACAGTGAAACGAATACTAGTGTCAACGCATTCATGCAGTCCTCCTTGCTTTTGGCAATTGTGAGAGCAATCTGGCAGTTGCCCCCTGCTTATGCAATGGCCGGTGGGCGAAAGGGCGCATATGGGGGATGAAGCGTCGGAATGGCGGGTTGAAATGCATCGCCGTGCCGGGGCAGATCCACAGCGTGCCCGGCAGGAAGCCGAACTGCGCCGTCGGCACCGGTCCGAGCACCAGCCCGACAGCAACGATGGCCGCGAAAGGGTGACCGAAGAGTCCGCCCCCCGTGACAGGGTTGCGGCATCCTGTGGACATGCTCACTCAGTCGGCAGGCCCGCTCCGTCGTCCGGTCTGCGCGTTGCTTTCGCCCGGTCGGCGCGGCCTGTATCCGGGGCCAGCGGCCCGGCGCTCCGTACGGGCTCTGGTGCGCATCCGCGTGCGGGCCAGCCCAAAGGCCATGATCCGGCCGCTTGCAAGCCTGAAAATCCGCAGCGCCGTTTGGCGGGCCTTATTGGGGAATGCGCAGCGTGATGCTCGTGCCCTCGCCCGGCGAGCTCATGACCAGCATGCCGTAGGCCGGGCCATACAGCTGCACCAGCCGCTGGTTGGAGTTGCGCGCGCCTATGCCCTCGGTGAGCGACTCCAGCTCCACCGCGGCGGTTATGGCCTGCACCTGCTCCGGCGGCATGCCCACGCCGTCATCGTGCACCTCCACAAACAAATGCCCGTCCTCGCGCCAGGCGGTCAGCTTCACCACACCGCCTTCCGGCCGGGGCAAAATGCCGTGGCGCACGGCGTTTTCCACCAGGGGCTGGATGATCAGCGGCGGGGTGACGCAGTCCTCGGCCAGGGGGCCGATGTCCAGATCGGCCTTGATGCGCAAGCCGAAGCGGGCCTGCTCTATGGCCAGATAGGCGGCCGTCTGCTCGATTTCCTCCGAGAGCTTGATGAGCCCCCGGCTGGAGTCGAGGTTGCGGCGCATGTAGCGCGAGAGATCGAGAAGCAGCTCCCGCGCCTGGTTTGGGGCCGTGCGGCAAAAGCTGGCGATGGTGTTCAGCGAGTTGAACAGGAAGTGCGGGTTGATCTGGGCCTGCAGGCGGCGGATTTCCGCGTGGGCCAAGAGCTGGTTCTTTATGCCGATGTTCTCGAGCTCCAGCTGGGTGGAGAAAAGATCTGCCAGGCCCTTGGCCAGGGCGAACAGGGTCTCGTCCAGGGGGCGGCGGCGCGTGCCATAGAGCTTCAGGCAGCCCTGAATGGCCTCGCCCTTGCGCAGGGGCACGATGATGGCCTGGGTGAGGGGACAGGTGGGTTCTGAGCAGCTGATTTCGGACTTTTCCCGCACGAAGAGCGGCACCCCGGTCTCGATGACCTTGAGGGTGGCCTTGGTGCGCACCTCGCCCCCGGCCCGGTGGTGGTCCTCGCCCTCGCCCAAATGGGCCAGAATGGTCTGCCCGCTGGTGACGGCCACGGCCGGAACCTGCGCCTCGCGCATGATGATGGCCGCCGTGGCGTGGGCCGAGGTCTGGTTCAGCCCGGCGCGCAGGTGCGCCAGGGTCTGGTTGGCGATGGAGAGGATCTGCCGGGCCAGGTCGCGGTTCTGGGCCTCGCGGAAGCTCATTTGCAGATTGAGCGCCTGGACGAACAGCGCCGCGCCGATGGAGTTGAAGACGATCATGGGCAAGGCGATGACCTGCACCACGGCCGCGGCGGTGATGAAGGGCTTGGACAGGCTGAGCACCAGGCCCTGGTGCATTATCTCGCCCCCCAGGCAAAGAAAGAACGCCAGCCGCCAGTCCAGGCTGTTGCCGTGGTAGCGCCGTGCGATGATTCCGGCCGCCGTGCCCTCAATGAGCGTGGCCAGGCCGCAGGGCAGGGCGGAAAAGCCGCCGATGTCCATGAGGTAGCGGTGGCCGCCCGCGATGAGCGCGCTGCCGAAGCCCACCAGCGGTCCGCCGAAGAGCCCGGCGGTGATGACCACCATGCCGCGGAGGTTGGCGAAGGACTGGAACACCACGTTGCCGGAATAGGTGCCGAGCACGCCGAACACGCCGAACATGAAGATGAGCAGCACTGTGGCCCACAGGGGGCGGTCGCGCCGCGGCCCCAGCTTGTCGATGCTGGTGACGGTCATGATGGCGAAGCCGCCCGCCAAAAGCAGGCCGAAGCGCTGCGAAAGGTTCAGGAACAGCTCCGGCACCTGGGGATTGAAGAAGTCGTTCATAGAATGCCGAGCCCTTCTTTGAAGGCGCGCACCCGGTTGCGGCTCACCGTCACCTCGGTGCGGGCCGGGTCGGCCATGACCACGCAGTATTTGCCGCCAAACCAGGGCGCGAACTCGGCTATGCGCTCCATGTTGATGAGCTGGGCGCGGTTGGCCTGAAAAAAGGGCAGCCCGGCCAGACGTTCCGCCGCTTTGGCCAGGGTGGCCAGACCATGGCAGGGCAGGCGCTCCGTGTTGGTGATGGCGAGCAGGCGCTTCTCCTCGGCCTCAATGAGCACGATGTCGGAGGTGGGAATGAGCCCGATGCGCCCGCCTTGCTCCACGGCCAGCCGGCCCAGGGGTTTTGCGCCCAGCCCCCCGGCGGAGGACAAAAGCCGCGTGAGCGCGCTGCTCAAAAGCGGGGGCGCGGGCTCGGCCAGCAGCTTGCGCACGCGCTCCAGGCTTTTGGCGAGCCTGTCCGGCGAAACGGGCTTGAGCAGATAATCCGCTGCGTTTTCCTCAAAGGCGCGTATGGCGTGGGTGTCGAAGGCGGTGACGAAGACGAAGACGGGCGGGCGCTCCAGCCCCTGGGCTCCTGCCAGCACCTGGAAGCCGTCCTGTCCGGGCATCTGGATGTCCTGGAACACCAAGTCCGTGTCGTCCTGGGCGATGATGGCGAGCGCGGCCTCGGCCGTGTCCGCCTGGGAGCATTCTATGTCCGGGTGGGCTTGCAGAAGATAGAGCAGCTCGTCTCTGGCCGGGGCCTCGTCGTCCACGATGAGCGCGCGTATGGGCATGTCGCCTTTCTCCCGGCTGCGTGCGGATGGAACTGCCGCTTCTGTCTTGTCCATTCCAGCCTTGGCCATTCGGTTTTGTCCGCATTTGCCCTGGCCTGTCTGATCCGGGTCGGCTTTGGCTGCGCTCTTTGGGCGGTCCAATGTGGACGTCCCCTTTCTGGCGGTCAGGCCCCGACGCCGCTGCGGACGCAAGAAGTTCGCAGGTGATTACCTGAAGGTATTCACGCTGCAAAACTACGCGCGGGGGACAAGCCTGTCAACGCGCCGGGGCGCAGGGCGGCCAGGGGGCGCTCTGGTCCGCAGTTTTGGCCAGCCGCTGTGCCTGGCCGTTTTCTATGCGCTGGCGAAGCGCGCGGCCGTGTAAAAGCGCCAGCCTATGGATGAGGCGCAAGCTTGCCGCTGCGGCGCATGCAAGCGTGACAGCGAGAAACTCCGCCGGTGCGCATGGGCGAAAGCCTTCGGGGGGATGCCGGAATGCTTGGAGGTCACAAGCTTGCAAGCCTCAAGCCTGTGCGGCTGGCCGGGGTCTGGCGGCGCGCATGTCCTTCGGCGCGCATGTCCTTCGGCGTGCCGAAACCTGATGCGTGCAGAAGCCTGATGCGTGCGGGCATTGCCAATGCGCCGGGGAGCAAGCCCGGCAGGGAGCGTGCAGGCGCGTTTGCGGGCGGGAGCCCGCCTGTTCAAGCCTTGGCGTCGGCATCCTTGGGGAACACGCGGCGCGTGCCCTGGTACATCTCGTATTCCAGCAGGCGGCATTCGATCTTGGCGTTGAACAGCGGGGTGCGGCGGCGGGGCTTGAGACCCACGCGCTTGGCCAGCTCCGGGTTGCCCGTGAAGAGAAAGCCGCGCCAGCCGGGCAGCCGCTGCTTGAAGAAATCGCCGATGGCCGCATAGATGGGCTCCAGCCGGGGCGTGTCGCCCAGGCGCGCGCCGTATTCCGGGTTCAGCACGCACACGCCGACGCCTTCCTCCGGCACCAGGCTCTCGCGGAAGTCCGCCACCTGGAACTCGATGTGCCCCTCCACACCGGCCGTGCGGGCGTTCTGCTGCGCCGCCACCAGTGCCTCGGGGTCTATGTCGCTGGCGATGATGCGCCCGGCGTACTGCTTTTTCGCGGCCTGGTTGGCCTCGCGCCGGAGCTCGGCGTAGCGCGCGGCGTCGAAGCCCAACAGGTGCTCGAAGGCGAAGCCGGTGCGCAAAAGTCCGGGCGCGCGGTTGAGCGCGATGAGCGCGGCCTCGATGGCCAGGGTGCCGCTGCCGCACATGGGGGAGAGGAAATGCCCGCCGCTTTCGGCAAAGCCCGTGGCCAGCACGATGCCCGCGGCCAGGGTCTCCTGCAGGGGGGCCTTGTGCGGCATTTTGCGGTAGCCCCGGCGTGAGAGGGGTGCGCCCGTGGTGTCGATGTACACGGTGACGGCGTCCTCGCGCCAATGCAGAAACACCGAGGCGCCCACGGGGTCCGGGCCGGAGTCCGGCCTTCTGCCCTTGCGCGAGAGGATGCGGTCCACGATGGCGTCCTTGGCCTTCTGGTTGGCGAAGCGCGAGTCGCGCACGTATTCGTTCTGCACCGAGGAATCCACGGTGATGTGCCCGTCGGCCGGGACGATGTCCTCCCAGGGCAGGCGGCCCAGCTCCTCGGCCAGGGCGGCGGGGTCGTGGGCCTCCAGGCGGGCCAGCTCCAAAAGAACGCGGTGCCCGGTGCGCAGGTGCAGGTTCAGGCGCATGCAGTCGGCCATGTCGCCTTCGGTCAGCACTCCGGCGGCCAGCTCGCGTCCGGCCAGGCCCAGGGCTGCGGTTTCGCGGGCGAGGAAAGGCGGCAGGGCCTTGGGGCACGTGACGAGAATGGGGCGCTTTTGGGCGAAGAGGGACATGGATGGTCCTTTATGGGGGGCTTATGTTGCGGGGGCGAAGGGGCTCACTTGGTCCAGAAGCTTGCCCATGTCAAGGCCGGGCAGGGGGCGGCTGAAGTAATAGCCCTGGAATTCCGCGCAGCCCAGCCGCAGCAGAAAGTCGAGCTGCTCGGCGGTCTCCACGCCCTCGGCCACCACGCGCAGCTCCAGGTTCTTGGCCATGGAGAGGATGGACTGGACGATGGCCGCGTCGTCCTCGTCGTGCGGCAGCTCGTCGATGAACGAGCGGTCGATCTTGATGGCCTGGATGGGCAGCTTCTTGATGTAGCTCAGCGACGAGTATTCCTTGCCGAAGTCGTCGAGCACGATGGCCGAGCCCATGGCCCGCAGGTCGTGCAGGGTGTCCAGGGTCTCGGGCCGGATGTCGAGCAGCAGGTTCTCGGTGATCTCGAACTCCAACGCCTCGGGCGGGATGCCGGTTTCGGCCAGGATGTCCTTGATGCGCTGGGTCAGCCCGGGCTGCGTGAACTGCCGCGGCGAGAGGTTCACGGCCACGACGAGGTCCTTGTACGCGTCCTTGCGCCACAGGGCCGCCTTTTGGCAGGCGTCGCGCAGCACGATGTCCGAGAGGGCCATGATGAGCCCGGTGTTCTCGGCCACGGTTATGAACTCCACCGGGGGAATCAGGGTGCCGTCCTCGCGCCGCCAGCGCACAAGGGCCTCGGCCCCGACGATGCGGCGGTCCGCGCCCACTTTGGGCTGGTAGAACACTTCTATGCCGTCGGCGGCCAGGGCCCGGCGCAGGCCGGCCTCCACGTCCAGGCGGCGCACCACCTGGTCGTTGAGTTCCTTTGTGAAGAACTCATAGGTGTTGCGGCCGCGCTCTTTGGCGCGGTACATGGCCAGGTCCGCGTTCTTCAAGAGCACTTCCGGCGTCTCGCCCTTGTCGGTGAACAGGGCTATGCCGATGGACAGCCGCACATGCAGGTGGTGGCCGTCAAGCTCAAAGGGCGCGGCGAAGCATTCCAGCACGTGGCGGGCCACCATGCCCGCGGCGGCCTCGCCGGCCGGTCCGTCCACCACGACCACGAATTCGTCGCCGCCGAAACGGGCCACTGTGTCGCTGCGGCGCACGGCCTTGTCCAGCCGCGCGGCCACGAGCTTGAGCAAACGGTCGCCCGCGGAGTGCCCCAAGGAGTCGTTGACGTCCTTGAAGCGGTCCAGGTCCATGAGCAGCACCGCCACTTCCTCGCCCTCGCGCCGGGCGGACTCCACGCTGCGGCCCAGGCGGTCGAGCAGCAGCTGGCGGTTGGGCAGGCCCGTCAGGGTGTCGTGGAAGGCCTGGTGGCGCAACTCATCCTCGGCGTCCTTGCGCTCGGTGATGTCCTCTATGGAGACCACGCTGGTCTTGGTGTCGGGAATCATGCCCACGGTGAGCAGCACGACGCGCATCTCGCCGCGGCTGTTGAGGAAATGCGCCTCGTAGTTGCGCGGGGCAAGGTCGGGCGACTGGCGGCGCTTGGCATGGTGCCGCAGCATCCATTCCACATCCTCCGGCGCGAAGAACTCCGTCCAGCGCCGCTTGCCTTCCACATCCTCCCGCTGGTGGCCGGAGAGGTTCTCGAACTCCTGGTTGATGAGCGTGATGGTCGTGTCCGCCTCGACGAGCATGGTGGCCGTGCCCGTGTTCATGAACACCGCGCGGTAGTTCTCCTCCGAGCGTTTCAGGGCCTCCTGCGCGTTCTGCAGATCCGTCACGTTGATGAAGGTCTCCAGCAAAAGCGGCTGGCCCGCGCGTTCGATGCGCGAAACGCTCTTGAGCACCGGCATGGACGTGCCGTCGGCGCGGGGCAGCTTGTCCATGGTCTGGCCGCCGGGCAGGCCGTGGTCCAGCACCGGGCAGTCGCCCTGTTCGCTGGGGCAGACGAAGCCGTGGCACAGCCGCCCCACGATTTCCTCGCGCGTGCGGCCCGCGCTTGCGGCGGCGAAGGCGTTGACCTCGCGGATGAGCCGCGTGTCCGGGTCCACAAGAATGACCCCGGCCTGGATGGAGTCCAAAAGCTGCTGCAGGTAGCTCTCCTGCTCCTGGGTCATGACGCACTGGGTGGAAAGGTTCTGGCGCGAGCGCTCCAGTTCGGCCAGGGTCTCGTTGATGCGCCGCGCCAGGGCGGAGAGCTCGTCGCCGCCGGGCATGTCGACACGCAGGGGCGCAAGCTGGCTTTGGCCCGGGGAAAAAGGCTCGTTCACCGCGGCGCCGACGGTCTCCACCTGGTCCTTGAGCCTGGCCAGCCGGCGCAGCACCCGCAGCTCCAGAAAGCCGATGAGCATGGCCAGGAACACCAGCGCCCCGGCTGTGGCCCACAGATGCGACTGGGCAAGGGCGCTGTCGCCCCGGTTCTTGATGTCGCGCGTGTCGCGCAGGACCAGCCGCAGGGCCGGCTTGCCCAGGATGTCCGGCAGAACCCGCACGCCCCCATACAAGGAATCGGAAAGGGGGCCGATGGCCATGTCGTTTGCGTCGGCGGCCGGCAAGGGGGTCAGGTCCTTGTCCAGGGGTTTGGAGGCGCGTTCAAAGGAGATCGGCAGCCGCAGGCGCTCGGCTATGGCCGCTGACTCACGCTCCCCCAGGGCCCGCGCCATTATCAGCGTGCCGGAGGGCGTGCCCACGCCCTCGCTGCCGGTGATGGGGCAGCTGGCGATGAGCAGGACGCCCTGGGGCAGCAGCACCAGCCCCTTCTTGCGCTCCTCCGGCGATTTCGCCGCCAGCAAGGGGGAGCCGGGCTTCAGCAGCGCCAATAATTCGTTGGACACGGGCGTTCTGGTGCCCTGCTCGGGGTCAAAGGCCCGCATCCACACAGGCTTGCCGTCGCGGTCCAGAAAAATGATGGTCGCCAGCCGCAGGGAGATGAGGCTGCGGTCGTGGAGCGAGGATTCCTCAAAACTGCGCGAGCGGTGGAGCATGTAGTTGTTCGCGTCGTCCCAGGCCGCCCAGTCGAGGGTCGTGGTATCGAGCTTGTCCAACTCGTCGGCCACGGCGTTGCGCGCGCGCTCCATGTTGTCCAGGGCCTGGTCGCGCTCCATGTCGGCGAAGCTGGCGTCGATGGTGACGTGCGTGATGACGGCCACCGCGAGCATGAGCGCGAAGGAACCCAGGCAGGTCAGCATGATGGTGGCTTTGCGGAGCGTCATGGTGTCTCGAGCGTGAGCGGTCTGCCCCTTGCACCCCGCGCGCGGGAGGCGGCGGGGTGGAGTTGCTGAACCCTACCGTCCTTTGAAATTAATGAAAAGCCAGGAAACAGGATGATTGCTGATGTTGTCAAAAATGTGCAACTGAAATCAGCGCCGCGCCTGCCGCGGATCCGGCGTCCGCAACCGGCTGGCCTGCACGGGCGCGTTCACCGGGTAGATGGGATTGGCGCGTGTCCACCAGCCCTCCACGGGCGCGGCGGTGAACTCGGCCCGGGTGACGAACTTGATGCTCTTGTACGCCAAATCGAAGGGGCTGACCACGCGGGCGGGCGCGCCGCGCGCATCGGGCAGGGGCGCTCCCTCCATGTCAAGCGCCAGCAGGCTGCCCAGGGCCGGGTCCAGCAGATCGGCCAGGGGAAAGCTCTCCACATAGTGCGTCAGGCCGCCCACGCGCTCGGTCTGCCCCAGGGAGTGGAACACCACGTACCGGGCCGCGGGCTTGATGCGCACGCGCGAGAACAGCGCGCGGAATTCCACGCCGCCCCAGGGCGCGTCCTTCACGCTCCAGCCCTCCACGCAATGGAAGTCCGCCGTGCGGCGAACCTGCGGCAAGGCGCGCAAGCTCGCATACGAAAGCCGCGCCGGAGCCTCCACCAGGCCGTCCAAGGCCAGAACATACGGCTCCCTGCGGCCGCCTTGCCACACCACCTCGCCTCGAGCGGAATCGAAGCGGAACGTGCCGCGCTCCACCGTGCGCGTGGGAAAGGTGTCGGCGAAGGCCGCGCGGGCCTTTTCCGGCAGCAGGCCCCACAGAGCGGCGCCCGCAGTCAAAAGCAGGGCCGGTATGGCCTTGAGCACGGTGCGCCGCGTGGCGTCTGGGGTGTGTTCCTTCATGGCGGCCTCCTGGGCTATCTTCATTATATAAGATGCCCCGCGCGGTTTGTGAAGCGCGCCCCAGGGAGCCGCCCGCCGTTTGCCCTTGCCAATTCGTTTGCCCGTGGCTACCGTCCGGACAACACAGACCCCGGAGGCCTACATCATGCGCATCACGTCCTATCCGCTGGGACCCCTCGACACCAACTGCTACATCCTCGACCATCAGGGCCAGGCCCTGGCCGTTGACCCCGGCGGCGACCCCGCGGACGTGTTGAAGTTCCTCCAGGCCGAAAAGCTCACCCTGGCGCATATTTTCATCACGCACCTGCACTTCGACCACATCTACGGCTGCGCGGCGTTGAGCAAGGCCACGGGCGCGCCCGTCCTGGCTCCCGCGGCGGACGCCTACCTGCTCGACACGGAGCTTGGCCGGGGCGGCGTGTACGGCTTCCCCGTGGTGGAGCCCTTTGACTACGCGCCCCTGGCGGAAGGCCCTGCGCGGTTCCTCGGCCTGGAATGCCAATGCCTGGCCACGCCCGGTCACACGCCCGGCAGCTTCAGCTTCTACTTTCCCGCAACCAAGGCCGCCTTCGTGGGCGATCTCATCTTCTACCGCTCCGTGGGCCGCACCGACTTTCCCGGCGGCAGCAGCGACGACCTGAAAAAGTCCGTGCTGGAGAAGATTTTCACCCTGCCCGGCGAGACCGCGCTCTACTCCGGCCATGGGCTGGAAACGAGCGTGTCCGATGAGAAGACGCACAATCCGTTTTTTTTGCACGATATGTTTTAGTGGGTTGCACGGGGGGCAGGCCCTTGAACCCGGCCAACAGGAATAATGGGCTCCCCCCTTTCACCGGGTCCGGGGGCGGCCAGCCCCCGTCCGCTGGAGGCTTATCCATGCGCACCGCTTGCGGCGCCTGGAGAACCAAGGGGCGCCGCCCCTGGAACCCCGCCAGAGGGCACGAGGCCCTCTGGACTCCCCATGCGCCGGGCCTCCTGGTCCGCAAAGCCAGACCAATAGGCCCGGCGAGAACGGCTGGCGCAAGGAGAGGGGCTGTAATGCCAGCTACGGGGGGGGCAGGATGGCGCGTCCGGAGGCGTATGACCGCTGGGGTTGGCGCACAACGCTCCGGCCAAACCAGACGGAGACGATAGGCCAGCGGCCGCGCCTGGTCATGGCGCGGCGCAATGGGATTGTCTCATTTTGGGCGGCGGCGGGAATTCTTTCGGACTGCCGGGGATATCGGCATTCAGGCTGGAGCGTTATGACGACGGTTGATCTGCGCGACAAGTGCTGAGGCGTGGGCATGGAGGTGGGATGGCACCTCCGTTTCACCCGCGAGGACGCGCTCGTTTTTCTCGTACAGCCCAAGCTTGCGCCCAATGTGGAGGACGCGGTATTCATCGCTGGCGGCTGGCTCTTGGAGTGGAACCGGGACCACGAGGCCTGCGCGGATCGTGGAGCTGGCGAGTCCGCTGCGTTGCATGACGCGGATGAGCGGGGAGCGCCGGAATGGTCCGGCGCGTTCGGTGGGCCGGGCGAAGCGGGTGCGCCCGGTGCGTTTGCTGTGCCTGAAGCGCCTTGCGGGGCTGGCGGATTCGGAGAGTCCGGAGCGTCCGGCGCCGGGCTTGCGGGCGGGCAAGGGGGCTGGTTGAAGGCCACGGTGCGGCGCAAGGCCAGGGAGGGCTGATGTTCGAGAGCGTGAAGCATGAGGTGGCGGTTTTCGCATGCAGCCACCGTGGCGGCGGCAACTCCGACGCGGCTGCCGCGCTCATCGCCCGCGGCGTGCGCGAGGGCGGAGCCTCGGCCCGGATCATCGAGCTGCGCCGGTTCCGGGTGCTGCAATGCCTGGCCTGCCGGGCCTGCGCGGGCGAGGTCCAGTCCCGTTGCGTGCTGCGCGAGAAGGACGAGGCTGAGGTGCTCTTCGGGGTGCTCATGGCCGCGCCGGCCGTTGTGTTCGCATCGCCCATCTACTTTTATGCGCTGCCCTCGCTGTGCAAGACCTGGATCGACCGCTCCCAGCGTTTTTGGGAGGCGCGGCGCAAGCAGGACCCCTGGGTCATGGCCCTGGCGCGGCGTCCGGCCTTTGCCTGCTTTGTGGCAGGGCAGCCAGCCGGGGCGAAGTTGTTCGACGGCGCGCGGCTGACCCTCAAATATTTTTTGGTGAACTTCGGGCTGACCCTGGCCGAGCCTTTGGGCTTGCGCGGCATGGACGCGGCGGGCGATCTTTTGTCCTCGGCGGAGGATGCGCGCGCCGTGCTGGAGCTGGGCCGCGCCGCCGGGCGCGAGGCCGTATCGGGCAAGGCGGGCGTGAAACCGGATGCGTGAGCGCCCGCTGCACAAGAGCGTGTTGCGGCTGGCGGGCCGGGCGCTTTCCGCCCTGTTTCTGACAGAGGGGCGCTGTCCGGCGTGCGGCCGCGTGGCCGAGAGCGCCGGGGAAGCGGGTGAGGGCGAGGCGGGCGCATCCGGCTTGTGCCGGGCGTGCCGGATGCTGGACGAACAAAGAGGCGCTGTCGATTGCGGCGCGCCGTGCCCCGGCTGCGGGGAATACCCGTCCGCGCCGCAGGCGCAGCCCATGTTGTGCGGGCGCTGCCGCGCGAAGCCCCGGCCCTGGGGGCGCGTGCTGGTGCACGGCCCGTACGACGCCGAATTGCGCGACATGATTCTTGCGTACAAGTTCGAGCACCGGCTGGACCTTGGCCGGCGGCTCATGGAATACGCCCTTGAGGCCTTTGAGCGCGGCGTTGCGGCGTTTCCGGAGGTCGCCGCGTGCCAGGGCATAGTGCCTGTGCCGCTGCACACGCGGCGGCTGCTTTCGCGCGGGTTCAACCAGAGCCGGGAGCTCGCCCGGCTGCTTTCCGCGCGGCACGGGCTGCCCATCTGGCAGAACGCCCTGACCCGCGTGCGGCGCACCGTGCCCCAAGTGGAGCTTGCGCGTGAGGCGCGCGAAGAGAACATTCGGGGCGCCTTTGCCGCCGATGAAAGAATTTTGTCCGGGCGTTCCGTGCTGCTGGTCGACGACATCATGACCACAGGCTCGACGCTTGAGGAATGCGCCCGCGCCATGCTGGCGGCCGGGGCTTTGCGCGTTGACGTACTGGTGCTGGCCAGGGCCTGAGTTTTGGGGTAATATGAAAAATATAGGGTCCGGAGCTTGACTTTCCCGCCCGGACCAAGCTAAGAGATCGCCTCTTACGCGATGGAGGTATTCGCAATGTTCGCAATTATCGAGACCGGCGGTAAGCAGTACCGCGTGGAACAGGGACTCGAGTTCAAGGTGGAGCTTCTTCAGGC
>Ga0209373_10003978_pt1 | contig 13128 bp, 6 predicted proteins | sample Higcelweek5metaG_FD_187173 | JGI IMG/M metagenome (GOLD analysis project Ga0209373, IMG submission 187173) | Freshwater pond sediment microbial communities from the University of Edinburgh, under environmental carbon perturbations - High... | ecosystem: Environmental > Aquatic > Freshwater >...
GTTTCAAAAAGATCATCGACGTGGACCCGGACGCCATGCTGCTGACTGCCCAGGCGGGCGTCATCACGCTGGACGCCATCAAGGCCGCGGCCGAGCAGGACCTGCTGTTCACCGTGGACCCGGCCTCCAAGGCCGGCTCCACGCTTGGCGGCAATATTTCCGAGAACTCCGGCGGGCCGTTCGCCTTCGAGTACGGCACCACCATCGACAACATCGCCTCGTTCGAGATGGTCATGCCTGCGGGCGAGATCATCACCGTGCGTCGCAAGAACCACCCCGGCCACAAGATCTTCGAGGGCGAGAGCGCCGTGTTCGAGATTCTGGACGAGAAGGGCGCGCTCAAGGACACGGTCACCCTGGCCGGGCACGAGGTGCGCGGCGCGGGCCTTGGCAAAGACGTTTCGAACAAGTACCTGGGCGGCCTGCCGGGCGTGCAGAAAGAGGGCGTGGACGGCGTCATCACCACATGCTCGTTCACCCTGCACCACCGGCCCAAGTATTCCCGCGTGCTGGTGCTGGAGTTCTTTGGACGCAGCATGAAAAACGCCATGTACGTCATCCGCGACGTGGTGGGCCTGCGCGACGCCATCCGCACTCAGGGCGACATGGTCAAGATCAGCGCCCTGGAGGAGTTCGGCACCAAGTACGTGCAGGCCATCGAGTACAAGAAGAAGTCCGCCCTGTACGAGGGCGATCCCATCAGCGTGCTTATTCTGCAGCTGGATTCCGACGACGAGGCGGCTCTTTCCGACTCCGTGGATGCGGTGCTGGCCATCGCCAAGCCGTACCCTGGGGTGGATATCTTCGCCGCGCGCGACGACAAGGAGGCCGAGCTGTTCTGGGAGGACCGGCACAAGCTCTCGGCTATTTCCCGGCGCACCTCGGGCTTCAAGGTCAACGAGGACGTGGTCATTCCCATGCGGGCCATTCCCGGCTTTGCGGAATTTCTGGAAAACCTGAACCTTGTCTACATGGCCAAGGTGGCCCGCAAGGCGCTGCTCAAGATTCGTGAGCTGCCCGGCGTGGCCTTCGACGACCCGGACATCGACTTCGGCATCGAACGCTGCCTGTTCATCCTGAAAAAGCGCACCACCGCGGGCGATCTCTCGGACGAGGAACTCGCCAGCCAGGTGCGCCTGCTGTTCCACGAGCTCAAGGACAGATATCCCAAGCTCGACCGCGACATCGAGGCCCTTTACCAGGAAATGACGGCCAAGCGCATCATCATCGCCAACCACATGCATGCGGGCGATGGCAACTGCCACGTCAACGTGCCGGTGAACTCCAACGATGCCGAGATGATGGCCCAGGCCTACGAGGCCGTGGACGAGCTCTTTGCCGAAGTCTTGAAGCTCGGCGGCGAGATTTCCGGCGAGCACGGCATCGGCATCACCAAGATCGGCTTTTTGTCCCAGGGCAAGATCGACGCGCTCAAGGCCTACAAGGCCATCGTGGACCCGGCGGACGTGTTGAACCCCGGCAAGCTCACCCGGCGCGAGCTGCCCGTGGAGCCGTATACCTTCTCCTTCAACCGGCTCATCGGCGATTTGCAGAAGACCGCGCTGAAGGACAAGGAGAACCTGATCGAGCTCTTGCGCAACGTGCAGACCTGCACCCGTTGCGGCAAGTGCAAGCAGGTGTGCCCCATGTATTCGCCCGCGCGCGGCCTTTTGTACCATCCGCGCAACAAGAACATCAGCCTGGGGGCCCTCACGGAGGCCATCTACTATTCCCAGGTGCAGGGCGGCGAGCCCTCGCCGGAGCTGCTGGATGAGCTCAGGCGTATCATGGACCACTGCACGGCCTGCGGAAAGTGCAAGGCCGTGTGCCCGGTCAAGATCGACTCCGCGGCCAACGCGTTGCAGATACGCTCGTTCCTGGAGTACAAGGGCAAGGGCGGGCACCCCATCAAGACCGCGCTGCTGACGCACCTGGCCGGGGATCCGGCGGGACGCCTGCCCAAGGTGGCCAAGGTGCTTTCGCTGGGGCAGGCCGCGGCCAACAGCGTGCTGGGCCTGGTGCCCGGCCACTTCCGCCGGCGGCTGGAAAGCCCGGCCATGCAGGGCCCCGGCCCGCTCATCGACCTGCGCAACCTTGCGCAGGAGCTGAACCTCGCCGAGCAGTCGCTGTTCCGCAACCCCACGGCGGCCTACGACGACACCGTGCTCTACTTCCCCGGCTGCGGGGCCGGGCTGTTCAGCCACGACATCGGCATGGCGGGCGTGTTTCTCTTGCTCAAGGCCGGGGTGAACGTGGTGCTGCCGGGCCGGCACCTGTGCTGCGGGTACCCGCTGCTGGCCAGCGGCTGCACCGAGGCCTACAACGCCAACCGCCACCGCACCATTCAGGACATTCTGGACACGCTCATCAGCACGGGCCGCGCGGGCATGAAGGCCACCACTCTGGTGACCAGCTGCGGCACCTGCCGCGAGTCGCTTGAGACCTACGATTTCTCGCAGGAGCTCTCCGAGCCGTTGAAGCACCTGGACATCGTGCAGTTTTTGCTGGGCCGGCTCGACATCCCCAAGCCCGCGGCGGGGGAAGCGGGCGAGAGGCTTTTGTACCACGCGGCCTGCCACGCGGAGTGGGTGGACGTGAACAAGGTCAAGGCCCCGGAGATTTACCGCAAGGCCCTGGCCGACGCCTTGGGCGCGCAGGTACGGCTCTCGCCCGGCTGCTGCGGCGAATCCGGCCTGGGCGCGCTGACCAGCCCGGCCATTTACAACCGCATCCGCGACCGCAAGAAGGAACAGCTTGCCCTGGACCTGACGCGGCCCGACGCAATCAGGGACAAGGGACGCCCGGACCGCGAAACGCCCGTGCTTGTGGGCTGCCCTTCGTGCAAAGTGGGCATTAAGCGCTGCCTGATGCAGATGCACCGGCCCAACGAGGTGCTGCACACCACCGAGCACCTGGCCGGGAAGCTGGGCGGCCCCAAGTGGCGGCGCGAGCTGGGGCGCATGATCGACAAGGGCGAGAAGAAGGGCAAGATGGTCATTGTGGCCGGGGGCACGTAGTGGCTCCCGCCCCGGATCTGGCTGTGCTGGAGGGGGCTTTGCGCGCGCACCTGGCCGCGCGGCTGGCCTGCGGGGGCGCCTGCGACCCGGCCCACGACCTGCTGCACCTGGAGCGCGTGGCGGCCACGGCCAAGCGCATCGCCGTCAGCGAGGGCGCCAACCTCGCCGTGGTGATTCCCGCCGCGTGGCTGCACGACTACGTGGTTGTGCCCAAGGACGACCCGCGCCGCTCCCAGGCCTCGCGCCTGGCGGCGGTGGAGGCCCGCGCCTACCTCAAAAGCATTGGGTACGACGCCGCGCTTTTGCAGGACATCGGCCACGCGGTGGAGGCCCACAGCTTCAGCGCGGACATTGCGCCGCAGACGCTGGAAGCCAAGGTGGTGCAGGACGCCGACCGTTTGGACGGCATCGGGGCCATCGGCATTGCGCGGTGCTTCGCGTGCTCCGGCACCATGAACCGGCCCTTTTACAGCGCCATTGACCCCTTTTGCACCACCCGCGAACCCGACGACGCCCTGTTCACCATCGACCACTTCTACCGCAAGCTCTTCAAAACCGCCGCCAGCATGCAGACGGCAGCGGGGAAGCAGGAGGCGGAGCGGAGAGTGGAGGTGATGCGGAGGTTCTTGAGGGAGTTGGGAGAGGAGATATAATGGGCTTGCTAATGGGAGAATTCTCCTGGTATAAGTGTTTCTACATGTCTCTTCGCAAAGCTTAAGCATGTGGTGAGAGTTATTTCACCATTAACGCAACGCAGAATCGAAGGATAAGCAATGGCACCCGAACTCCCATACCTTACAAGCTATAAAAATGTCGGGGAACTTTTTCAGAAGATTCTGACTGCAAAGCAACCAGATAATTTTACGACAAAATTTTTGGCTGATACGATCGGGCTTAAAAGTACAACAGATCGTCCACTTATTGCATTTCTTAAAGTTCTGGGCTTCCTTGATAGTGCAGGACGCCCTACACCTGAATATGGTCAACTAAAGAACCAATCTTTGGCAGCCAAGGCTATCGGCTCTGCTCTGCGAAGGGCATACGCGCCACTATATGCTGCCAATGAAAACGCACACACACTTGCTAGTGCAGACCTAAAAGGCCTTATTGCACAGGTTGCTGGCGCTGACGCTGGTATGACGAATAAGATTCAATGGACATTTTCCGCCCTTGTTAAGTTGGCTGACTTCTCTGGCCAAATTGATGAAGAGGTCAGTCCGAAAAATGATGAGAAGTTGCCAATCGCAATCCCATCTACGGACAAGCCTCAATCTTTTGGTTCGCTCCGCCCGGAATTCCACTACAATATTCAGGTTCATCTTCCTGCCAATGCAACAGAAGAAACCTATCTGAATATTTTTAACTCGCTGCGTAAGGCATTTAAACCGTGAACGATCAACGATTAGCACTTTTCTTGATGCTAGGGCAAACTGCAACGCGTACATTGCGTTTTGTTCCAGGTCTTGTTCCTCCTGTTCCTCTCAAAATATCAGAGACATACGATCTCTCTGCCTCGTTGCCAGACTCTGTGCGTCTCGCTATGGAAGCCGCAGAGGCCTACAAACTTTTCTTTGTGTTTGAAAATTATTTAAGAGAATTTGTTGTCGAGGTCCTGTCTGGTGATGGGCAGGCGAACTGGTGGGACAAGCTGCCAGCAGATGTGCGAGATGAAATTTCAAAGTTAGAGGAAACTGAAGATAATAAAAGTTGGATGGCACTTGGCTCGAGGGGGAAGTCGGCTTTAATGACATATCCACAGCTTCTTCGCGTCATTGATTACTGCTGGAAGGAAGATTTTGCCGATTTGGTTCGCGACAAAGCGCTGCTGCAAGAGGCTAAATTGATAGGACATTTACGAAATACGATTTGTCATATGGTCAGTATTCCACAAGAAGAGTTTGAACGTATTCGTCAGGTCATGCGAGATTGGTTTCGGTGCATCGCACCGTAAGCGGGTCAATCTGTACTAGCTGTTTTATCTAGTGCCTTCTCTTGTCGTCCCCTTGACATCCCCCCATTTCCCCACTATCTACCCCGAGTCCGGGGGCAATCCCCGGCACGGCACACGTTCTTGAGAGGCGCGGCAATGCTGCACAGCCCGCCTGAAAAATCCTCAGTACCCACGCCGAATCGACATCTGCCCCGATTGAGCCATCTTGTCCCGGCCCGCAGCGTCCGCCACTCGATAAGCTCTTCGCCGCCGTTTTGGTGCGCCTTTTGCGCTGCGCGGCCCCTCTTTACAAAGGACCTACTTTGACTTTTGATTCTTTTGGCCTTCCTTCCATCGTTCTGACCAACATCACCAAGCTCGGCTACACCACCCCCACGCCCATCCAGACGCGCGCCATTCCCGCCGCCATGGAAGGACGTGACCTTATGGGCCTGGCCCAGACCGGCACCGGCAAGACGGCGGCCTTTCTCCTGCCCATCATCACCCGGCTTTTGAAGACCCCCACCGGCCCCCGCCGCCGCGTGCGCGCCCTTATCCTGGCCCCCACGCGTGAGCTGGCCGAGCAGATTCACGAATCCGCCCTGGACCTTGCCCGCTCCACCGGCCTGCGCAGCACCACCGTGTACGGCGGCGTGAACATGCACCGCCAGATCACCGCGCTGCGCAACGGCGCGGACATCGTGGTGGCCTGCCCGGGCCGCCTGCTGGACCACATGGGCCAGCGCACGGTGGACCTTTCCGGCGTGGAGTGCCTGGTGCTCGACGAAGGCGACCAGATGTTCGACATGGGTTTCCTGCCCGACATCCGCAAGATTCTGGCCGGCCTGCCCAAGGAGCGCCAGACCATGCTCTTCTCGGCCACCATGCCCGAAGCCATCCGCGGCCTTGCCAGCGACATGCTGAAGGACCCGGAGACCCTGCGCGTGGGCAACAGCGCCCCCACCGAGACCGTGAGCCACGCCATTTACCCGGTGGCCCACCACCTGAAAACCAAGCTGCTGCTTGAGCTGCTGCACCGCAACAAGGAAGGCTCCGTGCTGGTGTTCACCCGCACCAAGCACCGCGCCAAGCGCCTGGCCGAGAACCTGGAGAAAGTGGGCCACAAGTCCACCGCGCTGCAGGGCAACCTCTCGCAGAACCGCCGCAAAGAGGCCATGGACGGATTCCGCTCCGGCCGCTTCCGCGTGCTGGTCGCCACCGACATCGCCGCCCGCGGCATCGACGTGAGCCAGATCGCCCACGTGGTGAACTTCGACGTGCCGAGCACCCCGGAGACCTACACCCACCGCATCGGCCGCACGGGCCGCGCGGAACGCAGCGGCGAGGCCCATACCTTCGTCACCGGCGAAGACGTGAGCATGGTGCGCGCCATCGAGCGGCTGCTGCGCGAGCCCCTGAACCGCAAGAAGCTGGACGGCTTCGACTACAATGAAGGCCCGTCCGCGGGCGACAAGGACTTCAACCGCCCCATCATGGACGGTCGCGGCCGCAGCGGCTACGGCGCGCCCCGCCCGCAGCAGCGCCCCTCGCGCCCCCAGTCCGCGTGGAGCTCGTCTGAAAAATCGGACAGCCGCGACGCGAACGGCAACCGTTCCCAGCCCGGCGACGACATCTACGCCGCCGATCGTCCGGCCACCGGCTACGGCGACCGCGGGCGCAACAGCCGTTACGGAGCCGACCGCCCCGCCGGCGGACGTCCCGGCTACGGCCGTCCGAGCTCCGGCCGCCCCGGCCAGAGCGCCCAGGGTGCAAGGCCCCAGAGCCATTCCCGCCCCCAGGGCTCTGGTTCGTCCTCGTCGCAGACCACGGGACGTTAAAACAGCATTGACGCAACGGGCCAAGTGCCCTAATCTCAGATACAGATGGTGCGAAAGGGGAGGCTTGCCTCCCCCTCGCACGGTCTGGCCCACAGTTTGCTACACCAGTGCGCACAAACCGCAGTTTCGGAGTGCAGCATGGGAACCATCCTCATTATCGACGACGACGCCGAGGTCCGCGAGACGCTTTTGAGCCTCACGCGGCGAATGCGCTTCAGCGGGGAGGCCGTAGGCACCCTGCGCGAAGGCATTGTGCGGTTGCGCCAGGGTGGGGTGGACGTGGCCTTCCTGGACGTGACCCTGCCCGACGGCAACGGTCTGGACGCGCTCTCCGAGATCAAAGCCCTGCCGGACTCCCCGGAAGTCATCATCCTTACTGGCCGGGGCGACCCGGACGGCGCGGAACTGGCCATCCAGGGCGGCGTGTGGGACTACCTGCTCAAGCCTTCTCCCCTCAAAGACACCATGCTCACCCTGGAGCGCGCCCTCAAGTACCGCACGGGCAAGCGCGGGGCCTGCGCCCCCGTGGCCCTCGTCATGGAGGACGTGGTCGGCAAGAGCCGCCCCATGCGCGCCTGTTTCGACGCCGTGGCCGGGGCAGCCGGGTCCGGGGCCAGCGTGCTCATCACCGGCGAAACCGGCACCGGCAAGGAGCTCTTCGCCCGCACCATCCACGTGAACAGCGCGCGCGCGTCCAAGCCTTTTGTGGTGGTGGACTGCGCGGCCCTTACCGAGACATTGGTGGAGAGCACGCTTTTTGGCCATAAAAAAGGCGCGTTCACCGGAGCCGACAGCGACCGCACGGGCCTGGTGAAGCTGGCCGACGGCGGTTCGCTCTTTTTGGACGAGGTGGGCGAGATGCCCATGAACCTCCAGAAGTCCTTTCTGCGCGTGCTGCAAGAGCGGCGCTTCCGCCCCGTTGGCGCCAACAGCGAGATGGAGAGCGACTTCCGGCTCATGGCCGCCACCAACCGCAACCTGGCCGACATGGTGGAGCAGGGCACCTTCCGCAGCGATCTGCTCTACCGCGTCAAGACCATCTCCATAAGCCTGCCGCCCCTGCGCGAACGCGTGGAGGACGTGAAGCCTTTGTGCGTGTTCCGTGTGGGCCAGCTGTGCGAGCAGTACGGCGTGCCCCTCAAGGGCTTCGACCCGGACGTGTTCCAGGTGCTGGAAGGCTACGACTGGCCTGGCAACGTGCGCGAACTGTTCAACGTGCTGGAGCGCGCCTTTGTGGCCGCAGGACCGGAGCGTACCCTTTACGCCATGCACCTGCCCCAGGACGTGCGCATCAAGGTGGCCAAGGCCCAGTTGGGCCGGGGCCGCGGCGCGGAAAGCCCGCCGCCGGTCCGTCCCCTTCCGCAGATATTTCCGCCAATCCCCCCCCGCGACATCCCCCCCGGCATCCGGGAGGCCGCCAGCGTTCCGGACCCCAGCAACGGGCAGCCCGGAACAGCGCTGCCGGAGCACCTCTTCGGCGCCACCCTCAAGGACTGCAAGGAATCCGTGGAGCGCTGCTACATGGAGTCCCTGGTGCGCCGCTCTCGCGGCGACGTGCAGCGCGCGCTGGAAGCCTCCGGCCTTTCGCGCTCGCACCTTTATGCCTTGCTCAAGAAGTGGGGCCTGTCCATCGACGGCCCCGCCGTGGGCACTTGCGACCCCTTTCCCCAAAGGGCTGTCTGATTATTCGGACAACTTCCGGCCGCCCGGCTGTTGCGTTTTCCGCCTCCGCCTCCGCTTCTTGCCACCCTTTCCGGGCTGCTGGTTGGTGGTTTGGGCATGTTCGCGGGCGGTTTTGTCCGGGAAATCGGATAGCGGGCTGAGCGTTTGCCCGCAACGTCGGTGCGGATAGGCCAACAACCTGTGAATCTTTGTGTTTCTCTATGTCTGGCACGCAAGTTGCCTTAGGCCATTCAAGAGGCGGACCCCCCGTTCCGCCGAAGTCACCGGAGGAGAATCCAGCATGAATGACGCGCTGAAAAGGGAATTTGAGGCCCTGGTTGGCAAGGAAAACGTTATGGAGAGCGAGAGCGACCGCTTCTCCTATGCCTACGACGCGGCAGTGCTGGACCCGGTGCTGCCTGGCCTGGTGGTCCGGCCCGAATCGCGCGAGGTTCTGGGCAAGGTGGTCAAGCTGGCCAACGACAACGGCCTGCCCCTCACCGTGCGCGGCAGCGGCACCAATCTTTCCGGCGGCACCATCCCCAAGCAGGGTGGCCTGGTGGTCCTCACCAACGCCTTGAACAAAATTCTGGAAATCAACGAGGCCGACCTCTACGCCGTGGTGGAGCCGGGCGTCATTACCGCCAAGTTCGCCGCCGAGGTGGCCGCGCGCGGTCTGTTCTACCCGCCGGATCCTGGCAGCCAGGCCGTGAGCACCCTGGGCGGCAACGTGGCCGAGAACGCGGGAGGCCTGCGCGGGCTCAAGTACGGCGTCACCAAGGACTACGTCATGGGCGTGGACTTCTTCGACGTGGACGGAGAGATCGTGAAGAGCGGTTCGCGCACGGTCAAATGCGTCACCGGGCTGAACCTCGCCGGCCTCATGGTGGGCAGCGAGGGCACCCTGGGCGTGTTCGAGAAGATCATTCTGAAGCTTACCCCGCCGCCCCTGGCCGCCAAGGCCATGATGGCCGTGTTCGACGACGTGAACAAGGCCTCCGAGACCGTGGCCGCCATCATCGCCGCCAAGATCGTGCCCGCCACCCTGGAGTTCATGGACAACTTCACCATCCGCACGGTGGAGGACTTCGCCCATGCCGGGCTGCCCGTGGACGCCCAGGCCCTGCTGCTCATCGAGGTGGACGGACACCCCGGCCAGGTGGCCGACGAGGCCGAGAAGGTTGAGGCCATCTGCAAGAAGTTGGGCGCGCAGCGCATCCAGGTGGCCAAAGACGCAGCCGAGCGCAACAAGGTCTGGGAGGCCCGCCGCGCGGCCCTTTCCGCCCTGGCCCGGGTGAGCCCCACCACCGTGCTGGAGGACGCCACCGTGCCCCGCAGCAAAATTCCGGCCATGATGCACGCCCTGGGCGACATCGCCACCAAGTACAAGCTGACCATCGGCACCTTCGGCCACGCGGGCGACGGCAACCTGCACCCCACCATCCTTACCGACCGCCGCAACAAGGAAGAATGGAAGCGCGTGGAGGACGCCATCGACGACATCTTCGACGTGGCCTTGTCCCTGGGCGGCACCCTCTCCGGCGAGCACGGCATCGGCCTTGCCAAGAGCAAGTACATGGAAAAGGAGACCAACCGCGCCACGGTCCTGTTCTCCCGTCGGCTCAAGAAGGCCCTTGATCCCAAGGGCATTTTGAATCCCGGCAAGATCATTGGGGAGTAAGCCATGGCTGACATGCGCGAACTTTTGAAACTACTGGGAGAGCTGGACGACCAGCTGGTGAGCTGCATGCGCTGCGGCATGTGCCAGGCCGTGTGCCCCATCTACGGGCAGACCGGCCTGGAGTCCGACGTGGCGCGCGGCAAGATAGCCCTGCTGGAGGGCCTGGCCAAGGAGCTGGTGAAGGACCCCAAGGGCGTGCAGGACAAGGTCACGCGTTGCCTTTTGTGCGGGTCGTGCGCGGCCAATTGCCCCAGCGGCGTGAAGGCTCTGGACATCTTCCTCAAGGCCCGCGTCATCCTGACCGGCTACATGGGTCTTTCCACGGTGAAGCAGGCCATCTTCCGCGGCATGCTCGTCAAACCTAAGCTGTTCAACAAGCTGCTGGGCATGGCCTCCATGTTCCAGGGGCTGTTCACCACCCCGGTGAACGACATCATCGGCTCCTCCTGCTCGCGCTGGCTGGAGCCCGTGCTGGGCGAGCGGCACCTGATGCTGCTGGCCAAGACCCCGCTGCACAAGGACGTGCCCAGCCTGGACACCCCGGCGGGCAAGAGCGGCCTCAAGGTGGCCTTCTTCCCCGGCTGCCTGGCGGACAAGATCTTCCCCCGCGTGGGGCACGCTGTTTTGAAGGTGCTCAAGCACCACGGCGTGGGCGTGTTTCTGCCCGAGGGCCAGGCCTGCTGCGGCATTCCGGCCCTGTCCTCCGGCGACCGCCAGAGCTACGAGAAGCTGGTGCGCACCAACCTGGAGGTCTTCGCCAAGGGGCAGTTCGACTACCTGGTGACGCCCTGCGCCACCTGCACCTCCACCATGAAGAAAATCTGGCCCATGATGTCCGAGGGCATGAGCCCCACCGAGCAGGCGGCCATCCGCGAGCTTTCGGCCAAAATCATGGACGTCAACGCCTTCGTGGTCGACAAGCTGGGGCTGACGCCGCCGGCGCCCGCGGCCGATGCCGTGGCCGTCACCGTGCACGACCCCTGCCACCTGAAGAAGTCCCTCGGCGTCTCCGTGCAGCCTCGCACGGTGCTGGCCATGAACCCGCACTACAAGGTGACGGAGATGGCCGCCAGCGACGCCTGCTGCGGGTGCGGCGGCAGCTTCACCCTGTCCCACGCGGACATGTCGGCTAAGATAGGCCAGCAGAAGCGCGACAACATCAAGAACAGCGGAGCGCAGGTGGTGGCCATGGGCTGCCCGGCCTGCATGCTCCAGATCTCGGACATGCTCTCCAGAAACGGTGACCGCGTGAGCGTGAAGCACCCCATGGAGATTTACGCGGAAGGCCTGTAGCGGCCTCGGCTTGAACGTTGGCTGGTTGATTCGCGCGGCTCGCCGGTTGCGCACCCCGGGCAGGGCTTTTCGTCCGGGGAATTCTCCTCTAAGTTGCTGGCGGGAGTGTCAGTAATCTGGAGGCGATGGCACAGATGAGGTCCACTCCCGGCGTCGGGGCCCCCACCCCTGAGACCCCCTCAAGTCAATCCCGGCGCCGGGAGACCTATTCGGCGAGCATCATAATCAAGGAGCGAAATTCGTGGCTGATACACTCTTCGTCACCGGCGTGGAGCCCAGAAGCGGCAAGTCCGCCATCGTTCTGGGAATCATGCAGCTCTTGTCCCGCGACATCCAGCGCGTGGCTTTCTTCCGTCCCATCATCTCGTCCTCTGAGTCCAGCGCCATGGACCACGACATCAATTTGGTGATGAACCAGTTCCACCTGGATATGCGCTATTCCGAGGCCTACTCCATGACCATGCAGAAGGCCCGGGAGATGATCAACCTGGGCCAGCACGAGGCCTTGCTGGAGAAGATCTTGAGCGACTTCAACGTGCTCAAGTCGCGCTTCGACTTCATCCTCTGCGAGGGCACGGACTTTTTGGGCTCCGACTCGGCGTTCGAGTTCGACATCAACGCCGACATCGCCGCCAACCTGGGCTGCCCCGTGTTGCTGGTGTGCAACGGGCAGAAAAAGTCCCAGGACGAGGTTGTGGCCTCCACCCTGCTGACCATCGAATCTTTCGAGGACAAGGGCCTGGACATCCTGGCGGCCATCATCAACCGCGTGGAGGAGGGCGACGGCACGGGCATGGTGCAGGACCTCAAGCAACGCATCCGCTGCCCGGAATGCTTCCCCATCTACGTCATTCCAGAGGAACCCCGCCTGGGCAAGCCCACCGTGGCCGACGTGGTCAAGTGGCTGAACGCCACGGTGCTCTACGGCGGCGACATGGTCTCCAACCTGGTGGACAACTACGTCATCGCGGCCATGCAGCTGGGCAACTTTCTGAACTATCTGGAGCGCGGCAGCCTGGTCATCACCCCCGGCGACCGGTCGGACATCATTCTGGGCAGCCTGGCCTCCCGGCTTTCCACAAACTACCCGGACATCTCCGGCATCCTGCTCACCGGCGGCCTCAGCCCGTCGGAAAGCGTGCGCAAGCTCATCGAAGGCTGGGTGGGCGCGCCCATTCCCATTCTGATGACCGAGGGCCACACCTTCAAGGCCACCCGCGTGCTGTACGACCTGTACGGGCGCATTGAGCCCGGCGACCAGAACAAGATCCTTTCCGCCCTGCGCGTGTTTGAGGAGAACGTGGACCTCTCCGAACTGCGCACCAAGCTGGTGGCCGCAAAGCCCACCACCGTGACGCCCAAGATGTTCGAGTTCGGACTCATCTTGAAGGCCAAGAGCAAGAAGCAGCATATCGTGCTGCCCGAGGGCTCCGGCGAGCGCATCATGCGCGCGGCCGACATTCTGCTGCGCCGCGGCGTGGTGGACGTGACCCTGCTGGGGCGCGAGAACGACATCCGCACCCGGATGAGCCAGTTCAACCTGGACCTGGAGGGCGTGCAGATCATCGAGCCCGGCAAGAGCCCCAACTACGACGACTACGTGCACACGTACTTCGAGCTGCGCAAGCACAAGGGCATCCGCGAGGAGGACGCCCGCGACCGCATGCTCGACCCGACCTACTTCTCCACCATGATGGTGTACAAGGG
>Ga0209373_10003980_pt1 | contig 13126 bp, 10 predicted proteins | sample Higcelweek5metaG_FD_187173 | JGI IMG/M metagenome (GOLD analysis project Ga0209373, IMG submission 187173) | Freshwater pond sediment microbial communities from the University of Edinburgh, under environmental carbon perturbations - High... | ecosystem: Environmental > Aquatic > Freshwater >...
GAGTGGCTTTGGTAGTTTCATATGTGGGTTACCACAGCGACACCATTCATGATTTTTCTTCAGGTAAACTTGAAATTATTCTGGAAGAAACCACGCAGTTGACAGCAGTGAATATAGAAGGTGTAGCTAGCGGAACCCATATCGACAGATTAAATCCGTTGTGGAATCAGGAAATCGGAAGTGGCGAACTACAGCGGGCTGCCTGTTGCAATTTGTCCGAAAGTTTTGAAACCAATGCATCGGTCGACGTGAATTATACCGATGCGGTGAGTGGTTCAAAACAAATTCAGTTGTTGGGTTTGAATGGGGTGTACAGTCAGTTGCTGATTGAGAACATACCTTTCATGCGCGGCCTTGGATCAGCGTTTGGGCTAGAATATATTCCCGGCACCTGGATGCAGTCGATCTCCATTTCAAAAGGGAATTCGGCTGTCATTAACGGTTATGAAAGCATCACTGGACAAATTAACGCCGAATTTAAAAAGCCCGAAGCAAAAGAAAAATATTTCTTCAACTACTATCTCAACGACGCTGGTCGACATGAATTCAACATCAATGCTTCTGCCGATCTCAGCAAAAAAGTAAGCACCATTGTGTTGGGGCATTATTCATTTAATAACACCGAAATTGATCACAACGAAGATGGTTTTATGGACATGAATCTGAGCCGGCAAATAAATCTTGCAAACTTCTGGCAGTATATCAGTCCGAAAGGACTTGAAATGCGCTGGGGTGTACGACTACTTGATGAAAGCCGCGATGGGGGCCAGATTTCGAACAGCCCACATGTGGCATTATCGCCCGAAGGATTGTGGAAATCGGCCATCAACAACAGCCGTGGCGAAGCATTTGTCAAGACCGGTTATATTTTCAAAAACAAGCCCGGCGCCAGTGTTGGATTTATCAATTCCTTTTCGGTGCATCAGCTCGATATGCGGTTTGGACATAATGATTACAGCGGACTGCAGCGATCGTTTTATTCCAACCTGATTTATCATGCACCGTTTAAAGACTCGAAACATACGTACGATGCAGGTTTTAATTTTATGTACGACGATGTGGATGAATCGCTGAACGACAGCAGCTGGACTACGAATGAAATGGTACCTGGTGTGTTTTTTCAGTACACGTACACCTTTCCGGAAAAAATTACGTTCATGGCCGGTATTCGCGAAGATTACAACAGTCGCTTCGGATGGCTCACCACGCCTCGTGTTCACGTGAAGTATCATCTGACAGAAAAGACCTCGCTGCGTGCTTCGGCCGGATTGGGATATCGTTCACCGTATGTCATTCCTGAAAATGTTTCATTGCTGACATCGGCCAGGAAGCTTGTATTTCTGAATGAGCCCGAACTTGAACAAGCCTTGAATCTTGGTATTTCGCTTGTTCAGTACGTAACTGTTTTTGGAAAGGAAATGATGATTTCGGCTGAATATTTCAAGACTTCTTTTCAGCATCAGATGCTGATTGACATGGAGTCGGACACATCGGCCATGTATGTGTTTAGTCTGAATGGAAAGTCGTATTCGCACAATGCGCAGGTTGAAGTTTCGTATCCGATACTTAAGCATCTCGAACTACGTGCAGCATTGAGGTACAACGATGTCCGTCAGTCGCTGCGCAATGGAGAATTGCTGTGGAAGCCGCTTGTAAGCAATTATAAAGGGTTGGTTACCATGGCGTTTTCGAGTAACATGAAACGCTGGCAGGCCGATCTGACGGCGCAGTTTGTAGGTAAATCGCGTTTGCCCGATCGCAGCTTGTTTCCATTGCCTTATCAGCTCGCAGAATTTTCGCCGGCGCACACCATTATACATGTACAGTTTGCAAGAAATTTCAAAAACTGGAGTATCTATGCCGGTGCCGAAAATCTGACTAATTTTGTGCAGCATCATCCGATTATTTCAGCTGAAAATCCGTATAGTCCGTATTTCGATAGCGGCGTTATATGGGGTCCTGTGATGGGTCGGAAAATTTACGCAGGTGTGAAAATCAGAATCAACAAAAAAGATTAATCCGATGAAAACAACTTTTAAAATTGAAAATCTGAAGTGTCAGGGATGTGTAAACACTGTCACCAATGGCCTGTTGAGCCTGGATGGTGTTGAAGAAGTACATGTTGATCTGACTACTTCTGTAGTGCAGATTATTTATTCAGGCGATACAGATCGCACGGATGAATTTGCTTCAAAATTAAAATCACTGGGCTATCCGAAAGCCGGTGAATAATATGAAAAGGAGTCATTGTTGTCGTGAATGTTTTGCGACAACAATTGAATAAAGAAACAACAATTTAAAACCAAAGGAGGATACATGAAAAAAAGCGTGTTTATGTGGGTAGCGGCAGCCCTGTTCATTCTGCCGACCGTTGTTTTTGGTCAGACCGAAACCAAGGAAAAACCAAAGAAGAGCGAAGAAATTAAAATTCAGACCAATCTGCATTGCGGCTCATGCAAAGAAAAAATCGAGGCTGAACTGGCATCGGTAAAAGGTGTAAAAACCGCTGTGGCTGATGTCGACACCAAGGTTGTAACTGTGACTTTCAGTCCGAAGAAAACCAGTGCCGATGTCATTGTTGAGTGCATCCAGAAATTAGGCTATCAGGCCAAAACCATGGGTGGATGTTGCCCCAGTGGTGGTTCTGGCACCGGCTGCAAAGGATCGGGACAAACCGAAGGATCAGGCTGCAAGGGTAGTGGATCCGGCTCGGGCAGCGGCTCGGGTTGCGGTGGTAAACACTAATACAATCTATCAGAATCAGAAAAGAACGGTGTCCGGGATAATCCGGGTGCCGTTTTTTTATTTCAAAATGAAGTCTTTATTACGCAAGCAATTAATTCTGTATGCACTTAATCATCATCCACTGGGCTGTCTCAAATGCTATTTGTTTCGACGGTTCCATGTCCTTTTACTCCTGCGTCGCATCGGACGATGGAATGTTGTTTTTGTTGAAATAGTCTTTTTTGAGACAGCTCCCATGCGTGGCAGACATATTTCTCATCGTTGTATTTTTTCGTTGCTATTCAGCAGCAAGTTCTCTGCGGGCGGCTTTGCGACGTTTGATGATGACAATCAGTGCCACCGTGTAAGCCACAATGAGTGCAAATGTGCCGGACAGAATACCAATAATATTGGCATTGGGTTCAAACATCATGATGGACAGGGTCATGCCTGCCAGCAAAATCAGATTGGGCAACAGATACAGAATATACCCCCAGCTTTTGCCACGGAACATCATAAATGAACCGAACCATTTGAGTAAAATAAACAACTCGCCGATGGCGACAATCATATAATATTTAGTGTCGTTGAGTGCAAAGTCCATTTTGAAGGAACGTTTCAGCGCGCCATCGAGAAATGATGTGAACATGGCTCTGTTGGCTTCTTCAAAAATCATCCACTGAATATACAGAAAAGAAAAGTACAGGGAAATCATTCCGGTCAGGATGAACAGAACAGTTATCAGCAACGGCGTTTTAATTTTGATGGCCATAGGATGAGTTTTAATAAGTCAAAGCTACTAAATTATTTGAAATTAAAAACTGCCCGAAGGCAGTTTTTAATGCGTGAAAAATTTCCGGTTTCAGCCATCAGAATCCAACGCCTTTAATCATGTTGGTGTTCATAAACGACAAGCCGACGACCGCAATTACAATCAAAAGTAGAACGGTGAGCGCAAGAGCAACAATGACCATGATGCCGGTTCCCAGGAAAAAGTTCTTCATTTGTTTGTGATAATCGGCCAGATCGGCAATATCGCCCATTTCGAGATATGCTTTGGCACGGTTGGCAGCGCGGATCAGAAACAATCCCAGCAGGAATGGCACCCACATTAAAATAATACCGATTCCAAAGGTAATGATCGTGTACAGCCCGGCATACACAATTTGTAAAACACCCATAAACATCAGCCAGCCACGGGTCGATTTGATGTGGTCGCGGATAATTTGTTCCCAGTTGGTTTCGGGCGCCTGCCAGTTTTGTGTTTGTTGTTGCTGATTGTAAGTATTTTCTTCCATATTGTTTGGTTTTTATTCAAGTGAACCTATTGCTTTTTCTACTTCGTCCAGAATTTCGCCGGTGCTCACCAGCTCTTTCATTTTATTGTGGTCGGGGTAGAGCGGACGGTCGATTTCGAGATAATCGACATGTTTGCGGATAACATTGTGTGCGACCTCGGTGCCGGTTCCCCATTTGTACGGTGTCTCGAGCTTGTTGCGCAGATTGAGTGCCTGTGCGGCCGCCATGAATTCAATTCCCAGCACACCACAAGCGTTTTCCATAATCTGGAAATTTTTCAAAGCGGTATTCATACCCATCGAAACAAAATCTTCCTGATCGGCGGCAGCCGGAATGCTTTGAATACAAGCTGGTGTCGAAAGTATTCTTTGTTCTACTATTTGCATGTCGGCTGTGTATTGACTCAGCATAAGGCCAGAGAAAAGTCCCGGATTTTCGCTCAGGAACGGTGGAAGTCCTATGCTCAGCGCCGGATTGTTCAGGCGGTTCATGCGACGTTCGGAAAGTACGCATACCATGGTGATACAATAGCCGGCCATATCCATGGGAACCGCTACCGGAGAGCCCTGGAAGTTGGCTCCGGACAGTTGCAGGTTTTCTTCAGGGAAGAAAATGGGATTGTCGCCAACGCCGTTCAATTCAATCTCCACCTGTGATTTCGCGTATTTCAATGCATCGTGTGCAGCGCCAATCACCTGTGGGGTTGAGCGCATGGAATAGGCATCCTGTACTTTTACCTTCATGCGTTTTTCCATCAAATCGCCACCAGCAGCCACTTTACGAATGGCGGCCGCTGAACGCATTGATCCGGCGAAGCCACGCACTTCGTGAATTTTATGATTGTAAGGTCCGAAGTTGGCTTTCAGCGCTTCGAGCGACATGGTTGTAGCGATTTCTGCCTGTTTCAGAAAACGATTGGCATCGTACAAGAAAATGGCACTCATGGCGGTAAGTACGTTCGAGCCATTGATGGTGGCCAGGCCGTCGCGGGCCATCAGTCCGGGAACAGCAATGCCGGCGCGTTTCAGCGCTTCTTTTCCTTCGAGGAGTTCGCCTTCGAAGTACGCATGACCTTCGCCCATCATCAGCAACGCAATCTGCGACATGGGTGCCAGATCGCCGCAGGCGCCCACAGAGCCTTTTTTGCACACCATTGGCGTTACGCCTTTGTTGAGCATGTCGACCAGCGTTTGAGTGATTGCGAGGCGGCAGCCCGAATTGCCGTGTGCATGTACATTGATGCGGCCTACCATAGCACCACGCACCCATTCAACAGGCATTGGATCGCCGATTCCGGCAGCATGATTATACACCAGGTATTTCTGGAATTCTTTGATCTGTTCTTCGTTGAGCACCATTTCCGAAAATTCGCCGATGCCGGTGTTGATGCCGTACATGATTTCGCCGGCTTCCAGTTTCTTTTCCACCATGCCGCGACAGGCATTGATGCGTTTAACTGCATCGGGATGCAATTCAACTTTTTCGCCGAAGCGCGCTACCTGAACCAGTTTTTCGATGGTCAGACCCTGACCGTTTAATACGATTGCCATGTTGATGTTGGGTTTTTGGGGTTTTGATTTTTGGAGAGTTCGAAGATGCTAAATTAGAAAAAATGAACAGATAAAAGAAAAAAGTTTGATAACGGGAGTATATGACGTTGCCACGAAGGCCTAAAGACACAAGATAATTGTATTAAGGCGCACCAATTCCCGGTCCCTGTATGCGATTCAGCTTTTTAGACACAGCCGGGATCTCCTCGAAAGCCATCGTAGCTGCTCCACTTTTTATCCGCGAATCCGCCGCGGCGGACGCTAATTTCCGCGAAATAACTACTTTCCCTCAGCATGTCTTGTTGACGCGAATCCGCCGGCATCAGTCACTATCGTGACGTGATGGGCGGACAAGTAGAATCCGCCTTCACCTGTCTGCAACAGGCAGGCCTGTGGTGAAGACTGATTCCGGGTTTGTTTCAGGGCTGAAATATATCCTGTCAGTTTTATACTTTGCTACATTGGTATATGGTGCAGTTGTATGGTTAACAATCAGGGTTCATCAACTAATGGGTAAGTAAAAATCAGCTGAATTTATCATATGTAGTATTTTGAATGTTTTACCGTAAACTTAATTAGTTGAGCATTTTTTCGAAAGCAGAATTATATTCGTGTTTGTTTTTTAAAATGAAGTGTTATGAAACATATGTACATTGCAGCGTTATTAATTATTTCATTTCATCAGGTACAGGCTCAGACCTATGTGACAATTCCTGATGCACACTTTGTAACATGGCTTCAAACAAACGTTCCGTCTGCCATGAATGGCAATCAGATGGATATAACAGATCCGGCTGTAACCTCGATGACAAATGTGAATGTATCGGATTTGTCCATATCAGATTTGAGTGGCGTTGAATATTTTTCTTCGCTTACGATGCTCAACTGTGATTCAAATCTGCTAACCGGAATTGCTCAATTCCCACCGTATCTAGTAAGTCTGAGTTGCAAAGATAATCAGATATCTTTTTTGGGATCACTTCCACCATCTTTACGTACACTGAAATGTAATAATAATAATTTGTCGACACTGCCTCTTCTTCCGGATTCATTAGAATTTTTAAATGTTAACAATAATCAGATTACAGCGATTTCATCATTGCCTGTAATGCTTTCAGATTTGATGTGTAGTGATAATGGTTTAAATACAATTGCTTCATTTCCTCCCAATTTGAATACAATATATTGTCCTAATAACAATCTGTCTGGTTTGCCATTACTGCCTGCAACACTCAGAGATTTGTCATGCAATAACAATTTGCTGACAAATATACCTGCATTACCATCATCAATACTTAGCTTATATTGCAGCAATAATTTATTGACAAATCTTCCAGCTCTTTCTAATTCTTTGGAGTGGCTTCTTTGTGATCACAATCAAATTGCTAATCTGCCTGCTTTACCGGCCAATCTTTTTTGCCTGGACTGTTCTTCAAATTTGCTGACAAGTTTACCTTCTCTTCCGACATATCACTTCGGAGTTTTAATTTGTGACAGCAATCAGCTGACAAGTTTGCCTGCTTTACCATCCTTTCTTGGATTATTGGATTGTAGTAATAACATGTTGTCTTCTTTGCCACCACTCCCTAATTCAATAGCAATCGTGTCGTGTATGAATAATCAAATCAGTTGCTTTCCGACTTTTCCATCTGCACAGTTACACACTTTAAAAATTTCGGGAAATCCATTTACATGTCTGCCCAATTATGTTCCTGCCATGGATTCGGTGTTGCTTTCCTATCCCATTTGTGTATTGAATGATGGTGTGAATAATCCAAATAATTGTGACGGTTTTGAAGGAAGTATGGGTCGTGTGTTTTATGACAACGACAGTGATTGCCTGTCGGATAGTTCTGAATATGGATTGGCCAATACGCGCTTGTTGTTGTCCGATAGTTTGGGAATCCAGATCGGTCAGTTTTATACTTCCATAAATGGCGCCTTCAGTACATTACTGCCTTTTGGCTCTTATACGATCACCGTTGATACTGCTGCAATGCCCTTTTATGCGTCATGTTCAAATCCCGGAATTGATTCAACTGTTACGCTTGATTCCAGTAATATGAGTATTTCGGGTATTGATTTTCCGGTTGTTTGCAATCCGGGCTTTGATGTCGGTGTACAGTCGGTTTCATATTCCGGAATACCATTTCCCGGACAAACAAACATCATCAGCGTGAATGCCGGCGATATGAGTCAATGGTACAATTTGCACTGCGCATCGGGCATCAGTGGTGAAGTGCAGGTTACAGTAAACGGCCCTGTTTCTTTTGTTGGAATTGCAACCAATGCCTTGGTGCCCGCCATAAACGGCAATGTGTTTACGTATACAGTTTCCGATTTTGGATTCATCCATAATGCACAAGATTTCGGATTGATATTTTCAGTGGACACGACTGCGCAGTCGGGCGACACAGTCTGCATTCAAGTATCTGTATCGCCGGTTTCGGGCGATAACAATCCTTCAAACAACACACTGAATTATTGCTATTCTGTCGTGAATTCATTAGACCCGAATTCGAAAGAAGTTTATCCATCTATAGTCCCGCCGGGGTACGAGAATTATCTCACCTATACCATCCATTTTCAGAATGTCGGAACCTATAGTGCGCTTTCCATCCGTATTAAGGATGTGCTTGATGAGAATCTCGATCCGTCAACATTTCAGCTGGCAGGTTATAGTCATAACTGTACCGTTTCATTGTCGGGAAATGAGCTCTATGTGTGGTTCCCGGCGATATATCTTCCCGATAGTATAAGCGATCCGGAGGGTTCATGCGGATTTATACAATACAGAATTAAACCTGTTTCCGCCCTGCCATCATGGACACACATTCCCAATACAGCTTCCATTTATTTTGATTATAATAATCCGGTTGTCACCAATACGGCTACATGTGTATTCGGTTATCAGGGTATATCAGAGCAAACCGATCCGGGAGCAGAGATCAATATTTTTCCGAATCCGGCTTCAGAAGAAATTAATATTTCCGGTATTACCTGTCCCGCATTGGTCGCTGTTTATGATATCAGTGGCAAAATGCTGATGTCTCAGAATATTTTCAATCCGGTTCTAAACATTTCTTCGTTGCAGCCAGGACTGTATTTTTTGGAGATTCGAACAGAGAAAGGTGTTGTTGTGAAGAGATTTGTGAAGGAATAAAATTTTTCTAAATCCAAGAAATGCTACAGTGCTGTGGCTCTGCCTCAAGCAGTAGTGCTCACAATTTATTGTTATCCGCAATTTCTAAGGGTGCTGGCTGAAATGAAGTTGGTTGTGTATGATTAAGAAAAACAATCGCTTTGAATTGCGCATTACTAAATTTTATTATTGTTGTCGATGATATGCAGTCGCTTTTTATAGGGGAAATAATAGATCATGAGATCTTTTGAAATGTAAGGAAGAAAGTAGATCTCAACATACTGCAGCTCCGGATAATAAACCAGCGCCTGACAAAAAGAATAGCTTGAACCAAATCGATTTTTTTTATAAATATCAAATTCCATAAAATCATATGGCTCCAAATTGCTGGTGTTATAAACGATACAGGTATCAACCACTTTATTATGCGATCCGAACTCACAAACAATATTTCTCTTATACCTTAATTGGTAATCATCATTTGATTTGAATTCGCCAATTATATAAATATGCAACGAATCTGTTTCCTGCGCCAGGACATGCTTCAAAGGGAACGCAATTAAGAAAATACTCATGACAAGAAATATATTTTTCATATGAATCAGATTTCTTTTTATTCAGGAATAACAGTCCATGGTTGCTGATTATTGTTCATGTTTTGCATTTACAATGAATCAAAGACTGCTGTTTGTCAATATCATCGGGATGTCTGTTGTTGCTAAACTACAAAATATTTTCTCATTAATCATCCGCTCTTTTATGTCCACTTTAATCTTTTTCTACTTTATCTTTTCTCCCTTTTGTCTTTCCCTACTTTTATCTTTTGTCTTGTTTAGCGGCTTTTTGTAATATTGGAATTTGTATCAAGGATTTGTTTTGGATGGTTCAGGGCGGTTGAATAAATTAATAGTGTTTGTTTTTATTCATCAACCAGACCTCTTAATCTTGTTGCATCTTCATAGTATTCCCAGACAAAACAATTGTCAATATCAAATGTATGCATGAGAAAAAATGTTGAAAAGATTGTGTTCCAATATTTTAATTGACTGAACTCCTTATACGTAAGACTCTGTAGACTTTGATGTTTTTTAAAAGGTTCAAAATTGATAAAAAACTCGCTCGCATTCAAATACTCAACACACGTCTTCTTATAAACTTTGCAATACGATGATGTAATTAATGTTCCATACTGAAAAAAACATCTATGGATCGGACTCATATTTTTGTCAACCAAAAAAATTGAAACCGGATAAACACTATTCAAATAAAAAAACTTTAAAGAGATTTGTTCAAATGACTCAATACTACTTATGCTGCGTGCGTGTCTGGCAAAAATAATATTTACGCTGTCAGATGGACTTATAATTCCAAGATGATAACTGTATGAGTATGAGTGATTTTTAATGCGAGGTAATGTAATATAATAAACCAAAGAATCATCGTGAACAAATAATATAGAGTAATTTTTTTCTTTACGATCCGCTGCATTATGAAAATCAAGCTTAACCAATGTGTCATTACGAAAATACAATTTATAGGGCTTCTTCATTTTTCCAGTCGACGATTTTAATGTGCAGAAGTCAAAATCTGATACCATCGATATTGAATCAAAATGAATCTTTTCCGCAAAATGCAGTTTGTCTTTTGCCTTATTAAATAAACTTTCAAGAGTTTCGTTGGTTGACGTTTGACTCCTTGATACAAAAACACATAAAAGAAATATAATTACAAATATACTTTGTATCCCATTTGTATTAATTAATATTGGCTTTTGCGTTTTCACAAAGCTAAGTTAGAAAATATTTCGTGAATGAAAAATTATTTGTGTGCGTTCTTGTTTTTCCACAATTGCATGTAATGCTGCCTTGTGGGACAAGGGTGGGACGCTGTGGGACGGCTGGCTGCGATTGTGCGAGGCCTGCGGCTCGCGCACAAGTCTGTTCGCTGCTGTTCACACTTCGACTCCGATAGCCATCGGAACCGCTCAGGATGACAGCATGCTGTTGCGCCTGCGCCGCACGATGCCCGCGACAGCCCTCTCGACAGATCGCTCCGCTCCGCTTCTTCGTAGCACGACGCACTCAGATCGCTCCGCTTCGCTACGCGATGCTCCGCCGCGGCGGAGAGGTCGTGCGCGTGCGGCTACTCTCATGCAGCACCGGCGCGCGGTTGCAGGATTGATTTGTTTTCGGGTGCAGGTTCATATTGCTAAGATAGAATATATTTTGCAGACTCCGGGAGTGGCATTTTTATTTGGTGGAAAGAACAGACTGGATTAGACCTCTGCGAGGTCTTTGTCTCTTTTGCTAATTGTCATCCGCCTGGAGGCGGATGCTATTTTTATTTGACATCCTCTGGATGTCCGTTTGCAAAAGAAACGTTTGTTTGACCACGACAAAACTAAAACACAATAAATATTCTGTGTCTTAGTGCCTCAGTGGCAAAAATTCCGAAAGTTTATTTTGTCTGGAAATTATTTTCCTTTACGTCGGATTTTGCTCGCTGCGTTTAAACCCGATGCTTCCGTTTTGTGTGCTGGTGGGCATTTCGAGATTACTGAAGTCTTCGCGGAGGATGGTGGCAATCATCTGTGGTGTGCGCAGGTTGCTTTCCATCGACGCTAAGCGCAGGTTTTGTTTTCGTATGACCGTTTGCGTAATTTTTCGGATCTCGCGTGCATTGCCAAAATATTCGTCGCGTTTTTTCAGCATATCCGAAATCAGCATCAGGAAATGTTTTTCAGCATCGGAATCCATCAGCAATCCTTCGACTTCGAACATGTCGCGGGCAATATCAATCAACTCCGTTTCGGTGTAATCGGGGAAATGCATTACCCTGTCAAAGCGTGATTTGAGGCCGGGATTCGACAATAGAAAGGTGTTCATCGGACCTGGATATCCGGCAGCAATAATGGCAAATTCGCCACGATGATCTTCCATTTCCTTCAGAATAACTTCAATTGCTTCTTTACCGAAATCGTTGCCCCCATTGTCGGTGAGCGCATAAGCTTCGTCAATAAACAACACACCGCCCATGGCATTGTCGATGACCGCCTGTGTTTTAATAGCGGTTTGTCCAATATATCCGGCCACCAGTTCGGAGCGATCCACTTCGATTACATGGCCGCGTTCGAGCAACCCAAGTGCTTTGTAAATCTGGCCAACAATGCGGGCTACCGTGGTTTTACCTGTTCCGGGATTTCCTGTAAAAACCGTGTGCATCGAAAATTTATTGAGCACATCTTTGCCCAGATCGTTGTAATAGCGCACTAATTTGACGAGTTCGTTCATTTCGTTTTTCACCGCCGAGAGTCCGGTGAGGTGGTTTAAATCGTTCAGTGCAATATTCAGCAAGCCATTGTCGACGGGCAGTTTCAGTTTCTTTTTTTCTTCGTGTGCGCGGATTTCTTTCACATCGCTCAGTTCGATGGTCGATAAAATTTCTTCGCTGAGCTCGCGGGTATTGGGCTGTGCCATGAGTCGCCGCGCCATATTCATTTTGGCTTCGTCCACCAGCGATATAGCTAATCGCGCATTGCCAAAGGTTTTATCGCGGTTGCGATAGCCCGCAATAATCATTTCATTCATTTCTTTTTCGGCATCGGCAGTCAGCATAAGTTTTCTTTTCTCAGCAGTAAAACGGATGATCTGCATCAGTTCTTCGGGCATGTAATCATCGAAGTGAAAGGAATAATTGATGCGGCTTTTCAGACCAGGATTGGAGAAAAGAAAATCGTGCATTTCGGTTGGATAACCGGCAAACATAATAGCGATATCGCCCTTGCCATCGGACATTTCCTTGATGAGGACTTCGATGACTTCGTGTCCGAAATCTTTTTCATTCTCCTTGCGAAACAATGCATAAGCCTCATCAATAAACAAAATGCCCCCGTGTGCTTCGCTGATTTTTTTCTTGACTTTGGGTGCGGTCTGTCCAATAAATTCGCCCACGAGTTCGGCACGTCCGACTTCAATCACATGACCTTTGGAAAGCAGTCCCATGGCCTTGTAGATGCGTCCGAGCAAATTGACCACCGTGGTTTTTCCGGTTCCGGGATTTCCTGTAAACAGGCTGTGGAGGCTCACTTTATCAGAATCCTGAAATCCTTTTTCCTGCCGAAGCCTGATGAAATCAATATAGCTGATGTGTTCGCGGATTTGTTTTTTCACCGATGAAAGACCGATCAGCTGATCGAGTTCGGCCAGCACGTCTTCGATTTTTTCTGCTGCTATTTGTTTGTTCTGTGCAATGCCCGATTGAATGAAACCGGGCGCAAACACTTCCACATCGCCGGTTTCGAGGGTGTCGGAAAAATGCAGCGGAATGGTGCCAAGCAGATTTTCCATGAACACAACTTCGACGTAATACAAATCCTGTTTGTAGGTATCGCCTGGATTGTTATTTCCCCAGC
>Ga0209373_10003981_pt1 | contig 13125 bp, 16 predicted proteins | sample Higcelweek5metaG_FD_187173 | JGI IMG/M metagenome (GOLD analysis project Ga0209373, IMG submission 187173) | Freshwater pond sediment microbial communities from the University of Edinburgh, under environmental carbon perturbations - High... | ecosystem: Environmental > Aquatic > Freshwater >...
TGACTTTCTTGTAAAAAGGCAATGTTTCTTTATTTAGTTCCACGGTTTTTCCTGCTTGTGGAATATAAATCGGTCCTAAATTATCTACATTCCAATCTTTTGTGCCAGGGAAAATAGTTTTTTCTACATCTTTGTTAATAATTCTTACAATAGAATCAACTATAGATTTTTTTCTTAATTTTTCTGCATTTTCTAATGTAAAATTTGCTTCTCTTTCAAAATCATTTACTTCAGTTATTGACAAGTTATTGTTAGAGATAACACTATTTGGAATTCCTTTTGGATCTGTAAGAACTGTAACTGTTCCGTCATTATTTTGAAAAGAACCTCTTACATAAGGAGATAATGCATCAACTTGATTTTGATTATAAATTGTTGTTATAAATTTTCTTGAAAATTCTGTAGATTCATTTTCAAGTAATGTTGTTGTTGCTACACCATTTTTAGAATATATTTTGTGCATGTATTGCGGCTTCGCTCTTTCTGGAAGTATAGATTCTTTTCCATTAATAAAAATAATACCATCCTTAATTTCAATTTTGTCTCCCGGAATAGCTGTACAACGTTTTACATAATTTGTTTTCTTGTCAATTGGTTTATCATAACGCTTGTCTGCTGCTTTGTACATGTGAAACAAAGTATCAGCTGGCCAGTTAAAAACAACAATATCATTACGTTCGATTGATTGTAATGCAGGAAATCTAAAGTATGGTAAAGAAGGTTCGGATAAATAAGATTTAGTTTTAATCACAGGTAAAGTGTCGTGAACCATTGGTGCAGCAATTGGCGTCATTGGTGTTCTTGCACCATAATGAAATTTACTTACTAATAAAAAATCGCCCACTAATAATGATTTCTCTAATGAAGAAGTTGGAATCACAAAAGGCTGAATTAAATAGGAATGTACTAATGTTGCTACTACAATAGCAAACGACAAGGAGCCTAAAGTGTCCATCGTTTTGTTTGGTGGCGTTAAATCTCTATTAGAATGATAGGTTACTTCTTGTGTGTAATTTACATAGGCAATGTAAAACCCAAGTGTAACAACACCTAAAATCATATCTAAAGTTGATTTTTTTCCAAAAGTTCGTAGTGTTTCAATCCAAATAATTGGAAATAAAAATAAATTGATAACTGGGATAAAAAGTAGTAAAATCCAGTATTTGGGACGATTGATAATTTGCATCAATACAATTCCGTTATAAACTGGAACAAATGCTTCCCATGCTTTTCTACCTGCTTTTACATATAATTTCCAAGTTCCAATTCCATGAATTACTTGAACTATTAAGATAAAAAGTAACCAACCTGATATTTCCATTTTTAATATCGTTTAATTGTTAAATTGTATAATTGTTTATTTTGAGTTCAATCCCAAAACATCCTTCATGGTGAAAACACCTTTTTTACCAACTAGCCATTCTGCAGCAATAACGGCCCCTAATGCAAAACCTTCTCTGCTGTGAGCTGTATGTTTGATTTCGATTTGATCCACTTCACTATCATAAAAAATACTGTGTGTTCCAGGAATATTTTCGATACGTTTAGCTTCAATGTGAATTTCATTACTAATTGGTGTTTCTAATGTCCAATTAGCATAATCTGTATGTTTGATAACTCCTTCTGCTAATGTTATTGCTGTGCCGCTTGGTGCATCTAATTTTTGTGTATGATGAATTTCTTCCATTGAAACCTTGTATTGTTTCAAATTTGCCATCATTTTTGCTAAATATTCATTCAATTCAAAAAACACATTTACGCCCAAACTAAAGTTTGAACCATAAATAAAACTTCCGTTTTTTGCGTTGCATAATTCAACCATTTTAGGGTAATCTGTTAACCAACCAGTAGTTCCCGAAATTACAGGAATTCCTTTGTTTAAACATGCTGAAATATTTTCAACTGCGCTATCGGGTACACTAAAATCAATGGCTACATCAGCATTTTCAAGTCCTTCAAATGAAGAATCATGGTCTTTTTTTAATACAATTTTATGACCGCGTTCTAAAGCTATTCTTTCAATAACTTTTCCCATTTTTCCGTAACCTAAAAGTGCTATTTTCATGTAATGTTAGTTGCGTTTTAAAGAAATTGTTACCCAATTTTTTGTTAAAAATTATAAGTGAGTGTCAAACCATAATTGTATCTGTAGTCAAATTCATTTTGGTTTAAATCGGGTTTAACAGTTAAATTGTCGTTTACGTTAAATTGCATTAAGTGTGCATCAACATTTGCATCAACAATATTTAGGATGTAAATTCCAGCAGTAATTAATGCTGATAAATCTCTATTTCTTTGATGAAATTTTTGACCTCTTATCAATTTGTCATCTGAAAAGTCACCATAAGTTGGGTCGTCAGCGCCTAATGAAGTTCCTGCTAAGCGTTTTTTATATTCATTTCTGAAACCTTGATATTTTTTTTGATTAAAGGTGTAAAAATAAATTCCCGAACCTAATCCAATATATACTATAGGGATTTTCCAGTATTTTTTATTGTATGCTTGCCCTAAACCGGGCACTAATGCCGAGTAAAAGGCAGCTCTTGCTGGACGATTAGGATCAATAACTGTTTTTATTGTATCGGCAGCACGCAATGGCATTTCTTCTTGTGCATTTCCTTGAAAACTCAAAAAAAGACAAATTAAAATGGATATGTAATGTAGCTTTCTCACTACGAATTAATTAGTTTCAAGATACGATTAAAGTCTTCTTCCGAATGGAAAGGAATTGTGATTTTTCCTTTTCCGTTGCCTGCAACTTTAACGTCAACTTTTGTTCCGAAATAGTTAGCAAATGCTTTTTTCTCATCTTCTTTGATGTCAAATGAGTTGCCTTTTGCAGGTTTAGCGGTTTTTGGTTTTAAACTATCTTGATAATTTTTAACCAAAGCCTCAGTTTCTCTAACCGAAAGATTTTGCGTTACCACTTTATGATAAATATCGCTTTGAACATCTTGATTGTCAATGTTAATCAACGCTCTTCCGTGCCCCATTGAAATAAAACCATCTCGCATTCCAGTTTGAATAATTGGATCTAATTTCAACAAACGTAGATAATTGGTAATGGTTGAACGTTTTTTCCCAACACGCTCGCTCAATTCTTCTTGCGTTAAATTGATTTCTTCGATTAATCTTTGATACGAAATCGCCACCTCAATTGGATCTAAATCATGACGTTGGATGTTTTCCACCAAAGCCATAACCAATGATTCGTTGTCATTAGCTAAACGTATGTATGCCGGAATTGTTTTCAATCCGATTAATTTAGATGCACGCAAACGACGCTCTCCCGAAATTAATTGGTAGTTATTGAAATCTAATTTTCGAACAGTAATCGGCTGAATTACACCTAATTCTTTAATCGATTTAGCTAATTCTTGTAAAGTTTCTTCGTTGAAATTCGTTCTTGGTTGAAACGGATTGATCTCAATCGATTCAATATCTAATTCAATAATACTTCCTACAACTTTATCTGCATTTTTATCCTCAACCGATTTGATGTCGTTGTCTGGATCTTTCAATAAAGCCGATAAACCTCTACCTAAGGCTTGTTTTTTTACCGCTTTTGTCATCTTCTATATTATTGATTTTTCTTAATAATTTCTTCAGCCAAGTTTAAATAATTAGTCGCTCCTTTACTTGTAGCGTCATAATTAATAATGCTTTCGCCAAAACTTGGTGCTTCACTCAATTTGATATTTCTTTGAATTATTGTATCAAAAACCATATCGTTAAAGTGCTTTTGTACTTCTTCTACTACTTGATTTGATAAGCGCAAACGAGAATCGTACATCGTTAGCAACAATCCTTCAATATCTAAACTTGGATTATGAATTTTTTGAACACTTTTAATTGTATTTAATAATTTTCCTAAACCTTCTAATGCAAAATATTCACATTGAATTGGAATCACAACACTATCCGCAGCTGTTAACGCATTCAATGTTAATAATCCTAACGAAGGAGCACAGTCAATTATGATATAATCGTATTTGTCTTTTACACTTTCCAATGCTTTTTTTAGCATGTACTCGCGATTTTCTTTGTCTACTAATTCAATTTCGATAGCCACCAAATCAATATGAGCCGGAATCACCGAAACATTAGGTGCCGAACACGAAACGGTTGCCTCTTCAGGTGTAGCACTATGTTCTAGAACTTGGTATGAACCAATTTCTACACTTTCTACATCGATTCCTAATCCTGAACTGGCATTAGCCTGCGGATCAGCATCGATTAAAAGTACTTTCTTTTCTAAAACACCCAGAGACGCCGCTAAGTTTACAGATGTAGTTGTTTTACCAACACCGCCTTTTTGATTGGCAATTGCAATGATTTTACCCATTTGATAGTTAAAAATTTTAAGTGGTAAAAATACAATTATTTATGGTTTTTTCAAGTCAATTTTGTTAACAATGGGTTAAAGTGTAACTTAACTGATTTAGAGACAGAAAAATACCGAAATAAAAATATTTTGAAGCCACACTTTAGGCGTTTTTTAGAGGTCGTTTCCCGCTTTCCGTTACAATAATTTTGCAAAAGTTTTTTGACTTTTACAAAATGGATTTTCACTACAATCGGGGCTACAATCAATCGTTTGTGAATAAAAAACAAAAACACGAAGATAATTCGTGTTTGGATGTTTATTAATCACGCTTTGGCGTATTTTTTTTAGTTCGTTTTTCTTCTTTTTTCTCTTTTGCGGTTTTCAAAGGTTCTTTCTTTGCCGTTTTCTTCGCGTCTTGACTTTTTGCCATAATAGATAGTTTTTAGTAAATGTAAGCTAAAAAGTAACATTAAAACTAAAATCCTAAATCTTATTCAGTTTTTCAGCCGCAGCAATCAAAGTTTCATCTGTTTTAGCAAAACAAAAACGAAGCATATGTCTATCCGTAGCATCATTATAAAAAACTGAAATCGGAATGGAAGCCACACCATGATTTACAATCAATTCCTTAGCAAAATCCACATCGTTTTTATTCGAAATTTGATTGTAATTCACCACTTGAAAATACGTTCCATCACAAGGCATTAACTCAAAACGGCTGTTTTTAATTAGGTTTTGAAACAAATCGCGTTTGCGTTGGTACATTTTGGAAACTTCACTAAAATCAACCACATCCAAGTATTCCGAAATAGCATGTTGCGAGAAACTATTCACACTAAATACTAAAAATTGATGCACCTTTTTCATCTCGAACATTAGATGTTCAGGAGCAATTAAATAGCCCACTTTCCAACCCGTAACATGCAACGATTTTCCAAAAGAAGAAGCAATTATCGTTCGTTCTACTAATTTTGGACGTGTGTTAAACGAAATATGCGGTTGCGAAAACGTAATGTATTCGTATACTTCGTCGCCTAAAATAAGAATTTGAGGATGTTTTTCTAAAATAGTTTCTAAAGCTTCAAAATCTTGTTCTGTCCAAATTCTCCCAGTAGGATTGTGCGGATTATTGATGACAATCATTTTAGTTTTAGCCGAAATCGCGTTTTCAATTCGGTTGAAATTTGGTGTATAATCATCGTTTAATGAAACATGAACTGGTTTTCCACCCGCTACCAATACCGAAGGTTCGTAACTGTCATAACTTGGATCTAAAATCAACACTTCATCGCCATGATTCACAAACGTGTTAATTGCTGTAAAAACGCCTTGTGTAGCACCAGCGGTAATCAACATTTCGGTTGCAATATTGACTTTTCTACCGTATTGATTTAACGTTTGATTCGCAATTTTTTCCAATAACGAAGGTAAACCCGCCATTGGTGTATATTGGTGAATATTTTCTCGAATAATACGTTCCGAAATTTGCAACAAACGTTCGTCTTCAGGGAAATTTGGAAATCCTTGCGATAAATTAATAGCTCCGTGTTCGTTCGCTAATTGCGACATTACAGAGAAAATACTGGTGGTGATGTTGGGTAATTTTGACATGTAGCAAAAATATAAAAAATATACACGTTCTAATTTCTTCAAATTACTTTATTTTGTGATTTAATTCTGAGATTTTGAACATAATAATTCTAACACCGATGGAAATTGAGCGAGAAAAAGTCCTAAACGCTTTAGATCGAATTCCTAATTTGAATCATACTTACGAAGTAATTGTTTCTGGAATTGGTCGTGAAAGTACGGCTAAGGCGATGATGCAAATGCCACCACACGATATTTGCGTGTTAATGGGTTTTGCTGCTGTGGTAGGAAAAGAAGCGCATTTGCCCGATTATTTGCATTTAGGTAAACCTATCGAAATTACCAATGCTTCGCTATACGGTTACGAAGGTGGCTTGTTTGAAAACGGAAAACCCATCATCACCGAAAAGCCAAAGCTAAATTTACCTTGTTTGTCTTCCTTAACTTCCGACAAGTTTGTAAGAACAACCGATTTAGTCGAAAAAACGGTTGTAAATATGGAAGATTACACTTTTAAATTTTTGAAAAAACCACAAGATTTTATCGTGCGCATCATCTCCGATTTTTTACCTCACGAAACCGAAATCGACTTTTTTGAAGAAGTGAAAGGTATTGATTTTTTGGAAGGTGTTAAGGCGGTGGATAGAGTTTAGTTTATTGATATAAATTCTTGACTCATTTTTTTTTCAATTGATCTTAAATTAAATTAAGTATAATGATGAATAATTTCAGATAATCCTTCTTTATCTTCAAGCATTATCATTTTAGATATTAAAAAATTAACTTTTTCTTCAATTTCATCAAAACTTTTATAATCATTTAAAAAAGTCAAATCATTTTCATTTACAAAAAAGTGAAAATATATTTCATCTTTCATAAAATCTCCATATGAATCATTTTTCATATCAAGAATATTTTTAAGTATTTCTTTTTTTGATTCAAAACTTAACATATTTCAGATATTAAATGATATTCTTTTGTTTCTTTTGATTTTATTATTCGTTCTTCAAATTTTAAATTTTTAAGGGGATTTTCAATTGTTAAAAAAGTAGGCAAATCATCTAAATTCAAAACTAAAGTTACAACATAATCATTTTTATATTCATTTGCTTTTTGATATTCGTTTTCTGTAAGTCGAAATCTACCTTTTTTTGCTCTAATTCCTTTAACTTCTGCTAAAAATGAATTTTCATTTACATTGATTTGAAAATCATAACCATCTCCATATAATCTAGCATCTTCCAAAACCCCTTTATTAAAAGCTGATATTTCATTAAAGTTATTCATAAAATATAGTTCAGCTTCTAATCCTGTTTCTTGAAGTTTTTTAAATCTTGATTTCACAATTGGTTTTACTTCGACAAAAAGCTCTTTTATTTCGTAATTTTCTTTTAAATATAATTTTACAATATTTGAATAGCCTAACACATTTTCATTGCCAAATAAACTATCAATCAAATATTTTCTATGAATATATGCATCGCCTTTTTGCCACCAACCTTTTCTTCCGTTATTTGGAAAAAAAGGATCGAATAAATCCATTCGATTTTTTACAACGCTACCCGTTTCTACGATTTTTAATTCAACGAAATAATCAAAAAATGCAGATTTTGTTTTAAAACCAAATTGTTTAATAAATTCGTTATCAAACTTAGCTAAGCCATATCCTAATAAATTTAGAATTTCATAATTTTCATGTTTCATTTAGTACAAGAATTAATTATTGTAAAACTATTAATTTATTTTTCAATAATATCATTTTCCATAATTTCTATGGAAACATTTCTTTTGCCTTTCTCAATGTCAGAAATATAGTTTCTGTCAACATTTGAAATATTGGCTAAATGCTCAATTGAAAAGTTTTTTTCTTCTCTAAGAGTTTTAACTTTTTGACCAAATTTTTCTTTAATATTCATGGTTATAAATTTATTGTTATGCATACAATTGACCCGCTTACAATTGTAAGCATGACTTCTATAGTTGTTAACAAATTTTAAGCATAAAAAAACACCAACATTACTGCTGGTGTTTTTTATTTTTAGTTGCTGAAAATCAGCATGACAAGTCTATTTTTACTCCTCCAATAAAACCTCTAAAATAGTAATTGCCGCTTCACTAATTTTAGTTCCAGGACCAAAAACAGCAACGGCTCCAGCGTCGAATAAGAATTGGTAGTCTTGTGCTGGGATAACTCCTCCAACAATTACCATAATATCTTCTCTTCCGTATCTTTTTAGTTCTTCAATTACTTGTGGTACTAAGGTTTTGTGTCCCGCTGCTAACGAAGAAACGCCTAAAATGTGTACGTCGTTTTCAACCGCTTGTTTCGCAGCTTCTTGTGGTGTTTGGAATAATGGGCCAATATCCACGTCAAAACCTACGTCCGCATAACCTGTTGCTACTACTTTCGCACCACGATCGTGACCGTCTTGTCCCATTTTCGCAATCATAATACGAGGACGACGGCCTTCTTTCTTAGCGAAAGCGTCAGCTAATTGTTTTGCTTTTTCAAAACTTACATCGTTTTTAATTTCTTTACTATACACGCCGCTAAAACTTCTAATTTGTGCTTTATATCTTCCGAAAACTACTTCTAAAGCATCACTAATTTCACCTAATGTAGCTCTGTTTCTTGCTGATTCTACTGCTAAAGATAGTAAATTTTCACCACCATTTTTCGCGCTTTCGGTTAATTTTGCTAAACATTCGGCAACTTTAGCGTTATCGCGAGTGGCTTTGATTTGGTCTAAACGTTCAATTTGTTGTTTGCGCACCATTTGGTTATCCACATCCAAAATATGTAACGGATCTTCTTTTTCCAAACGGTATTTGTTCACCCCAACAATAATATCTTGACTACTGTCGATACGTGCTTGTTTGCGCGCTGCAGCTTCTTCTATTCTTAGTTTTGGAATTCCAGCTTCAATGGCTTTGGTCATGCCGCCAAGTGCTTCCACTTCTTCAATTAAAGCCCAAGCTTTCTCAGCAATTTCAGCGGTTAAACTTTCCACATAATAACTTCCTGCCCAAGGGTCAACTGTTTTACAGATTTTAGTTTCTTCCTGTAAAAAGATTTGCGTATTACGAGCAATTCGTGCGGAGAAATCGGTTGGTAAAGCAATCGCTTCGTCTAAAGCATTGGTATGTAACGATTGTGTTCCTCCAAAAGCCGCTGCGGCTGCTTCAATTGCAGTTCGAGCCACGTTATTAAAAGGATCTTGCTCGGTTAAACTCCAACCCGAAGTTTGACAATGCGTTCTTAATGCCAATGATTTTTCGTCTTTTGGATTGAATTGTTTTAATAGTTTTGCCCAAAGCATACGACCGGCACGCATTTTTGCAATTTCCATAAAATGATTCATTCCAATCGCCCAGAAAAACGAAAGGCGAGGAGCAAAAGTATCAATATCCATTCCAGCCGCTAAACCTGTACGAATGTATTCCAAACCATCTGCTAAAGTGTACGCTAATTCAATATCAGCTGTAGCTCCTGCTTCTTGCATATGGTAACCCGAAATCGAAATCGAGTTGAATTTTGGCATGTTTTTACTCGTATATTCGAAAATATCCGCAATAATTTTCATTGAAGGCGTTGGTGGATAAATGTAGGTATTTCGCACCATGAATTCCTTTAAAATATCATTCTGAATCGTTCCCGATAATAGGTTAGGAGTGACACCTTGTTCTTCCGCAGCCACGATGTAGAATGCCATAATAGGTAAAACCGCACCATTCATCGTCATAGAAACCGACATTTCACCTAAAGGAATTTGGTCGAAAAGTACTTTCATATCTTCCACCGAGTCAATCGCAACTCCAGCTTTTCCAACGTCACCCACCACTCGTTCGTGGTCAGAATCGTAACCTCGGTGAGTTGCTAAATCGAAGGCAACGGATAACCCTTTTTGTCCAGCTGCTAAGTTTCTTCTGTAAAAAGCATTGCTTTCTTCCGCAGTTGAAAATCCTGCATATTGACGAATCGTCCAAGGACGGCGAACGTACATAGTTGCGTATGGTCCGCGTAAATTTGGTGCAAAACCAGCTCCAAAACCAAGATGCTCTAAATTAGAAATATCTTCTTTAGTGTAAGTTGGTTTTAACTCGATGTTTTCGGCTGTGGTGAAGTGTTGTTTTTCGGAAACTTCTAACTTCTGACTTCTGACTTCTAACTTTAAATGTTGTATATCTTTTCTCATTGCTTTTGCAATTAAAATATTTTGTTGATTTTGCTGTTTCTCGATGTATGAAGAACAGCTTTAATCACTATTGTTTCATTATCGATACTAAAATGAATTAGATAAGGGAAAGTTTTTAATAAAACTACTCGGATTTGATCATATCTAATTTGGTATCGAAATGGGTTTTCTTTTATTTGTTTAACACTATTATTAAAAGAATTAGCAAATCTTTTTGAAAGCATTGGATTGATGTTTTTATACCAAGTGATACTTTGTCGAACATCAGATTTAGCTTCTTCTAAAATTAAAATCTTAAAGTTCATCTCCAAGTTCTTTTAAAAAATCCTCGTAATCTGTTGCGCTTTCTGGATTCTTTAAGTAGTTTTCGGTTCGTTCTCTAACTTCATCAATTTGCCATTGCGGAATTTGATATTCCTTGGAAGTTGGAAGAATAATCACTTCTACTTCTTCTGCATTGAAATCTTCAGGTAAAGTAATGTTTACTTGATGATTTTTTACTTTTACAAATCTTCTAATTGCTTCCATGGTCTTCTTTTTTTGAAAGTTACAAAATTATTCCGAAGCTAATCTTTCCTGTTCTAATTTTTCAGCCAAACGTTTTTCGATAATCGGTGTGATTAGCGTTTTTCTGGCGTTTTGTTTTACGAAAGGATACAATTCCAAATCGTTTTTCATTTGGTCGTTTTTGTTTGGATATTTGTTGGTTCCCAATAAAACTTCTTTTCCTGAATCGAAAAGTTCTTGTTCTTTTTGTGCACTTTCGTTGATTTTTCTTTGGATTGTTCCATCGATTAATTGCGAAATTAAACCGCCATTTTTCTCGATATCTTTGAATAATTCTAAAGCTTTTTCGGCTAATTGTTCTGTTAAAGTTTCAATATAATAAGCACCATCAGCTGGATTATTCACTTTATCAAAATAACTTTCGTGTTTTAAAACTAACAATTGATTTCTCGAAATTCTATCGCCAAACTCGTTGTCTTTGTGATAAATCGAATCGTAAGCTAAATTCGCAACCGCATCGGCTCCACCTAAGATGGCCGACATACATTCCGTAGTCGTACGCAACATATTAACATTGTAATCGTATAAAGTTTTGTTGCGTTTGGTTGGAGTTGCGATGATATGACAATCAAAATTATGATTGTATTCTGCTGCTAATGTGTTGAATAAAAGGCGAAAAGCTCTAAGTTTCGCGATTTCGAAAAAGTAATTGGTTCCAACAGCAACTTCAATCGTAATCGGTTGGTTGATGGCTGGAATTCTATTGAAATATTCGTTTGCTTGTGCTAAAGTGTATGCCAATTGTTGCACGATATTCGCACCAGCGTTTTGATAAATTCCACTTGAAATAGTTAAAAATGGAACAGTTGTTTTAGGAGTAATTGTATTTAATTTTTCGAAATCTTTTTCAAGGTTTTCAAACCAATTTCCATCTTTTGCTAATTGTCCGATTGGATCATTTTGTATAAAGATGTTGGCATTGTTTTTTGAAGCAAATTCGTTGATTTTATTCGAAAATTCAACAGAAAGAAAGGGTAAATTGAAATAATAATTCACATTTTCAATCGGTAGATTTTGCATCAATTCTTCAACGGAAACCAAATCATTTTCTAATGTAAAACGAACGCTTTCTGCTCCTCTTTGTAACGTTTCTAGTGCCCGAGTATTAGATTTTTTCACATCGTGAACAAAAATATTTTGAACAATTGTAAAAGGTTTTGTTGGAACAATGGCGTCAAGATTAACTTCTTCCGACACTTCGGAATCATCATTATGATAAAACGGTTTTACTTTAATGCCTTCTGGACTTTCCCAAACTAATGTTTCGTTGTAATCGGCACCTTTTAGTTCGTATTGAATTTGTTGCTTCCATTGTTTAGAAGAAACGGCTTCAAAATCGGAAAATAAATTGTTGTTAGCCACGAATTATATGTTTAATTGTTACTAGTTGTTTTTTCAGTTTCAGCTTTCTTTTCGCCTTCAAATTCGATGATGTAAATGTCTTCGTTTTCGCGTTTCATATAGTATTTTTCGCGAGCGTATTTTTCTACACGGTCATCATTTTTAAGGTGTTTTATATTGGCGCTGTCTTTCTTGATTTCGGTTTTGTAGTATTGAATGTTGTCTTCAATTTCTTCAATTTCTTTATCTAAAACGCGGTGCTCTAAATAGGAATAATTGTCGAAAAATAACATCCAAATAATAAAGAAAAGTAATACCAAAACATATCGGTTCGCTAAAAACTTTAGGAACGGATAATTGGCAATTAAATTCTTTATTTTTTTCATTATACTAATCTTTGATTGATAACAGCTCTTACTACATCAATAGCAACCGTGTTGTATTTGTCATTTGGAATAATGATATCAGCAAAAGCTTTTGTAGGTTCGATGAATTGTTCGTGCATTGGTTTTAAAGTGTTTTGATAGCGATTCAAAACTTCTTCCATGTCACGACCACGTTCTGCAATATCACGTTTTAAACGGCGAATTAATCTTTCGTCAGAATCTGCATGAACGTAAACTTTTATGTCAAACATATCTCTTAATTCTGGATTGGTTAGAATTAAGATACCTTCTACAATCATTACTTTTCTTGGATGTGTGATGATTTTATCGTCGGTTCTATCGTGAGTAACGAAAGAATAAACTGGTTGTTCAATAGTTTTTCCAGCTTTTAAATCTTTAAGATGGGCTACTAATAATTCAAAATCAATCGCTCTTGGATGATCGAAATTGATTTTAGTACGTTCTTCATAACTTAAATGATGCGTTTCTTTGTAATAAGAATCCTGAGAAATAATACCTACTTCTGTCGCAGGTAACTCATTCATAATCTGATGTACAACTGTTGTTTTTCCGCTTCCGGTTCCGCCGGCGATTCCAATAATTAGCATAAAGATTCTTAGGTTGATTGTTTTAGCAAAAATAGAAATAATATTCTATGTGTTTTTTGTTTTGGTGAGAAAGTTTTGGGAATAAATGCTAAAAAAATATAGGTTTTGGA
>Ga0209373_10003982_pt1 | contig 13119 bp, 11 predicted proteins | sample Higcelweek5metaG_FD_187173 | JGI IMG/M metagenome (GOLD analysis project Ga0209373, IMG submission 187173) | Freshwater pond sediment microbial communities from the University of Edinburgh, under environmental carbon perturbations - High... | ecosystem: Environmental > Aquatic > Freshwater >...
GGTGACAAACGCCAGTATACCTGCAATCGTAATCTGCCTGTTGACGAAGAAGTCAAGCTTTATTACAGGGAACTGAGCCTTACCTTCAATAATCAGCAGCAGGACAAGGGAGATGGCGGCGAGAGCCAGTGGCAGCAGGACCTTCAGTTCTGCAAAGCCCGCAATCCCCTTTGCAGTATCAATGCTGTTAAGCCCGATAGTGAATCCGGCAAGCGTCAAGGCAAGTGTGATGATCCCTCCCCAGTCGATCACCGACACATGACTGTTCGGCACTGAGGGCAACACCTTCATACTGAAATAAATCAGAACAAGCGATATCGGGATATTGATTACAAAGAGCACATGCCACTGGAAATACCGCAATACTATTCCTGCAATGAACGGGCCCATCAGGAATGCCAGGCCGAAGACTGCACCTATCAGTCCCAGTATCCGTCCCCGGCGTTCACGGGGAAAGAGGTCGCCAACGAGTGCCGATGCCACAGGAAAAATCCCGCTGGCGCCAAATCCCTGTATGGCCCTGCCGGTGAGCAGTGACCCGAAGCTCCCGGCGACAGAGACCCAGAGAGATCCGACAGCAAAGATTGCCAGTGCAAGGATGTAGATGTTTCGTCTTCCGTAGATGTCAGACATCCTTGCGAAGAGAGAGATCCCGGTAAGGTTGAACAGGACATATATTGAGAAAATCCATCCCGCATAGCGCGGATCAAGTTTAAGAAATGTCTCTATCGATGGCAAAGCAGGGCCCACTATTGATATGTCAAGCGCTCCCATGAGTACCCCTACAAACAGGAGGCTTATAACTGCCCTGTTGCTCTTCTGTTCAGTCTGCATCAGCGTAATACATTTTGACGGTGCGAATTAAGGCATTTTATCAGGATAAACCATAAATAAGAAGATGCCGATAAAGTCAAGTGGCACCGAAACTGCGCGATGAAATTGGCAAAGCTCTTCTGACCCTTCGGTGATGAATTACACCTGGGAGCCCTGCATTTTCAGGTTTTTCCCAAATGTCGGGTAATTGACGGGTAAAGTATTCTCAAAATACTTTATGCATCTGTTTTTCAATCGTAATATTGTCTAAGATTTAAAATCAAGACAATGAAACAACCTGAATTAGGCAGAAAGATCACCCTCCTCAGAAAAGAAAAAGGGTTCACCCAGGAAGAACTTGTGGACAAGTGTAATATAAGTGTCCGCACCCTCCAGCGGATAGAGGCCGGGGAGGTCACCCCGAGAAGCTATACTGTAAAGACAATCCTCGCGGCGCTCGATTATGACCTGAGTAAGATATCGGATAAGGACTCCGACAGAAAGAGTTTCTCCGAATGGCTGAAGGAGATCTTTCTCATTGATATCGACCCCGACCGGTCAGGTACTTTCCTTATTAAACAGCTTAACACTGCCTGGCTTCTGGGACTGGTATACTTCATTCTCGGATTCCTCGAGGCTGCGGCAGAGTATTTCCGTATGGAAGAGGACCGGATGATTTTCAGCATCCCGGTCTATATAGTCATCAAGGTCGCAGTCCTGGTCTCATTCTTTTTCTTCCAGCGGGGTTTTATAGTGATTGGTCACATGTTCAGAAACTACCTCCTCAAGATCATGTCATATGTCCTGATCTTTGGCGTGTTCCTGATAATCTCATACGATATCGCTTCACTGTTTTATGATTCAGTTGAGCGGGAATTCATCCTCGGGGCACAGGCACTTACCTTCGGAGGGATAGGTATCCTCTACGGGATCTCCCTGATCAAGCTTCAGAGGTCATTCGGAAATGTTCCGGTCGCTGCAGGCATCTTTGAAATTGCCGCTGCCTGCTTTTTCCTTACAATCATACTCTCATTCATCGGACATATTATGCTGATTCCCGCAGAACTGCTGGAGATAGTGATCCTCTACAAAGCCGCAGAAATAATCAAATCGAAGCAGCCGGCACACGAGGCAATGACACAGTGATGCACCTGACACTGGAACTTTAGAGCGATATTGATCCTGATATTACTGCCCTGCTGTCTCCGTCAGGTTGGAACAGGCAGCGTGGATTGTGCTGATAAATTAAAAGCTACCTTTATGAACCCATTGGTCAGTATCTGTAATATCACTGGCCTGATGCAATTATTATGAGAAAGATCTGCCTGCTTGCTTCTATCCTGTTGCTGGCCATACAGGCGGGAAGAGCACAGAACATAACAATACAGGTAACGGCAGGCGAAGGCCGCAGACCTGTTTCGCCATATATCTTCGGACGGAACAATAACCTGTCTGATAATCCCGAGCGTCCCATTTCTACGGAAAACCTTAATCTGTACAGGGAGGCCGGGCTTCGCTTTGCGCGCGAGAACGGCGGGAACAATGCCACCAAATATAACTGGCGCAGGAAGCTGGGAAGCCATCCCGACTGGTATAACAATGTCTATGACCATAACTGGGACTACGCATCACAGGAGATACAGAAAACGATGCCCGGTCTGCAGGTCATGTGGGCTTTCCAGCTGATCGGGAAAGCCGCGGGCAATAAAAACAACAACTTTAACGACTGGTCATACAACGGGTCGAACTGGTGGAGCGGTGTCGGGCAAAACCTCGCCGGGGGAGGGCAGATCAATCCCGCCGGCGGCTCACAGGCGCTTGTTAACGGGAACCCCGACCTCTACCTCGTGAACTGGGGCGCCGATTCAACAACTGATGTCCTGAATCACTGGTTCGGGCAGGGAGGGCTGGGTTTTGACAGGAACCAGTTCATTTACTGGAGCATGGATAATGAGCCCGAGATATGGAACGGGACTCATGATGACGTGATGCCCTCGCTGTTGTCGGCCTCTGCTTTTATGGATTCATATTTCGCAGTGGCGAAGAAAGCCCGTGAGAGGTTTCCGGAAATCAAACTTACCGGCCCTGTGCCCGCCAACGAATGGCAGTGGTACAAATGGGGTAATGAATCATTGACAATAGACGGGAAATACTATTGCTGGCTTGAGTACTTCATCAAACGGGTGGCCGACGAGCAGAAATCGTCAGGAATACGCCTCCTCGATGTGCTCGACATCCACTGGTATCCGTCGGAATCATCAAATGCCGACCTGGTGCAGCTTCACCGTGTTTTCTATGACGAAAACTATGTATATCCTGGTGCCAACGGCGTTAAAACAATCAACGGCGGCTGGGACGGCTCCCAGAACAAAGAGTACATCTTCAAGAGGATCAACGACTGGTTGCTGAAGCATTTCGGCGAAAATCACGGCATCACAATTGCGCTGACGGAAAACGACATCAGTTCATCAAATCCCAATATTATTTCGGTGGTCTATGCCTCGATGCTCGGCACGTTTGCAGATAACGGGGTTGAGATATTCACACCATGGTCATGGAAGACCGGTATGTGGGAGACGTTGCACCTGTTCAGCCGGTACAGCAAAGGCACAAGGGTTAAAACCACCTCGGGAAACGAAGTAACAGTCTCGGGCTACAGCAGTATCAACAGCAGCAACGATTCCATGACTGTCATACTGGTCAACCGCGATCTCAGTGCATCGCGGACGGCCACTGTAAATCTTACCGGTTTTGCCGTCTCAAACGGAAGCTATAAAGTACTTGAATTATCGTCACTACCTTCAACTGAAACCTTTGTTTCCCATACATCCAATGCCCTGAAAAGCAAGACAGTCACAGTTACAGGCAATTCGTTCAGCATTTCACTGCCGTCATTGTCAACGACTGCCGTAATATTGAAGGGGGCGCTGACTGGTGTCGAAGATAATCAACAGGATTCGGGCGACTCAGAATCGTTCAGCGCCTGGCCCAATCCGACTTCGGAAAAAGTCAGGATTCATTTTACTGATCAGGTTTCAGGTAAAATAACATTAAAGTTCATAGATCTTGCAGGTAACACAGTGTTAACCAGGGATGCTGAAAACAGTTCAGAAATCAATCTGTCAGAGACAGGTCTTGCCTCCGGCATCTATATTTTAACCGCTGAATACAAGGGCTATGCCAGGCACACCAAACTGGTATATACAGGGGGCAAATAATAATCCTGCCCCATCATACACATTTACAACACATTAGACAAATCTTGAACAATTTATTGAAAATAAATGTATAATTTATTTGACATTGTGTAAATATTTATTATCTTTGTGTCGTTATACTTTTACATATAGTATATATTAACAGACACAAGGAGGTATTATCATGGGACAACAGGAGAAACAATCAATCGTATCCATTATCGGCTCGGTGCTTGTAATTGGATTCTACTCGCTCTATGTTTACAGGAACTATATTCAGGCAGATATGGGGCTGCTGAACGATTTCCAGTTTTGGGGGAAATCGTTTCTTTACCTGATACCGGTGGCAATTGTTGTGCAGATAGTGATCCAGATCCTGTTTGCAATCGGCAACCGTATTATCACGCAGGAGGATATTTCTGACATCACCGACGAGCGCGATAAGCTCATTGAACTTAAAAGCATCCGGATCTCGCACTGGATCTTCACCGCCGGATTCATGCTGGCGATGGGGTCACTGGCCATGGGGATGAAGCCTTATGTAATGTTTCTTACCCTGATATCATCTGGCTTCGTGGCAAGCCTGGCATCGGAGGTTGCCAAAATAATCTATTACAGAAGGGGAGCGTGAAATGGTCGACGCAAAAGTAATTATCAGCAACAACATCCGCAGGCTCCGCTTTTTTGCCGGTGAGATGACCCAGCAGGAGCTGGCTGACAAAACCGGGGTTACCCGCCAGACAATTGTGGCAATCGAGAACGGAAAGTATTTCCCCTCGCTGGAGCTTGCATTCCGGCTTGCACATACCTTCAATGTTCAATTGTCCGAAGTTTTCGCATACTATCCGGAGAACGACCCGGTGCATAAAAAATTGAAAGACAAACAGACTAAGAAAGGAAAGCAGTAAAATGAAAGCGATAATCTATACAGAGTACGGGGGACCTGATGTGCTTCATCTGCAGGAAGTGGAAAAACCAGGTCCAAAAAGTAACGAGGTTCTTGTCAGGATTCACGCTGTCTCGGTAAACTACGGAGATATTATTGCACGGAATTTCAAAAACCTTCCGGCAAGTGAATTCAATATGCTGTCGCTGTTCCGGATAATGGCACGGTTTGGCTTTGGCTTCAGCAAGCCGAAAAAGCAAATCCTTGGAAACACATTTGCCGGAGAGATTGAGGAGGTTGGCGATGCTGTGAAACAATTCAGGGTTGGGGAGCAGGTCTTCGGCTATACAGGTGAAACCATGGGCGCATATGCCGAATACCTATGCATTCCGGAAGATGGTATCATTGATGCGAAACCTTCACATCTGACAAATGAGGAGGCCGCAGCAGTTCCTTACGGAGCAACAATGGCACTCTGTCTATTGAGAAAGGCGAATATTCAGAAAGACCAGAGTGTCCTTATTATCGGAGCCTCCGGCGCGATTGGCTCGGTGGCCGTTCAGCTTGCCAGCCATTACTACGGAGCAGAGGTCACGGGTGTATGCGGCACGCAGGGAATTGAATATGTAAAAAGCCTGGGAGCAGCAAGGGTGATAGATTATAAAAAAGAGGACTATACAAAAAACGGAGAGTCATATGATCACATCATTGACGTCCTGGGCAAGGGCTCTTTTTCTAAATACAGGCCTTCGCTGAAGCAAAAAGGGATTTACATGCCGGTAAGTTTTAAAACCGGAAAACTGTTTCAGATGCTCCTGACATCTGTGGGCGGCGGGAAAAGGGTTATTTGTGCACTTGCAACTCCCAAACAGGAGGATCTTGTATTTATCAGGGAATTCCTTGAGGACCGGAAACTGAAGCCTGGCATTGATCAGATATTCCCCCTTGAGAAGGCGGCCGAAGCCCACAGGTATGTTGAGACCGGGAACAAAAAAGGCAATGTGGTGCTGACTCTATAGACTACATGGGGATAAGGTAGTTGAAATGGACATATCGTATTTGTCATTGGTTTCTCACTTAAGTAATAAGAAAAATCTGCAGCCTTTCGACTGCAGATTTTCATTACTTGAATAATCTTTATTTTCCCGCAGGAATAAGGACTTTGTTAATTGTATGAATTACTCCGTTGGTTCCCAGAACATTAATCAGGGCTGCGTTTGTACTGATATTGGCCGCTGTTCCGTTCCCGGAAGTAACTGTGAGTGCAGTAGCATTGATGCTTATGTTACCGTTCAATGTGGGCACAGCACCGGTAACCAGGTCAGATGAGAATACTCGTCCCGTTGCGGTTGTCGGAGCAGAAACAATATGATGCTGCAACACTGCTGTCAACAGGTCTATATCTATATTATTGATACCGGCTACATTCAGTGCCGTGTACAATGCAGTGAAAGCTGCATCTGTCGGTGCGAATACAGTAAGGTTAGAACCAGCTGCTGCTGCAGCATTGAGCAGGGCCGGCACTCTGCCGAGGGCTGCTACCAGTTGCGTAAACTCAGCACCGGGAGAGGCCGTGGAAAGAGCAGTTGCAATCTGGGCGATGGTTTGAGACGGAGGCAACAAAGTGCGGTCAATAACATGGACCACTCCATTGTCAGCCATAATATCTGTGGCAGTAACACGTGTACGTCCATTGATGAATACACCATTTGAACCGCGGTTGCTGAGGTAGAACACCCCTCCTAATGTGGTTATGGCATTATTTGCAGGAGCAGCAGCGGATGGGAGCTGACTTGCCTTTACTTCACTGCCGATCACATGATATGCAAGTACGGCGTCAAGAGTGGCGCGTGCGGGCAGAGAAGTTATACCGGCTGCTGTGAAAGCTGCATTTGTCGGTGCAAACAGAGTCTTCTTTGAAGAATTGAGAAGTGTCTCAAGAATAGAGGGACTTGCTGCTGTTACTGCTGCAATAAGTGTTGTAAAATTCTTATTGAAGTAAGCGGGTTCAACAACAGTATTGACAAACTTTGCAATAGATGGCGGTACCAGGACCTTATCTATAATATGCACAACTCCGTTTGTGGTCTTAACATCTGCCGTAAGCACTGATGCAGATCCGTTCAGTTTTATACCACCCGAGGTGGTAACAGAAATGTTTTCAGTGTTTGCGGTAGCAACATTACCAGCTGTAAGTTGAGTCGAAAGGACAGCACCGGATGTAACGACATGATACTGAAGCAATGACTTGAGTACCGGCTCGGGAACATCATTGATGCTTGTCTGACCTATTGCTGTAAGCAGGGCAGCAAAAGCGCTGTTTGTCGGTGCAAATACTGTATAATCCCCCTCACCGCTAAGTGTTGTAACCAGGTCGGGAAATTTTGTAAGAGCTGCAACAAGAGAGCTAAGATCAGCCGAAGCCTGGGCTATCTCAACAATGCTCTCTGTTGGTTGTGGGTCTTCTTTTTCGCACGCTGAGAGGACCATAATCCCCATAAGTGCCATCAGTCCGAATGTTAATTTATGCTTTTTCATGATACCAGTTTTTAAACAATGATTAAATTTCTTTCACATAAAACATAACAGACTAATTATTGTTCATTTATTTACTTTCTATTTTATACATTTTAATAGTCAAAGTGTAATTTTCTATATCATAACGAACTAGCATATATTTGCATATATCTTATTTATAATATTTTATGAATTACGCCCAATTAAATTAAATAATTTTCTTTTGTTGATCTTTATTATGTTTTTGTTGAACATTAATGCATCAGCAATGTTATTTATCGGATAAAACCTTAATTAAAATGGAAATAGCAGCCAGTATAAAGGGTGCAAGTAAAGAGTACAAGACAGGTGATACTGTTATTACTGCTCTTGAGCCAACAACGTTTGATTTCAGGAAGAAGGAGCTTACTCTTATAATTGGTCCTTCAGGATCAGGCAAGACAACCCTGCTTTCTCTTCTGGGTTGTGTGATCTTTCCTACTTCAGGCGAAGTATATATCGATAACCTCCTGGTGAATAAACTGAGTGAAAAAGAACTGGCAAGGGTAAGACTGAAATATATAGGCTTTGTTTTTCAGAGCTTTAACCTGCTTGCACCACTCAATGTACTTGAAAATGTTATGCATCCGCTGAGACTTTCCGGAATAGGAAAAAAGGAGGCAAAGCTCAGGGCAGGTGAGGCACTTAAAAAGGTGAACATGGAAAGCAGGGCTAAGAGCCTGCCGAAAAGCCTCAGCGGCGGACAGCAGCAGAGAGTGGCAATAGCACGTGCACTTGTCACCGAACCGGCAATAATGCTTTGCGATGAACCAACTGCATCACTCGATATCAAGAGTGTTGCGATAGTCATGGAAGAACTTAAAATGCTCTCAGACTCAGGAAAATCGGTAGTAGTGGTGACTCACGACCTCAGGCTGAAACCTTTTGCCGACAGGATCATTTATGTGAACAACGGCATCGCTTCAGACAAACCCACGGCTGACGAGATATTTCATAATTAGAGATCAGAACCCAATTAAATCAGAACACTAATACCAACACAATGAATAAAAAGATTTACCTGGCTGTAATTCCGTTGATTATTACGGCCTGCAGTGGCAATAAGGATAATGAAGAAAAACCGGGCGCTCAGTCACAATCAGTCAACAGTGCAAGAGTTGATGTTTCACAGGTTGTTGGAGTAGGCAAGGTCGAACCTGAACTGGAGATAATCAGTCTTGCAGCGTCATCAGGCGGAGTTGTTAAGGAAATTTACAGGAACGATGGCGACAGTATCAGGAAAGATGAGCCTCTCGTGAGACTTGACGATGAACTTGAACTGATTAAGGTATCCCAGTTAAAAAGCCAGTACAACGCCCAGAAACACCAGGAGGAAATCGATAAGATAAGCCTGCTGGAGTCGGAGGCAAGGCTTGCAAATAAGAAAAAGCTCCTGGAGTCGGTAAGAACACTGGAGTCAATAGGTGCTGAGACAACTCAGACCCTGGATGATCTGGAGACAGAGGTAACCACCCTTACTCTTGCTGTTGAAAGAAACAGTGCTCTGGTAAGTCTTGCTGCCAGCAGGCTCAGGGAGCTCGCCGAACAGCTGAGATATGCTGAAGCCGAGGCTTCGAAAAAGATATTGCGCTCCCCTTATGACGGACTTTTGCTTGAAATGCTAATTGAAAAAGGAAGCGCAATCACCCTGTTTGAAGAATATGCCGAGGTTGCCCCTGCAGGACCAATGACCGTCAGAACTGAAGTCGATGAGCTTTTTGCCGGAAGACTAAGCAAAGGTCTTGATGCTGATATCAGGTTCATAGGCAGCGACTCTGTTGTGGCAACAGGAAAAGTAATATTCCTTTCACCTTACCTCAAGAAGAAGTCGCTCTTCTCACAGAAAGCAAATGAACAGGAGGACAGGCTTGTAAGAGAAGTAAGAATAAAACTGGAGGGAGATAACGGGCTTATCCTGAACTCAAAGGTTGAGTCTGTAATAAAACTGAAAAGCAACTGATTATGATAGCTACTGCCTACAGGTTTATAATTTATGACAAGGTCAAGAGCATTGGTGTAATAATCGGTATCGTTGTCAGCGTCTTTCTTATTGGCCAGCAGATAGGCGTACTAAGCTTTCTGACCGGATTAATGGGTGGCCTGATCAGTAACTCACGACAGGATATTGCCCAGATCTGGGTTGTGGATAATATCACGAGGAATGCAAATGAACTTCCTAAGCTTAATGAGGGCCTTGTCAGGGAGCTGAGAAGCATTGAGGGGGTTATGAATAGTTATCCGATAGTTGCCTCCGGAGCCTCTGTCAAATTTGAGAACGGCAAACTTGCCCCTGTGCTGATTATAGGAAGCGAATCACCAATGTTTATTGCCGGGCCGAAGCCGGAATCAATAAACGAAGGAAACCTTCTCTCTCTCAATGAAGATGAGGCCGTTTCGGCTGAGTTTTTTGACCAGGCTGTATTCGATTACCCGGTCAAACCTGGGACAAGAGTTGAAATTAACGGCAAAAGCGCCACAATAAAGGTTCAGACAAAAAATGCAAGAGGCTTTGCAGGATCATTTTTCTATACAACATTATCGAAAGCACGCTATTATACATCATTCCCCGATTCAAAGGTATCTACAATCGCCATACAGGTCAGCCCCGGTTTCGCTGTTGATGATGTTGTCGATAATATAAACAGGTCTGTCTATGGAATAAAAGCCTGGAACGCAGAAAAACTAAGAAAAACAACTGTCAGCTATATAACCATATCCTCTAACATCGGAACCAGTATCGGTTCACTCGTAGTTTTTGCCGTCATAAGCGGATTCTTTATAATAGGTCTTACCCTTTATTCATCAGCTGTTGACAGGATACGCGATTATGGAACCCTGAAAGCCATTGGTGCAACAAACCAGTATATTACAAGGCTTATTCTCACTCAGAGCTTCCTCTTCGCACTCACCGGATTCCTGATCGCCATGATACTGCTTGAAGGATTCAGGGCAGGCGTTTCGAATGCCGGACTTGTATTCCAATACTCATTCAGGGAATACGCTGTACTCTTCCTCGTAACAGTGTTTATTTCGGTCGGCAGTTCTCTTTTCTTCGCCATACGTACAATCAACAATGTTGAACCGGCTGCAGTATTCCGCACCTGAAAAATCAAACAATCTTAAAATGAAATCAACAATATCCTCAATACTGTTTATCCTCCTTATCAGCTTAGCAGGTAAGCTGTCAGGACAGGAGATAAAACTTATTACATGTATCGATTCGGCTCTCGCCAATAAGGGAAATGTACAGGCGGTCAGGATTGATATCGAGATAGCCAAACTTCAGACTTCGTCAGCCTATCAGAAGTATCTGCCCGATCTCTCACTGAATTATAACTACAGGTATAATCCTGTAATCCCCACACAGATAATACCTGTCGGACAGTTCAGCCCGGTACCTACTGATGAGAGGAGACCCATAAAATTCGGCACCGACTGGCAGCAGAATTCTGGCTTAAACCTCTATCAGCCTGTTATCGATTTCTCAATCAGGAGCAGGGTCTCAGAAAGCAGGATAAATGAGAAACTGAAAAACAGTGATGCTGCTGCCGCTGAAAGGGATCTTAAGCTCGAGGTGATAAAGAGCTTCACAAATATATGGCTCAGGGAGGAGCAGCTTCGTTCCGCAACACTTGATACCCTTCGCACTTCAAGGACAAAAGAGCTGTTCATTGCAAAAGCGAAAGAGGGTAAGGTGCTGAAGACCGAAGTCAACAGGGCCATACTGAACCATAATAATTCTCTCGCAGAATATGTTGCTGTCTCTTCAGCCCTCGCAAGGGAAAAGATCTATATGAGCTTCCTTACCGGAATCTCACTCGGGTCTTTGCTTACCGGCAGTTTTGACTTTTCGCCTTTCTCTGATGGCGGTCTGCAGGTAACCAATACAGATCTCCTCCTGGACTCCATCCCTTCCGTAAAAAGCCTGAGACTCAGGGCTGAGCTTCTGAATCAGCAGCAGCAGTCGGAAAGGATTAAACATGCTCCCACAATCGGGTTTGAAGGGTTTCTTGGCGCAAACCAGTATACCGATGTCTTTAATCCATTTCTTTCAGATAGCTGGTATGGAGTTAGTTACCTTGGTTTGAGTCTCAGGCTCCAGATAATCTCCGGTAGCAGTACAAAGAACAGTGTCAACCGGCTGAAGCTCGAGGAAAAAGGAATTATTTCAAGGCTCGATGATGAGATAAACAATGTCAGTAACAAAAGTCTTCTGCTCATGGAAGAGATTAAACAGGCTGAATATCAGGTAGGTTTATTCAGGCAGAACACTGCACTTTATGAGGAGAACCTGTCACTGAACCAGGATAGATTTGATGAAGGGCAGATAAATGCTTATGACCTGATAGCAGATGAAATCGACTTTCAGAAAGAGATGGCAAGGTATAATGAGAAACGAGCCGAACTGGTCTATAAACAGATTGAACTGATCAATAACACCGGCTCTCTCTCATCATTTCTGGACAACTTACGCTAAACCACATAATAATCAAACTCATGAAGATAGTGATATTTGGAGCAAGCGGTAAAACAGGCGCTCTGTTAGTAGATGAAGCTTTATCAGCAGGTCATGATGTAACAGCATATGTTCGCAAACCTGAGTCTGTTAAATCAAACCATCCCAATTTAAAAGTTGTTGCTGGTTATCTGAATGAAAAGGACAAACTCAGATCGGTCATTTCCGGTTCGGATGCATGTTTTTCAACTCTGGGTGGAGCATCTCTGACGAAACACAGTACCGCGATTATTGAGGGAATAGATAATATCGTCAGCATAATGGAAGAAGAAAAAGTGAAGCGCTTCATTTATTTATCCAGTTTCGGCGCAGGGGATAGTCGCAGATATCTGCCTCAGCCTGTTCGGTTTTTTGTTGCTGATATTATGCTTCGTGTAGCATTGGCTGACCACAAAACAAACGAAAATCGCATTACTAAAAGTCAACTCAGCTGGACAATAGTTCGTCCGGGAGGATTAACCGATGGTGCAAAAACGGATCACATGAAACATGGTAGCGGGGAGACAAAAATAAAAGGCAGTTTACGTATCTCGCGGTCAAATGTGGCAGCTTTTCTTCTTGATCAGGTAACCAGTAAAGACTATGTGAATAAGAGTGTTTGGCTATATGAGTGAGCTTTTCAGAGGGAGCTAAATACCTGACATAAAACAGAATTAAGAATTTAATAATGCAATCCGTACCTTAATTCACTTTGAGACTTATAATATGACCTTATACTTTCTGATAAAATCATTATTACTAATGAAAGTGATCTTATGAGTCTGTCTGCTGCATCTGATGATGAAGGAACCAATGCTCTAATGAGTGATTACATACGTGCAATCGAGGCCGTCCTTAACACAAGTGGATTTGGTGTCCTGGCAACAGAAGGGAATGGTCAGCCACATACGAGCCTGATAGCGATAACACCATTTGGAAGTCTCAGGCAAATTATTTTTGCCACCTTCAGGAATACTCTTAAGTATCAAAATCTTTCTCGTAACAACAAAGTGGCTGTTTTCATTGAAGGAGAATATTCCAATAATAAAGGCCTGAAAGACAATGTCGTCCTGACGATAATCGGGCATACTGAAGAGATCATTTTAGCCGGAAATGAAGCCCCTTACCTGGCACACCTGAAGCGGCATCCGGAAATGGAGGCCTTCATGGCT